>Ga0209986_10002240_pt1 | contig 17944 bp, 18 predicted proteins | sample BlataG_FD_183168 | JGI IMG/M metagenome (GOLD analysis project Ga0209986, IMG submission 183168) | Deep subsurface microbial communities from Black Sea to uncover new lineages of life (NeLLi) - Black_00105 metaG (SPAdes) (version 2) | ecosystem: Environmental > Aquatic > Marine > Oceanic >...
GTTGATAATGTTTCTCCTGGTATTTGGTACCAAGCTTATTATGAACCTCAAACAGTATACCCATTACTTTATAACTCAGCTCAGGGTGAATTAAATTGGCACACTTTTTCGTGTCTATTCGTGTTCATTCGTGATTCGCCATCATTCGTGTCCATCAATCTAACTTAAAATCCCCGTGTTTCTGAATATGCGCGACTAAGCCGCCATCATTAAGTATATTGAGCATGGCTTTGGGAAGAGATTGTGCCCCAAGCTCAATATCCTTTGTCTTGTTTCTGATAATACCCGTAGAAAGATTCACTTCCAGTTCGTCGTCTTGTTCTATCTTGTCAGTATCACACTCCACCAGGGGAAGTCCAACATTTATTGCATTACGGTAAAATATGCGCGCAAATGATTTTGCCAATACCGCAGAAACTCCAGCCAGCTTGATTATCGTAGGCGCGTGTTCGCGTGAGCTACCAAGCCCGAAATTATTGCCGGCTACGACAAAATCGTCTTTTGACATACTCGATGCAAACTGCGGATCAGCATCTTCAAGAACATGTTTTGCTAATTCGGGGAGATTTGAGCGAAGATGGAAGTATCTTCCTGGACAGATCAAATCAGTAGAAATGGAATCTCCAAACTTCCATGCTTTGCCTTTTAAAACCATGATATCCTCCTCATCAGAACACAGATTCCACAGAAATAACCACGGATTTCACAGATAATCTAACCCTTCACCGCCTGTTTCATCCATTCGGTTGTTACTGACTTGGGTCGCTCAATTGCTTCACCCAATGCGCGGCTGACAATGAGCTGAGCACACATACCCAGCGCTCGCGAAACACCAAAAAGTACGGTATAGTATTCGAACTCGGTCAAGCCGAAGTGGTAGAGCAAACAACCTGAAGCAGCATCAACATTGGGCCATGGATCCTTTGCCTTACCATGTTCTTTCAAGACATCAGGTATAACTTTAAACACCTTGGCAACAATCTTGAATAGATCGTCATCAGCACAAACCTTGGTTCCGAATTCGTGGAACGCAGCATACCGCGGGTCAGTTACCCTCAGAACAGCATGACCATAACCCGGGATGACCTGACCTGACTTGAGCGTATCCCAGGCAAACTCACGCAACTGATCTTCGCTTGGCACCCCACCGAATTTGTCTTTGACCATCATGACCCAACGCAAGCACATCTGATTAGCCAAACCGTGGAGTGGTCCGGCCAGTCCGTTCAGACCTGCGGAAACTGCATAGTATGGGTCAGAAAGTGCAGAACCAACGCAATGACAAGTGTGGGCACTAACATTGCCGCCTTCGTGGTCAGTGTGCAAAACCAGATAAAGTCGCATAAGATTACCAAATTCACCAGAAGGATCATCAATGCCCAGCATACGCGCGTAATCGCCTGCCCAATCAAGCTTGGGGTCGGGTTCAATACGTGGACCTTTATTAAAACGCATACGATAGATACCTGCTGCAAGGGTAGGTAGTTTTGCAATCAGATTAAGGCAGTCTTCAAGTGTAGGATTCCAGAAATCGGCTTTTTTCAAACCTTCATCATATTTCTTTCTGAACACTGAGTCTTTTTCCATTGCCAAAATACCGAGACTGAACATCGCCATAGGGTGAGAATCCTTGGGCATTGCCTCAAGCGTGTTCCAGACATAGTCAGGTACTTTGGCGCGTGATTTCAGATCCTTTGTCAGATCCTCGATTGCCGCATCATCTGGCAGCTCGCCCGTGACAAGAAGGAAGAATACAGCCTCGGGTAATTGGTCCTTTAACTCACCGATTGGCGTACCCCGAATGATTAGACCCTTATCTGGTGGTACGACTGAGGTATCACAAACCAATGCCTTAACGCCACGCATACCGCCATAAGCCTGAGCCACAGTTACTTCTGATATGACTGTATTTGCATTCGTTTTAACAAAACCCTTAATTTCATCCCGAAGTGCCGGGATTTTTTCTGCCAATGTTTGTTTCAATGTAGCCATTACTTATCTCCTTTTTTAACACTAATTCACCCTTATTTCTCCCTTTTTACCCTTCTTTATCACTTCTCTCGGATCGCTTATTTTGCCTTTTATTGCTGAATACGCCGCGGTTGCCGGTGATGAAAGATAAACAAAGCCTTCAGGGTTACCCATCCTTCCTTTGAAGTTACGATTGGCGGTTGACAAACACACCTCACCATTACCTAATACTCCCTGATGTACACCAACACAGGGTCCGCATCCTGGTCCCATGATAATCGCGCCGGCTTTAACAAAGGTCGCCAATAAACCGAGCTTCATCGCCTCAAGATAAACATCACGTGACGCCGGCACGACAATCAAACGAGTATCAGTAGCTCGTTTTTTCCCGCTTAGGATTTTCGCGGCGATCTTAAGATCCTCGATACGCCCATTTGTACAGGTACCGATGAAAACCTGACTAACCTTCTTGCCCTTTGCACTACTAATCGGTCTGGTATTATCAACCGTATGCGGAAAAGCCACTTGTGGTTCTATTTTAGCAGCATCGATCTTTATTACCTTTTCATAATTTGCGTCCATATCCGGTGCTAAAGGTTGGTAGTCTTTGAGCCGACCGCGCGCCTTCAGATACTCCCGGGTCACTCGGTCCGAAGTAATTAGACCAACCTTTGCACCAGCTTCCACCGCCATGTTTGATAAGACAAAACGAGATTCCATAGACATTTTATCGATCGTTGAGCCACCGAACTCAAGCGCTTTATAGGTCGCTCCGTCAGCACCGATCATACCGATCAGATAGAGGATAAGGTCTTTGGAAAAAACCCCAATCTGGAATTTACCATTGACTTCAATCTTTATTGTTTCAGGAACCTTGAACCATGTCTTGCCAATTGCCATGCCAATCGCAACATCAGTTGACCCCATGCCAGTTGCAAAAGCACCGAGTGCACCAGAAGTACAAGTGTGTGAATCACCGCCAATAACCACATCACCTGGTTTGGCAAACGATTCAACAAGGCGCTGATGAATAACGCCATCCCCGATCTCAGAAAGGATCGCACCGGCTTGTTTACTGAATTCACGGAGCAGCATGTGATCGTTTGATAGTTCTCGACGGGGCGAAGGTGCTGCATGATCAAGGAAAAATATTGACTTTGGTGCCTTCACTTTAGTGATGTTCATCTTTTGGAGTTGTCGAACCCCGAGTGGTCCAGTTCCGTCCTGGAATGCAGCAACATCGACTTTGGCGATAACAATATCATTGGCAGAACAATCCTTTCCGCTTTTCGCTGACAAAATCTTCTCTGCTAAGGTCCCCATTTTTCCTCCAATTATTGGACTTTCCTATAAATTGATATAGAAATTCAAGAATTATGACTATTTATGAATACTATTATATACAATTCAGGCAAAAAGTCAATATGTCGATTTTAATGTAATTGTTCAAAACTTGGTGGAACATTGTAGTCGCACGATTCATCGTGCAGAAAGTCTTGATATTCCACATAAATAGACGGCATAAATGGAGACATATGGGGTTAAATCTTCACAGGCTGACCGAGTCCAATTTACCCCGTTAGATACATGGTGGTTTTAATAGTGCGGAGTTTCGACGGAGACAGTTATCTAACGGGGTGAATTGGATAAAGCCTGATAAATCACCTGTCTGCCTACAGGCAGGCCTGTCTGCCTCAGGTAGAGGCAACTACATCATATCGTGGATGATATGAGAACTATTTTATGTTCTCCTTAGTAATACACCCTCTCCCTTTTTTAGGGAGAGGGATGGGCCTGTCCTGAGCGAAATCGAAGGGGGTGAGGGTTTCCTAAAAATGTGGAGTGCAACGAGTCCCCTCGTTGCATGTAATGTCAGGAGACATTGCACTCCCAAAATACGGGCGTAAACGCCTGCCTGTGCGTCGCACGCAGACAGGCCCTAATCCTTATTCTCGATCAGCCTGTTCACTCTTCACGAAAACCAAGTAAACATCACTCTGCTATAGCATATTTCCCCTTCACTGTTCTTTCATCTGCTATCAAAAATGCCTGCCCTCGCCTGCCATGTGTAATTTGTTTCATATATTACATCGTGGTGCAATTTTTGTTTATTCCACCGGGGTCAAGTCGAAGACATTGCCTGTCCCGTCGTTTAACTACGGGGAGTTTACCGAGATGCACCGGACCACCTACTCATACAGCATCCTATTTTTCTATCCTCAAGAAACTGAAAACAGTAATTTAGGATAATTAAGGTTACCCCTTGACATTTTCCAAAAAATCATTATAATGTATATAGATGAAAACATTAAATATTAAAATGATAACATTAAAAGGAGGTCTAAATGAAGTACATAATTGATTTAACTCAAAGTCAAGCAGCTGAAATTGAATATCTAATAAAAAAAGGTAAATATCGGGGATTTTCGCAGTTTATTGCAACAGCTGTAGAGAATCAGTTTCATATTGAAAAAACGGAACCAGGTTTGATAGACTGTTCTCTTAAAAAATCATATCCGTCCGACAAAAGTCATGATGAAATAGAAAATTTGGCAAAGCAACTAAACATGTCGCATTTCGCTAGCATAAATGTTTCACAGAATACAGTACCTACTCCATCGTTTTCGCAGTTGGGCTGCTCTTTGCAAAAAATACAAGAAAATAAATGTTGGCTGTGGGGTCAAGTCAACAAAATATTTCCTATCAAGTTAGGATTGCGAGTCTTGCTCGTTTCAATAAATTCAGCGCAGTGGATTGATCTTGAATCATATAGGGACAAAGCAGCAGATATTGCATGTTCATTGGGTACAATTATACGTGAAAACGAAGTGAAAAAGAAGAAAAAGAGAGACGATAAAATTTCTGCTGGTTTACCAATGATTGAAAAAGAACTCAAAAGTAAAATGAGATATAGGGCGCATTTCTTAGCATATACAAGAAAAGATGGTAGGTTTGAAGGTGCCCTCCCTTTTTTGCGTTTCGTGAATTTGACAACAGATGATAAGACAAATACCTTAGTTGGTTTAACAGAAGCTGGTCTTGAATTTGCGCGTTTACGTAATCCGGTTATTGATGAAAACATTTTTGAAAGAAGTTTAAGTGATATAGAAGTTGATTTCTATTTAAAACATATCTCTAAGAGTGTTGTAGGAGAAACAAATGCTATTAAATGGATGATAAATAAGATAGCTAGTGGTGTTGTAGACAGAGAAGAGATTAATAATGCAATAAAAGCAAACTTCACCAAGATTTGGAAAGCATCAGATGCTGTGATAAATACACAAAGATCTGGTTTAATGTCGCGGATGTTTGAGTTGGGTTTGATAGATAAAAGCAAAAATGGGGTTAAAGTAGCATATAAATTAACTTCTCCAGGTGAAAAGTTGCTTTGAGTATAAGGAGGAACTGTGGCAGTACAGTTAACAAATATGGATATTACGCTGTTTGCGTTGTATAAACTTGGTGGTGTTTCCAAAAAAGTACATACTGAACATATTGCATGGGAGGCATTCAAGCTTGTAAAAGAAAGATTTTCATGGAGCTTGTCTGAATACAGACAATATCCTGACAAAATGCCAGTACTTTTTGCATTGGAGCAAGCCAAGAAAGAGAAATACGGGAGACTGGTAGATGGACGAGCTGGTAAAAACGTTGCTGGCAAATTAGATGGTTGGCGTTTTACACCTCGTGGCGCAGTTTGGATTAAAGAAAATGAGGCACGTATTGCAAAAAGTTTAAAGCAGAAACCACTAGATACGTCAGTTCAAGCAAAACGATTTATTAAAAAAATCAAACAAAATCCTCTTTACAAACATTTCAGAGAAAAGAAAACGTTAGATAATACATCGCGGTATATGTTCACAGATATGTTAGTGTGTGCTCCTGATGCTCCAAGGGACATCATAAAACAGAAATTTAATTTTATATTAGCCACAGCTGAGCTAATCGGGGATGATGAAATCATTACATTCCTGAAAGTATGTGAAGAAAAATTTGCTTCACTCATGTTTGATTAAACATAAAATACAGGAGGTTAACATGAAACTAAAATTAGGGGAACCAATTGACTTAGAATTTTCAAAAAGGTAGTCGTCAGTTTGCTATTCGTGATATTTATGATGCTTTGGTTGAACTCATCACAAATTGTGACGATAGCTATCATCGTCTCTGGCAAAATAAATTGCGAAGTAAAGATGGAGGTCCTATTCTTATTGAAATTCGAGAACAAAGGAAAGGTGCACCTTCATTAATTGTCGTACATGATAAAGCCGAAGCATTAAAATTAGAAACTATGCACGAGAAACTTGCTAAAGTAGGAGCACATAGAACTGAAAATGGTAGCAGAGGATTTATGGATAGAGGAGCTAAAGATTGTACGGAATTAGGGAATATGACATACGAATCCATCAAAGATGGCAAATATTATAAATGTATGATTACACATAAAGGTCAATTCGTACCTTTGGAGAAACGAAATGTTGATGAAAAGACACGCAAGAGGCTTAGAATACTGCATGGAAATGGAACTGTTGTTGCATTAGAAGTTGGCGCTAATTACAGAATTCCACATATTGATACTTTAATTAGAGATCTACCGTGGCATTTCGCATTTAGGGACATTCTGTCAGAATCCAGTGCCACAAGGGTACACATCAAAAATCTAAATGACCCTAACAAAAAAGCAGAACGGGTGGTTTGGAGACAGCCTGAAGGTGAGATAGTATGTGATGAAGAATTCCCTGTACCTGGTTATCCAGATGCTATAGCTAAATTGAAAATATGGAGGCACCCTGAGCCGTTTGATGATCCTAATGATCGCCGTTTTAGACGATCAGGACTGATTATAAAAGGAGAGCGCGCTATTCATGAATGTAGTCTGTTATATCCGGGTCTTGAGAAAGATCCATTAGCATTAAGATATTTTGGTCGTCTAGACTGCGTATACATAGATAGATTATTAAACGAGTATGATGAACGGCGAGAAACCAATACGCCACACCCACCAGAAAATCCTTCTTTGTTGATTGATCCTAATCGTCGAGAAGGATTGATCCTTGAACATCCGTTTACTAAAGCACTTTTTCAAGTACCGTCTGAGCGACTACGGGATTTGATTAACAAAGATAGAGAAAGAGATAAATCTGTTAGAAGAGAAATTGCCAGTGAAGAAACTAAAGAAAGGTTAAATAAATTGGCAAAGGCTGCTAGTAAATTCCTATCACAGCAAGTTGAAGAGCTATCAGAGTTAACAGAAGGAGATAAAGTGGATGCGAAAGCTTTTTCTAAAAAAGGTGTTTTAATTTTCCCTACTTATCTACATATTGCCGTTGGTGAGATTCGGGCACTTACCTATTATGTCAATCGCGCACTATTTGATATTGAAGGGCAGGAGGTACATGTTAAGTGTGACAACTCTGCAGTTACCATTTTGGGTAACCACTTTAAGTTGAGAGCTCATTCAAAAAAGAATGACAGGCTGTTGGGAACCTTTAGGATCCGAGGAGAACATCTCAAAGACAATATTTTCATTGAAGCAAGCTGTCCGCGCGTGCCAACCACTACAGCAACAGTAAAAGTTGTCGAAAGCAGAATTGAAGAGCACGAATTTAGTACCCCTTTAGAATTTGAGCATAAATTATATCACCTGAAAGAAGGTGGGAGACGAACCCTGCGTCTTTTTGCAAAATGTCCTGAACTTGTAAATCAAGAAACATCAATACATATATATTCTTCTGATAGTAATAGTGTCCCAATACGGGGACGTTGCCGCTTAGTACCAGTACAAGGTTCAAATTATGCACTATCTGAAGTGATGGTTCAAGGAAGACGCTTGAAAAGGGGCGGTGTCATAATTACTGCTTCGCTAAACAAAATACAGGCCACAACAAATGTCAAAGTTAAACAAAGTGAAGAAAAAGGAGTTCAGATTATAATTCAACTTAGGGATGAGGAATATGGTAATTTCCGTGCGCGATGGGCTGAGCATGAAGGAAAACCGAATCTTCTTCTCATTTCAGCCCGTCATGATTCCGTTAAGCGATACTTGGGTCCACCACCAAATTTTGAGGGACAAACAACACCATACTTTCGCGTTTTATTGGCAGAAATAGTAACTGAAAGTATATGTAGGAAATCTCTTATGCTTGAGGCCAAAGCACGAGGATGGGAATTTCGTTGGGCAGATTTCAAAGAAGATTATTTGATAGCTGACTCTGTTCTGGCAGAACTACAAAAACGAATCCGCAATTTCGCAGCTATTGCACACAATATAATGCTTACATCATCAGAAATAAAATGATTTACAGGAAATCTAACTGAGTGCATTAATGTACTTGTAATTAGGAATAGAAAAATAGGATGCTGAATGAAAGAGAACGATGGGATAGGATATTTGAGAAAGACTATAGGGAAGCGGGCTCGGAGCACAGGCTACGGAAGACAGCCGATAGGCTGGCTGAAGTCCGTCTCTCCTGAGCTAAGTCGAAGGGAGCACCGAATCCTCCACCCCTTGACGAATCTTTTATTAAGATTATAATTATAGGGTCAAAAGATGAAGATAAATTGCGAACCCAACAGACGGTTGAAATTGAAAAGTAGACAAATAAACTACCTCGGATACGCATCTGAAATGATAGAATATCCGCTATTAAGTAAGGATATGCGCAAATTATCAGAGATTTGGCAACATGATATTAGAAAGAGAAAAATTGTAAAAAGGAAGGTCAATTTAATAGAAGATCTTGATTTAGAAAGGAGAATTCATGTATAGGTATAAGGATGTTAACTTAAAAGAAGTAAAAAAACCATCAAAAGATGTTCTGGCAAAGCTACATTCACTTACGGAAAAAAAAGGGAGAATCGCGGTTATAGAACCAGAATCAGGTGAATATTTTTTGGGCAAAACTTTAACAGAAGCAATAAAGAAAGCGAAAGCTGCATATCCAGGTAAAGTATTCTATTCCATACGTATTGGATATAGTTTTGTTCATGAACACAAAGGAGGGATGAAAAGATTATGACAGCTCTTATAAGAGGAGAAATTGAAAATTTCGTGCCATTCTTTAATGGTTTTGTGAATGGAGATGGGGTACTTATTCTTCAAGAAGACGCTGATTTTTCCTTAATCGTTGATACGGGATTCAGTGGAGGAATTGCGCTACCTGAAGAAATTTTAGAAGAAATGGATGTCGAATTGATAGACTATGGCACTTTCAGGTTGGCTACTGGCGATGAGGTTGAATTACCTGTATTTTGGGGTAAAGTAGTGATAGGAAATTATGAGATTGAAACATGGTTTATTACGGGCGATTCACTTTTAGGAATGGAAGTTCTTTCTTTAGCAGGTTCTTGTTTGTCACTTGATTTTGAGAAAGAAGAAGTCAAATTAATGGCATGATGGACATGAGTAATGGAATGTAATTGGCAGCACCGAGCCAAAGGCGAAAGTTGACGCCTTTGGTGGAGAAATATGAAAATTAGGAGGTGTAGAATGAAGAAACATTTATTCATTATATTTCTTGGCATCATAGTGGTATCTGGGTTGATTCTTATTAGCAATTGTGGTAAGGAAGAAGATGTAATAATAAATGATAAGGTGAAATTCCCAGAGGAAAATTCTGAACTCTTGAATGTTATTGTTAAGGGCGATACACTAAACTTCATTTATAAATCCGGCTCATCCAAACCACAATTCAATCAAGGAGACATTGTGGTTGGTCAGAAAGATGGCGGGTATTTGAAAGAAGTCCTGTCAACAACAACTAAGAGTGATACGCTTGTATTGATTACAGAACAATCGGCTCTGACTGATGTTGTAGAAAAGGGGATTATAGACACTACCTTTTCACTTTCACTCCAGGGACAGCAAATGAGTCCAATATATATAGACACTATCATCATCGGCAGTAGCGGGAAGAAATACCAGCTCAACTTTAGCGGTGGACAGCCAATCCTTATTCCAATGGGAGAAGTCTTTGAGATAAGAATACCTGATATAACGATTGAGATAATGGACGGTGGCAACGTTGCAGTTTCTGTTACAATTGATACTTTGATATTAAGTAAGAGTGTTGATGTTGACTTGAATCTTGAAATTGATGATAGTGAGATAATTAACTTCCGGATGGTCGCTAATGGGTCGGACGATGTAGGTTTTAAAGGTGTGACTATGGATATTCTGCAGTCAATATCTGATGATATTGAAATAAAATTGACGACTTTAAATTTGGGAACAATAGTGATTTGGATTGGGCCTTTGCCAGTCGTCTTTGTGTTTGAGTTCGGGATTTATGCTGGTGTTGATGCGGCTGTAACAGTAAGTGCTGCTAATCAGGTAACAAACAATGTGAATCTAAATGCTACAAATGAGATTGGCGCTGAATATACAGAAGGTTCCTGGGAGTCTATCTGGAATAACACGCTAAATGGCAATGCTGATTGGAATTATAATCCTTCTGGTTCTATATCAGCAACCCTCAAAGATTTCTTTAAAGGAAGCTTAGATACGAAAATTTATGGTATTCTTGGTCCATGTTTATATTTGAAACCGTATTTATATGATGAAATCAGTTATCCACCTTTTGACTTTGATCTTGGTGGAGGAATAGGTGCTGGATTGGCATTTAAAGTTGAAATACTCGATTGGAAACTAGCAGAATATAATTACGCCTTCATTGATTATACAAAATCGTTTTATCACTCAACAAATTCTCCTCCAAATACTCCTTCAACACCCTCAGGTCCTTCAAGTGGTTATGTGGATTCTTCCTATAATTTTTCATCATCAGCAATTGACCCAGACGGTGATGACATTGCTATCAGATTTGCTTGGGATGATGGTGATACATCATCCTGGAGTTCTTATGTGCCAAGTGGCAACACAGTTTCAATGTCGCATTCTTGGTCTTCCGCAAGTACTTACTATATAACAGCGGAGGCTAGAGATATGTACGGTGCTCTCTCCAATTGGTCAAGTGGACACCAAATTGTTGTTAATTACGACTTTCCCTCCCACGTAGTTGATTCCATCTCTGTAGGGGGTTGTCAACATGTGACAATATTGCCTAACGGAGACTATTTATATGTTTCTGCCAATTCGAGTTCTCCTTTCGTACCTGATTCTGTTTATGTTATTCGTACTTCTAATAATACTATAGTTACATCTGTAGGAGTAGGCGATTATCCGCATGGTGTCGTTGCGCTTCCTAATGGCAATTATGTCTACGTAGCCAATTATCATTCTGAGGATGTTTCTGTTATTCGTACCTCAGATAATAGTGTTGTCGACACTATTCCAATTGGTTATACTTGTTACCGTATTGCTGCACTTCACAATTGCAACTATCTTTATGTAACAAGTCCCAGCAGTGGAAGAGTTTATGTTATTCGCCTATCTGATAATATTGTCATTGATACTATTTGGACTACCGGCGGTGCAAAAGGCATTGCTACACTTCCTAACGATGAATTTGTGTATGTGGGAACAGTCTCTTGGTTTGTCCAAGTTATTCGTACTTCTGACAATACTATAATTGAATCAATTACAGTAAGGAATGATAATACCGATATTGTTGCACTCCCTAATGGGAATTATGTCTATGTCTCAAGCAGAGGCGTTGATAGTGTTTCTGTTATTCGCACTTCGGATAATACAGTGATTGAAACCATCGCTGTAGGTGGTGGTCCTGAAGGGATTGCAGTTCTCCCCAATGGTGACTATGTCTATGTTGCAAATAGAGGGAGCGGAGATGTTACAGTCATTCGCACAATCGACAACACTGTTGTTGCAACCATACCATTGGGATATCAACCTAAGGATATTGCTGTACACCCTAGTGGAAACTGCGTATATGTTACAACCTCTGATGGGTATGTCAAGGTTATTGGATTTTGAAATCGACTGAATCCGAGTGTTTATCTCATCGCAAATGATAATTATAGGTAAGAAGTTTCATAAAAGAGAACCATTAAAAAATGAGTTAGATACCTATGATGCAAAACTGAGAGCGAGATTTTTTGAAAGAACCAAAGACAGCGACTTCTGGCGAAAACTTTTGAGAGGCTGAAGTTATTTTATTAAAAAGTTCTGGCGCAATTTACAAAAAGAATTAGCTATGCATTTTTAGCGTAAAATGTATAAAGAAATTGAAACACACATTGTACCAGGAGTTCTTTTCTTTCTAATCATATTCAGTATTATTTTTATAATTTTAGAAAAGACCAAAATACTCGGTAAACAAAGAAGAGCAGCTAATTTTATAGTTTCTTTCATCGCCGTGGCTATATACATTTTTATTGCAACATTACTCTCTATTGTTGGTATTGAGTTTAACATTATCCCAGCAGTTAAATTGATGATTGGTATATTAATTTTCTATTTATTTGCAATTATCTATATTGGTCGCCAAAGCAGAGGACTTCAAATTATGTATATAGTGTTTTTCGTATTGGGAATAATAAGCACAATAATGTGGTCTCTGGGTTTATTTTCAAAAATCTTGATAAGTGTAGGAATACTCCCTGAAATGTCAGAGGCATGGGTCGTTGATACTTTTATTTTTTTTAACATTATAGTTATACTAATTAGCGGCATATTTGCACTTATTGTTGCTCAATTGGTATGGTCAGATAAATCAATAAAGGTTCTTGCTAAAATCTTATCTTTTTTAAAGTGATTCAAGAATTAAAAGGGTTAGGTCAATGAAGGTTTCTATTTTCGTACATTTTACGAAGGTTTGTAAAATAAATATTTATTGTAACCTATCATTAATTAAACATAATTAACGACAATGCGGATATGCTGCACTTGGAAGAGTGACTCTCAAGAGTACAAGAAAACCTTATACTACATAGTGAACAGTCTGCAAGAACGTAGTGTCCTGCCATTTTTTGGTGCGGGTATTTCCAACGACCCACCATCAAACCTGCCTCTAGGTGGCACTCTTAGGAGTATCCTGATAGAAAATTTACTTAAAATAACTAAAAAATATTTTTTTGGTCACCAAACAAAAGATAAACTATGGCAACACGCGAGAGAAATACTAGAAAATGTTATGCTTGAGAAAATTTTTGGTGGTATTTACGACGTATTTGGTGACGAAGCATTAAGTTTTTGGCAAGTATTGGACACCAATGAGTCCAATTTCAACCATAAAGCCATTGCGCACCTCACCAAGAATCGTATGTTCACAAAAATCATTACACTTAACTTCGATATATTAATTGAAATTGCATTAAAGAATGTTAAATATAAAACATTTTGCCCGATTGACGGTTATTTTTTTCCTAAAGATATTCAAATCTTTCAAGCTGAGATAATCAAACCGCATGGTTCACTGCCGCAATCAGGTAGCGAAGAGCCAAAGTTTAAACATATTATCGCCACTATTCAAAAAATTGGCAATGCCCCTTCAGAAAAAAATGAGAATGCAATAATAAATTTGGTTGAACAAAATAATATGCGAAATATTTTATTTATCGGCTATAGTGACAATGATATAGATATTTTTCCAATTTTCGTCAAACACAGTACAATTATACGTCATGTTTTTTGGTTCAAGTTTGTAGGTATAAAGAATAATGAGATTAGAAATTGGACTTCTACGAGTTGGAAACAGAAGTTGCCTGATAGATTACTACAATGGTTTAATGAACTTGGTGATAGAATAACTATTATTTGTGGGAACCCACCAGATTTTTTTAAGCACTTACTGTCACATTCAGATTTACATTTATTTGATTCTACTCTTCTCTCATCTAATAGTGTTACAAGAGCCAAACCAAAGATTCAAGCTGATTTTCTGCTTAACAATCCCGATAAAACTGCGCTTGCTTTAGCGCATTTGCTGGAAAATTCAGGGGAAAGACAATTATCTATCGAAATATTCCACATGATCAGAAAGAGACAATCATTTCAGTACCTGCCTCAGCTAAATGCTTTCCTCTTAAGCCGACTTGCTTGGGGATATCACGCAAAGGGGGATTTAACCTCGGCTTTTTCTTTAAGAAAAGAAGCTAAGGAAGTGTTGTTAGAATCTAATTATGGTAAATATGATGACGCAATTTTTAATGTGACGATTGAACTCGGCTACGACTACTGGAGTTTCGTCAAGAAAGCAATAAATCCGAAAAAGATTGCTTCTATCTATAAAATTCCATGGTTTTTTTGGCTGGGGTTGAATTGCTTTAAGGATGTAAAGCAAAGATCTAAACTTTCAAAACAAGTAACTTGGATCATTCCATTCTATTACGGAGATCTTTGGCACTATTTTGCAAGAGTTTCTATGCTAATTTCAAGAAGGATAGATATTGTAACTAAAATGCTTCTTAATAAAGCGACATTTTATTACAAAATTGCGTTGAAAGAGAGAAATGAGAATAAATCACTCGCAGATTTTTACAATATGAGATATTTAGAAACACAAATTTTATTAGATAAGATTAGAAATTATAAAGAGAAAATAAACGAAGTGGAGGATGCCGAATATACTTATAAAATTATTCAGAACGATATACAAATTGGGTATTCCGAAGTTATTCTTGCCCTTTTGCATTTTTGTAAAAATGAAAAGGAAACAGCTTCTAAGTATCTTCAAAAAGCTAAAGACCAATATAGTTCGCCACACTCGCCTCATTTGAAAGAATGCGCTGAACAATTAGAAGAAAAACCCACTCCATATTTATCAGGACTTATGGAAATTGTCTGTTACGAAAGACTTTTTAGAATACTGTCATTATGGCAATCTATCAAATATTTGTTGAAATTGCTTCGCCAGCATAAAACCACATAATGTTTACTAATATTCCATAGAGACTCAAACCCTGACGGGTGTTACCCAAAGCCATATAAAGATATTTTGATGATTATCCTTTTTAAAAAATAACCATTTTTTAATGATCCTGTATCTACATTATACACTAAATTTCTTTCCTAACCTCTCAGATATTTCCATGAGAGTGGTTCTCATAGATTCACTATTTTCATAGATACGATAAACAATACAGTCGTTAAGGTGACAAGGACACTCCTTTAATCCATAAAAGGGGCATTTTATATATTCCTCTTTTTTCTTCTCTTTTTCGCATGGACAATATTTCATTGCCATTTTGACCTCCTTATTAGTTTAGTAATTTTGCGATTATTCCTAATAAACCAAGCACTACTGCAAATCCAAGCAAAAGGAATATAACCAAATCCCATTTTCTTCTGAATCTTTTTTTTAGGTTTTCTCTTTTTATAGGATCTGCTTCTTTATTATCGAACTGCTTCCATTTTTCAGGTTTGAGAAAATTATTAACATAATACTGGACAGCTATTACTAAAATACCCAACCAAGTGGCTATGCTTAATAAATCAAGCTCATTGCTAATCGAAGTGCCGAAGCCATCCGACGTAGCTAATGTGTATATAAACATGGCGAGCCATGCCAATGCGAGTGAGAAAGGTATCCATCTTAAATACAAAATCTTTGATACTCCTCGCCTAGTTTCTGCTTCTCCATCTACGAATAAAGAAAAGTCGTGTAGCTCCTTAGATTTCTTCTCAAAATCTTTCAACCTCTTAATGTAATAATCAGTATATGACTTGAGCCTTACTCCGCTGAGAATCCAAAAGAATGCTAAAACAATACCGAAGGCTTGGAGACCGAGGAGCAAAGATTTGCTTTCTGCCACCACATTGAGTTGTATGGCGACCAAAAGACCACCTTGAATGACAACGTTCCACATCAGAAATCTGTTGATCTGTGAATCTTGATGTTTTAGTAGGTCAATCAGTACTTTGTACTTATCTATATCATTGCTCATCACTGGTATTCTTCTGAGTTATTTTGGTTGTTGCGATTGCTGTATTTGTGAAGCCTACCAAATGCGAATTGGGGAAAACGTAAGTTTCCTACAAACATCATGTTAGGTGAAGTTTAACTATCCACAAATCTCTACTATCCTTCCTCGTCAATCGCAGTTTGCGAAATCTGGTGCAGTTTGTTTTGCAATTTGGCTTTTGTTTTCAAAAGGTCATTATCGGCTTTTAATTTTACCCCAAACCCCACGAGTGATATTACACCTGCCACCAAAGCGACTATTATTACCCCTGAAAAAACATTAACACCACTAATTACTGCAGATGCAATGGCAATAAATATAACAACAGATAAAGAAAGATTTGCTATCACTGGAATTACTTTCTGTAGTTTTGTCTCACGCGAATACAAACCTTCGAATTTCTCAATAAGACGCTGCACTTTTTCTTGCTCCACGCTCTTTATTTTACCTTTTTTCTCCTTTAATTCGTTCACCATTTCATAGAATTCTTGGAGCTCTTGTAATTTTAGTTTTTCCATATCATCCTCCTATGATTTTGCTATTGAGTTTACTAATCCCGTCCATCCTAGCCCAGCTACAATAGCTTGTTGTGGATTTATGGGGTGAGTTAGAACTGTTCCAATTAGAGCTCCCACTGCAGTAAAAAGAATAGCGTCTAAAAACTTGGCAAGTGTGGAATCTCTCCACCTCTCATTGATGTGAGGTAGAAACTCAATGACTACTCTTCCGGCAGTTTTCAACTTAAAGTGTAACACAAAGGCCCCGACCCCACAGAGAAGATAATACTGAAAGGCTATCTCAAACATATAGTATACCTCCCTTTCATGGCAAAATTTCGGCTAACTCGGTTATATCCGACAGTGTCGGATATCCTGCCAATTTGGGCGTTTAGTTGATACTCAATTCTTTTCATCATTCAAACCTCGTTTCAATATCAAATCCAATGGGCTTTATATTTTTTCTATGGCAATTATAACTATTTTAGCAATGTTGTCAAGAAAGCGATCAAGTCTGCTCTATGGCGGATAACGGTATCGGTGTAAAAGAAGCCCAGCACTTTTGACTTATTTTTATTCCATATTTCGATAAAATCCTCAAATGGTCATTTAACGTGTTTCTCTTCACCAACATAAAAAGTGCTGGGTTTGGGCGAACCCTTCGGTGGCTCAGGATAAACTCCGTGAGCCACAAAGCCCGTGTTAGCCGAAGTGCACCTTTTCCTTTCGTTTCATTAAATGACCAAACTTTTTGCCCAATAAATTAAGTTGTTCTTTTTCTGAAAGATGGGATAATGTCTCTTCCGCTTCTTTCTGAAGCCGACGTTTCATCTCTACAGCGTCAAATTTCTTGGCTTTCATAAAGCACCTCCTTCGGGCTTCTAATATCAAGTATTGGGTAGCCCAATTTTAGATTTGCCGAATTCAATAGATGAATACGATTAATATTTACAATATGCTTAAAATTCCAGCTAACCAACACATCAACCCGTTCTACTGTTGCAATCGCTATATGACGTGCAAAAGTTGGACAGAATCTTCCTTGAACTCTTCATCCAAACAACCTCCTACCACAGAAGTATCAATATAGACTCGTAATTTAAACATCTCTTACCCCCTTATAAGAATATTTAAGCGCATTTCGCATAACGTTTTGCGTGTTTGCGAAGTTGCCTTTAGGCAATTTAGCGGAGCGTCGCAAACACGCTGTTATATGAAGTTGTCCCCCAGGCATAGTTTGTCTACTATCAGTTACTTCAGTAATAACATCTTATTCGTGCTCTTAAGGTTGCCTGTCTCTAAACAGTAGAAGTAGATTCCGCTACTAACGCTACCCCCTTGCTCATTTCTTCCATTCCAACTAACGGCATGAGTTCCGGCAAACTCCTCTCCCTTCACTAGTGTCTGCACAAGTTGACCTGAAATATTATAGATGGCGAGTCGCACAAAACCATTTTTTGGGAGAATATATTGAATAGAAGTAGTAGAGTTAAATGGGTTAGGATAGTTCTGTGCAAGGTGAAGAACCCCCGGAATGGGATAGGTTTCCTCTATCCCTGTAGTAGGAATTCTCTTGGCATATTTGAGATCCCAGTATCCATCATCATAGTAAGCAATATGACAATAGCCACTATCATCAATGGCAAGTGATGTCC
>Ga0209986_10002241_pt1 | contig 17932 bp, 13 predicted proteins | sample BlataG_FD_183168 | JGI IMG/M metagenome (GOLD analysis project Ga0209986, IMG submission 183168) | Deep subsurface microbial communities from Black Sea to uncover new lineages of life (NeLLi) - Black_00105 metaG (SPAdes) (version 2) | ecosystem: Environmental > Aquatic > Marine > Oceanic >...
TTCAGGCTGGTCTGTTGTTGTTGGTGTCGTTTGTGTAGCAGTAGTTGTCGATGTTGTTGGTGCTGGAGCTTCATTGATTGTGATGGTCAATGTGAATGTGTTTGTATTTCCGTAGATGTCTTCCACAGAAATGCTAAGCACATAGACACCAGATTCAAGATTAGTGACGTTTGTGAGCAATCCCGTTTCATCAATAGAGAAGTGTGCTGTATCATTGACTGCCCATCCTCCGATGCCTGAGAGGTCAGATGCTGAGAGCTGTAAACTGAAACTCTCTCCAAACTCAAGGACTGGGATTTCGGAAGGCAAATCTAATTCAGGTGCTATTGTATCGTTAACATGTACATTCAAGATGACCGATAGAGTATGACCGAGAGTATCGTTTACAGAGACCAATACTGCATAATCACCAACTGCAAGAGATGTTGCATTTTCAATAAACCCGTTTGAATCAATACTAAATGCGGTTGTGTTTAGCCACCACTCATCAATACCTGTTGGGTCTGACGCATTCAGATCATAGCTAAACGAAGCTCCAAACTCTACATTGAATGTGGTAACTGGAGTTACATCCCATGTTGGAGCTAAAGTATCCACGACATCAATCTCTGACGTTTCATTGAACGAATGTCCTGAAACGTGATATACTATGAGCATGACATCATGCAAACCGATTTCAAGACCAGTCACATCGATATCAATATCCGAACCATCCCATGAATCACTGTCAAACAACTCTTCATCCACATAGAACCCGTATGAATCAGGATTTAGAGCATAGGCAGTCCAAGCCATTGTGTGTCCTGTTGTACCTACCTCATATTCCATGGGTGATGCAGCTTGTACGTACATGCTCTTTGAAGGCGCTGTATCATTAACAGCCGCTGGTCCTGGAATTGTATAATTGCCAAATCCACTGTAATCATGCCACCAGTTTCCAATGGTCACATTATCCCAATAGTTCCAATCGCTCCAATCATATGCATTCTCAGAATTCCAACCGATGTCATTGTAATAGACCCAGCACTCATCCGCAGGATTGAGATTGATACCATACTGGGCATTGTCAAAGATGATGTTGTTTGTAATATTCCAATAGCTACACTCACTCAGCTCTATTCCATCATAGGCGTTATCATATATGGTGTTAGCAATCACATTACAATTCATAACACCCATACCATATATGCCATCGTTTGCGTTATCGTAGATCTCATTGTTGGTGATATTGTTGTATCCATATCCCTCAAGGTAAATTCCATTGTCAGTATTGTTGTATATCGTATTCTGATCTATAATCCAATCCCGAGCATTATATAGGTATATACCACAGCGTTCTGGAACCTCAGCAACATTCCATCCATTTCCGTAGATAGTATTGTATGTGACAGTGACATTATCAGTCCAAGTGCTATAGATCCCATGATTGGTGTTGTTGAAAATCTCATTGTTCGTTATTGTAGTAAAGTCAGCTTGGAAGTCTATTCCATTAGCAGAATTATTCCAGATGGTGTTACCCTCGATGTGCCATCTCTCTGTTTCTCCGAAAGCAATTCCACATGTAGGTACCATCACGCCCCACCAACCATTCTCATAGATATCATTACTTAAGATCGTACAATTCTCTGACATAACTCCGAATATCCCATGATCTGAGTTGTTGTAGATGGTATTTCCAATGATATCCCAATTTGGTGATCCGTACAGGTTGATTCCTGCATATTCATTATCATACAATTCGTTATCTATCACTGAACAATTAGCTGAATTATAAGCATCAATTCCACAATCGGGTGCCCAACGTGAGTTATCATACGCGGTATTATCTTGGATTGTGATATTATTTGAATTGTAGAGATACATACCTGGACCCCCATTATCATACAATGTATTCCCAGTGATATTACTGAAATGCGAACCCTCAAACAAACTCAAAGCGGCCCCCCATTTATCGTAGACCTCATTGTTCGTAATTTCGCAATAGATGGAAGCCCCTATCCAAATCCCAGGAGAATAACCGTTATAGACCTCACAGTCATTTACAGTAGTATAATTAGAAGAATCAACGTGAATACCTCTATAGTCACTATTATAGACTGTACAGTTATCGATGATACATCCTGATGCTTTCTCTATCGATATACCATTCCACATATTACTGACAACACAGTCTATGACTTTTCCATGGGTGACATTGAGCAATCCGATTCCATTATCTCTCCCTCCAGTAGTATCGTTAATCAGGCAATTTCTTATCTCAAAGTATTTTGTGACGTTCTCTATCCATATACCTTGGGACGCATCTGTGATGTTGTATCCTTCCAGAATGTATGGACTACCTTCGGATCCATTGCCGTCCCATCCTTCGATTACGTCCTGACCTGCAAAATCAGTATCATTCACGATATGGATGGGAGCATGAATCGAATAGGACAAGTCGAATCCTGTTTCAGGTGAACCCAATTCATCCAAAACCGGGGAATCACTTAACACTGTCTGATTCATATCTGTAGAAGCCAGAAACAAAAACAGAATGAAAGATAAGAATAGAATTAACTTTGCGTGACGCATCTCATTCACCAACCAAGCGATTACGTAGATTTACCATAGCAAATTAGTTGCTGCGAACTTAAGGATATGCAATCTTAAGCGCCGCATTCATATTCCATTCCTTGTAAGTCGCGAGTTCGAATCTCGGCCGATCCACCACTCTCATTTTGAAGCATTCAGAGAGAGACTGAACGGAACAAATGGATTAAGGAAGATTGGTCAAGACTCCCATTCTTTGAATGTATGAGAGGGTTTTTATCAAAGCTCTATGAGTCAAAACAGTGTGTAAATAATTACAGACGGGATTAGGAAAAGATGAAGTTCCTCATAGAATGGCATACTAAGCCAAAATATAGAGAGAAGTTGAATAATCTACTCGACGAGTGGAAGCTTCCTCGCGAAATTAAACACTTGATTCCGCCTCATCACGTGGTGGGTGGTCATCGAGGCGTGTCTGTAATCGAAGTCGATAATGCGGAAATCATCCAGAAAGATCTAGGATTCTTCATGGATTACGTGGATTTCGTAGTCACACCGATCCGTCCGTTGCTTTCTGTTCCTGAGTAGTCAAGTCATCTATCAACTCATGCACTGGGACTCTTTCAGAGAGTACGAGGCCCCATTCAATAAGAGAAAGAAAGAGCCTATCAACTCGAATTCCGCTCGGTTCACCATTGGTCTTCTTTGAGCGGATACAGGACTACTTCAGGTTCAAGTTCAGCTCAATATTGTATTGTTCCAAGAACGGGGAAGGTCCCCAAAAACTTCCATGTTTCCTCGAATAGGGAGAAGTTGGTTAAGGCATTTGTCTTTGGGGAGCGACTCGGAATCAAGGTCATTGCGTGAACAGTTTTTAGGCGGATTATCAAATCGATGTGAAGAGGTCGTCAGTTGTGAATTCAGTTGCTCTGGTGAAGTGCAAAAGCAGCGTTAGCAAAGCCCTTCAAGAGGGCCTTGAGCATATTGGTGGTTTCGGGGTTCTGGATTCTCCAGTTCTCATCAAACCAAATATCTGCACAATATCAGATGATACCGGATACTCTGTTACTCGGGTAGAGGTTGTTAAAGCCTTAATCGAGCTGTTAATGCAAACTGATGAGGACCTGTCCATCAAGATTGTTGAGTCTGACAGTCAGAGTAAGTTTGCAGAAGAAGCCTTTGAGAAATTCGGATACAAACAACTCTGTGATGATATGAAGGACTTAGGATTCGATGTAAGGACTGTTGATCTCAGTAAAGACCCCTTGATGGAGCTCCAGTTCGTTGGGGATTACTTCGAGAATCCTGAACTGCCAGAAACAGTTCTCAAGGCAGGATATTTCATCTCAGTTGCAGTCCCTAAGACACACTATCTTTCCTTTGTCACTGGAGCTTTGAAGAATCTCTTCGGAATCCTTCCAAGAAAGGACCAAGCGCATTATCATTCAAAGATAGATGAAGTGATTGTAGATTTGGCTAGAATCATCAGACCAAACCTATGCATTATCGACGCAAGAACAGGCGTTGAGGGATGGAATGGTCCTAGAACAAGAAGGCTTGATGCATACATCGTGGGACACGGAGCAGCATCAGTAGATGCAACAATGGCACGAATCATGGGCTTCGAGCCTGAACAGATTCGTCACATCATGGATTCGTCTGACTATGATTTGGGCACAATTGATCCCACTGTTCTTGGTGAATCTATCGAGTCGATTGCAGTCAAGTTCAACCCTCCGAGATAGAGAGTAACTATGTTTCTGAATTATATCCACATAATTATGGTCAAGGCCAAATCTCACTCTGTCTGCTATTCTCATTATGAAGCGTTCAGAGAGAGATTAAACGGAACAATAGGATTAAGGGAAAGCGGTTAAGACCCCCATTCTCTGAATGTATGAGAGGTTTTTTATCAAAGCTCGGCAAACAAGAACAGTTTGTGAATAATCACAGACGGAGTTAGGAAAAGATGAAGTTCCTCGTAGAATGGCATACTAAGACAAAATATAGAGAGAAGTTGAATAAGCTACTCGAAGAGTGGAAGCCTCCAAACGGATTTAAATTCTTGATTCCACCTCATCATGTGGTGGGTGGTCATCGAGGCATGGGTGTTATCGAAGCTGATGATGTGGAAATTATCCAGAAAGGTCTAGGATTCTTCATGGATTACGCGGATTTTGTGGTCACACCTATCCGTCCTTTGATTTCTGTTCCCAAGTAGTCCAGCCATCGATCAACTTATGCACTGGGTCTCTTTCAGTGAGCACGATGTCCCGTTCAATAAGAGAAAGAAAGAACCTATCGACTCGGAGTTCCGCAGGTCCACCATCTCATATCTTCAGTCGTGCAAATCAATAATTAAATTCTATTCTGCCCAGACTGGCGAATTATCCACATCAACAATTTCCATGGGTTCTCCAAATAGGTTTCTTACATTTGTGAAATGACAAGGTAATCCTCTCGCTGTGAAATAGTCAGAACCGTCCATCAGCTGATAGTGGAGGTGAGGACCATCAGAGTTACCTGAATTACCTACTAGACCAAGCACTTGGCCCTGCTTAACTTCTTCTCCCTTTTTCACACAAAGGCTTCCAGGTATCATGTGGGCATAGAACGAATATTCACCACTATCGTGTTGTAGAATCACATGGTTTCCAGCTCCTGCAGGAAGAGAGCTATTGTTCTTGTCTATGATTTCTTTGATTTCTTCCTTTGGCAATCCTTCACCTACTGCAGGATTATCAGGCACTCCATCGAAACAGCTTGCTACTCTCCCATCTGCAATTGCAATTATCTCCTCACCATAACTAGGATCCATCGAGTTTGGTTTTTCGACTCCTTCCTCTGGTGGTCGGTCGCCTATTCGAAAGAGATCAAAAGCATACTCTTGAGAATATGCATCTCTATGAGAATCAAATCCGACCCAATTCCATCCCACAATCCATTGTCCTTTAACCGGGAAAATGTAATCTTGGCGTTTCTGCTTCATGCGAATTGGTATTGTGATTGATGCTTGTTTTTGGTGTCCATCTTCCTCGTACCTAACCTCAATCAACAACTCATCTATTGGAGTGTCTGAGAGGACTCTGAAACGCTCACTCTTCAGTCCGGTTTCAGCACATTGTCATCAGCAAGCCGACTGGATGCCCAGAACCTGTCCGTACCCATCAAACGATGTAGGTTATCCTTCTGCTGAATCTTCCTTAGACGCGAACCTTCTCGTGAAAGTTGACCCATGACCTGACTGACCTCCGACGACCGTTTCTTTACGCTCTCTTCTAGAAGGATGATACTACTTTGACCAATCCCTTTAGATTCGAAGGTAAAGCTGTAGCTTGTGATTCGGACTGAACGTGGAGATGTATTCACTAACCGCAATGCACGCAAAAGGAAATCCGACTCGGTGACTTCCTGATTAGTGACCAATTCGGTCTTTCTAGCAACACTTACGATATCGTCAGGTGGAAGAAAACAGAGTTCCATTGAGATCATGATTCAGTAAAGATAAAGACTGTTAAATCATCTGCAAAAAGCGATAATTCAAGTTGAGTTCGAATCTCGGCCGGTCCACCATCACTATCGTTTTCGTAGACAATCCATTCAACGAGTTTCATCCACGACTCCCATCACGAAGTCGAGTTCGAACTTTGTCAAGCAATAGACGCAAGTCTACTCGGTAGGGAGAGAAGAGATAGAGCAGTCCAAGAGCAATCCAGGCAATCCAGATTCCACAATGCATGAATACTAGGTAGAATACCTGGTCAATAGGATATGCAGGCGTGATTACTCCTGCCATTCCGGGCGGAAAAGGAATGGGAAAGAACATCCCGGGACCGCCACTTGACCACATCAGTCCCTCCTCAAAGCTCCACCACCAAGATCCGCTCATTGACCAAGCAAATATGAGAATTATGATGTAGTAGACCAAAAGGAGAGTAACCCTGGTGCGGCGTGTCCGGGAAGCCCTATCCACATGACGCCTCACTAACAGGTTTCGATTCTGGAGGAGAGAGTAGCTGGGGGCCTTCTCAAGGGCGAGTTGTTCTAGGAGATAGGGATTGAAGTTAACAGAGGCGACGAAGTTCCTGTAGCCGAGTCCTGAGTCGAACTTGAGTCCGAGAAGGACAAAGAGAGTGGGAAGGGGGAACTTGACTGGTCGACCGAACTTGGAGGTGTTGTGAGGGATGATATTGCTAAGCTTCATAAGCTCATCAAGTATGAAGTGACAATGGCGAGCTTTGGTCGTGTCAAATGAAGTGTAGTAAGTCATAGTTCAGATGGCATGACCAACTCGTCATTGACTTCTTGTATTACATCATCGACTTTTCACACAGAGCCTCATTAATCATAGCAGTTATATCCTCCCATGCACCAAAAAACATTCGTTCGCTTAGCGTTCGGAGGCTCCCCCATGTCCAGAAGTGTCGTAGACCCGCGATTCATGATTATCTTTGCGTTCTTTTTGCTATTCATTGCGTCCCCCTCTGATTCGTCAACAACTACTGAATCACTAGGAGTATCACCAATCGAATCCAATGTTGTTAGTACAATAACTGGAGATGCCCCACCATCTTCCGGTGATTGGGTTATCACAAATCCAACAACTGTTGATAACGAAATCATCCTTGTAAATGGCAGTATCGTCCTACAGGATGGAGGTTCACTTACAATTTCGAATTCTGAAATTTACTTCAACCAAGACAGTGAAAATATCACGGTAGAAAGGGGTTCAGTATTAGACATGTCAAATTGCTGGGTTGACACTGCAGATAAAGGACATAAATTCAATTGGTACTTCACTAACGGTGGAAGTGGAAACCAAGATGCAACAATTAGTGATACAACGGTTTCCAATTATGATCAGATGCACTTAAGCTACACCGATGGACTTGTCACTTTAGATACAGTAACTTTCTACAATTGGACAAAATATGCCATTTATCTAAATACCGGTGATTCGCAAATTCTGAATTGCATATTCGACGATCCCGATTTATCCGGCTCATCCTATACATCAGGATGGCTCGCAATCTACATCGATCTACTCAAGAGCGCCGATGACCATGCACTAATTGATGGATGCACTTTTAGAAACCTACACAGCACTCTTACCTTCCGGAATGTCATCTACAATGCTGGAGATGGTTATGTCACGATTACAAACAATGAATTCTATAATATCCAAGACTCCAACGGGGGTTCTGGCGATAGTACTCTAATCATGTTGGTTGATGATAACACCTTCATCGATTCAAACCATTTCTATGAAAATTGGGGAATCCCTATTACCGCTAGAGGGAAAAACATAACAATTTCAAATAACATCTTTGAGAGTCATTATGATTATGATGTGTTTATTGGAGGACGCGTAGGCTATGACTATCCATTCTCCCTCTTCGAAAGCCCTTGTGCTATTGCAGTATCTGGCCTTTCAAGTGTAATAGATCCTGCAACTGATGTTCTCATTGAGAAGAACAGGATATTCGACTGGCCTGGTTCAGGCATTGTTGCTGCGCACACTTCTTTCAACAATACAATCAGGGATAATCTTATTCAAAATGTTGCTGATACTGGTATCTATTTCATTCAAGAAGCACATAACTATACGGTCACGGGGAATATGATAGCTTCATGTACAAATGGGACAGATATTAGACCTCAAAATCAAAATCTAACTATATTCAAAAACGCCTTTATCAATAATACAAGATATGCGATTGATAGGAATAGCACAGCAAGAGGAATCTCTTGGGACAATGGCACTTACGGCAATCTATGGTCTGACGTTTATGGTGTTGACGGAAACAACGACTGGGTCTTTGACTCCGCCCGTGTTGATACTCCAAATAATGTTACAGACATCTATCCTGCAATGATGATTGGTGAGTTTGCTCCAGGAACCGGGACATGGACAATTGACACACCACATGTGTTCTATGGGAAGGATGTTGGTGACATTTATGATAACATTGTCGTGGACGGTGTTGCTGGCGTTCTCGGATTGTTCTACTCAAGTATGTTCATCGACTCTGGCCAATCGATCACACTCAATGATGAATGTACGTTCTTCGCGATACAGGGTTCAATTCAAGTGCGTACACTCTCAGGAACCTACAACTTTCTAGTGAATGAAATCTTCAACTGGTTCACTTGGAATACAACCATATCCAATGTGACTTCTGGTATTAGTATAGAAACTAGATTCTTCGATTCATGGGGCTGTGAGTACTACGAGATTCCAGGAATGGAAGTCACAATGTACGCAGGTCACAACCGTCTATATCAAGGGGCGATTCATTGTGAGATTAAGGACAACGTATTCAGAAACGTAACCGGTGATATCAAGATCTTGCGAGAAATGGAGTTCACCAATAACAGCATAACATTTGAAGTCCCAGCTGCGAACAAGTGGGTAGAGCTATCGACGTGGGATAATAGTACTCTAGAAGACTTGCAGGTTCATGGCAACTATGTCTATGGTGGCAGGCTCAATGTCACATCGGGTCTTAGTTATTGTAACGTGACCGACAACTACGTTGATTTCGAGTTATTGGTCGACATACTCCAGCAATACGACTACTGCAACATTTCCGGAAATACTGTCAATGCAAACTACATGGATGTCCGCATCTATGGGTATGACACAAGCACGTATGGTCAGGTCACACATAACACGATAAACTCTGGAGACTTCTTAATATGGTGCAACACGGGTGAGCATCAAGGATTTGACTTGTCCTACTCTGCAGTGGCAACTGGCTCGACATTTTTGGAATACGGACCGAATGCCAATATCTCTCACAGTTCTTTTGGAGGTGGCTTGACGGTAGAATATGCTGACGGCGCTACGATGAATGACATTCTGGTTTCTGGTGGAGACTTCCTCATTGAATATGCTCAAGGAGCGGAAGTTCTACACTCTCTTGTAGATTCCTCCTTGTTCAGAGTGCGATACTCTGATAATGTTCATATCAACTGGACTGATATCGGATCCGCTTGGCTGTATTTGTACTTCGCTGACAGTGCTGTAGTCGCACACAATAATTTCTCGGATTGGAGTTCTGGGAGCAATGGACAGATTATGGTCCTTCGTTCTGATTATTTAACAATCTTTGACAATGATTTTGACAATGTGCCATATGGAATAGAACTCTCTTCATACAACAGCTTTTGTGTTATTGAAGAGAATACAATGGATTTGGCTGGAGATACTGGTGTATACGTTGGTGAGTATTGTCACAACACGACCATAAAGAACAACGTCATTGGAAATGGTGACTATGCTGTCTACCAGTACCCTGGAATTGGTTGGCCATCCAATACTACCATCATCGGTAATGAGTTTGGTAATTTTACTAATCATGCTGTGTATGTATATTTAGGTGATAACCACATAGTTTCCCACAATACCATTTACAATGTGAGTGGTAATGGCATTGAAATGCCCTATGGCGCTTACCATACAATCACTTACAATACAATTTGGGACATAGCTGGAGATGGAATGACAGTAGCTGGGTTCAACCTGACTGTTGCCCATAACCGAATCGATGACTGTGGCAGATATGGAATCTTCATGCGGGCAGGTATGTTCTACTATCAGAGCGTGGTTAATAATACAATCACCTTTTGTGGCTCTCATGGCATCTCCACTCTCGATAGTTCTTCTACTTACAACTGCACATTCCAAGACAATGTTGCTGCATTTAACGGTGGTTATGGCCTCTACATCTATTCCATGTTTAATGGAGTTGTTTACAACAACTACTTCTATGCGAATAGGGATGGCAGCCTCTACATCTACTGGGGCTCAAATAATCAGCTTGACAATGGTTCAATTGGCAATTTCTACGAAGAATACAGAGGAGTTGAATCAGGCACACCATGGATTGGAACAACTCCCTTTGAGGTACGTGGTGCCAACAATGCTGTAAGGGGGACAGACTATTATCCAATCATGGGAGTGGGTGACCTTACTCCTGCGTCAGGAGATTGGATCATAGATGAGTATACTATCATCCTTGGTGTGAGTAGGAGTATTGATGGTGATTTGATCATCACTTCCACAGGTAATCTGACCCTAATCAGGACTGAACTCACGTTTGCAACCGGTGGTGCTTACTGGTCAACGATTGAAGTCCAAGGAGGGGGTGGTCTGAGGATGATTGATGGAGCTATGCTTACATCTGATCAAACCACGTCGACCTACTGTTTCGGATTCAGACCAGGGGCTCAACTCTACATGCATGATGCAACAGTGGACAGATGTGCCTATCCGGCTCCGCCATATGACCGTGGATTCAAAGTCAACATAACTGATGTGTATATCGCAAATATCACACTCAGTAACACTTACCTTGGAATAGATTTCATGAGTGTCGATGGACTCACATTTTCAGACATACACTGTGTGAACTGCTCTTTTGGCATTTGGACGATGAGTTGTAATGACCTGATATTTGAGGGATTATCGTTTGATAATGTAGTTCAAGGTTTGAGTCCATCTAACTCTGGCAATATAACAATTCGAGATTCTGATTTCTCTTATGTCACTAGTACAGGGATTGATGGAGCTAACATGGATGATTGTCATATCTACAACAACATGTTCATGAATGCCCCTACTTGTGTTGACTTGAACACCCTTTGTGATAACAATATGATTTACCTCAACTTCTTCTCAGGAGAAATGGTTGAGCTAGTTGATGCTGGTTCTGGCAATACTATGCACAATGGCACACATGGCAACTTTTACTTGGATTATTCAGGAACAGACTATGATGGCAACTTCATTGGCAACGCCCCATATAATATCCTGGATCCATATCCTCTGATGATTTTTGGTTCTTGGCCATCTACTAACCCCGGTTGGGATGTGACAGTAGATACATGGTGTCTTGAAACAAACTTCACTCTGAATGGTGATGTGACAATCCATTCAGGAGCCGCATTGAATGTGTTTCGTGCTACTCTCTGGTTCAACTGCAGTTCAGATCGTGAGTTTGGCCTGTTCATCAACGATGGTGGAGAGCTCATCTACTCAGATGGGTCCTTGAGAGCATACAACGTGACTTACCGCTTCGATGTTCATGCAGATAAGCTAAGCAGGATTGAGATGCAAGGAACAATGCTTGATGGGAGTTACCATATCCAGACCGAAACTAACTCCACACTGCTTTATGACCTCACAATCTCAAACACGCAGAATGGAATACATCTTCGCGGAACATCAGCATCATCATACCTGTATGGACTGACACTTGACATGGTCACAGTCACTGATGCAACCGTCGGAGTATACATGGACTATTGCTATTACGTTACAGTGACGAATTGTGATATAACTGATTCAAGCTATGGTGTAAGACTACACAACTCATTCATGGTTGATTACCAATCCATGACTATCAACTCTATGACTTTGCAGGCGTTCTATGTCCATTTAAACACCAATATCACATTTACAGGGATTGTTGTTAACATAGCAGATGATGCTATTTACATCATATCCTGTAGCAATGTAACTATCATCGATATTGATGTTACCAATGTTGACAATGCCATCTACCTCTACGCATGTGCGAACACGACAATTTCTGAGGTAAGAGTTGATGGTGCGAATAGGGGTGTATACATAACCAACTATCACTATGGAACATTGATTGTAGAAGATAGTCGTTTTGAGAACATCGATTGTGCCGTTCGCTTGAATAATTGGGGTGATACCAACGATATTGTCATTTTCCACAACATAACAGGAACAAGCGTTTCTGCATCCAACTGGGCGATTTCAGCAGAATATGCTATCCACGAGATTTACATCACAGACTGTGTTTTCGATGTCCATGGTGGATCGGCAATCAACCTTGCTTCTGGCGTGGATGTCTTCGAGATTGATAACTGTCGCTTCTTCAATGGAACAACTGGACTCTACATCTATGCCTCAGCACTGTATCTTGGATCTGGAACAGTGACAAACTGTGATTTTCTCAACCTCACCTATGGAATTGACCATGGAAATTACGTGCACACTAATGGAAATGTCAATGTGACTGACAACTACTTCTATGGCTGTTATCAGAGTGTCATCACTCGAGGTTGGAGGATGAGAATCATTCACAACACCTTCGAATATGGCGATACATGTGTTTCTACACGGAACACAGGACATCTCCTCGTGGCTAACAATACAATGTCTAACATGGTCACTGGAGTACTTGTTGGTACTGAGGGTATCAACGTCACACTTTATGGAAATGTATACTCTCACTTCACTGCTGATGCAATTTCTATTGGGTCTGGGAATGATTTTGCTAGTGTGTACAATGAGTCCATCACTGACTGTCGTCATGCGATTGTCCTCCAGAGCGCATCGAATGTGGAAGTTGATACAGTTGACATATACGATTCAGAACGCGGAATCATGTGTAATGGTGGGGAAAACGCTTCATTCACAAATGTCAATATTGATAATTGTCTTGAGGGCGTCTACATCTATTACTCCAATGTGACAATGAGGAACTGTGTCATCACTAATTGCCCTGCTGGAATACTGTACTCAATTAGTGCGATAGACTATGCGGACCATGATATAGACGACTCCAACACCTATGAAGGCAAGCCAATATACTACTTCTTTAATGAAACTGGATCCTTCCATGATGGCTTGGACACTAACCACTTGACTCTAGCATATTGCAGTTTCACAACTGTAAATGACTCACTGATTTCTGGTGATGATCTAGGTCTCTATGGAGTGGACAATTGCACAATTTCACAATGTACCATTTCAACATCTGTGACCTTCAGAGATTGTCAGGATTCCGTTCTCAGAGGTAATATCTTTGATTCATCAGATACAATTGACATTGATTGGGAGAGTTCGTTCTCGAACAACACATTAACCTTGAACTCGTTCAATTCAGCCTATGCGTTCCCTGATGGAAATGGTTTCAACCTGAATGCTTCAGACTATGGTAATTATTGGTATAACTATCCACATGACACAGATGACAATCATGATGGGATTGGTGACATTCCATGGGTGGTGAATAGTATGATAGATTATCTCCCACTGATTTCACCTCCTTATGGTTACGATGCATCAACAACAATTCTGTTACCAGCGGAAGACGCTCATGTAGGTGGAAGTGCAGATGTTGACATTGAGACCATCTTGATCCTAGGTATCTACTATATTGGGACTCCTTCAACATCGGTAAGTGCTGATGTGAATGGTACTGAAGTCTGGACGGGTGCAATAGGTGCACAGAGCTTCTCGTTTGACTCGACAGCATTCGCTGATGGTTTCTACTTGTTAACCATAACCACGCTTGTTGATGGATCTGATGCTTTCACAGCATCCGTTGAGTTCTATATCGACAATACCGCTCCAGTAATCTACGGAATGGTTCCTGAGGATCAATGTGTGACAGCATCATCATCCCTTTACATATATGGATACTACACTGACGCCCTCTCAAGCATTGCTTGGGGTGCTGTCTATGTTGACGGATCATTGGAATACAATTACACCAGTACTTCTTACGCACTTGATATTTACTTCACAGAAGAGCGTGCGTACAATGTAACTGTCGTTGCGGTGGATGCTGTTGGCAATATTGCCACAGAAACAATGTTCTATTACTATGATGCGACAGCCCCTGTCGTTAGTGACGCTCCTAATGTCGAATATCCATTTGGAAGCACCGGGAATGTAGTCACTTGGACTGTGACGGACTTGACAGGAAGTCATTACAATATTACCTTGAGTGGTGTATCAGTCTTCAATGGAACGCTTGATAGTGACACAGTCGAATACAATGTTGATGGATTGCCAGTAGGTAGCTACGAACTACGAATACGAGTACATGACCGAGTTGGCTTCGAATCATACGACATAGTATGGGTCACTGTAACAGAGTCCACTACAACAACCACCACGACTACAACCACAACAACTGAGACTACAACCACAACAACGACGACCACAACTGGGCTTCCACCGCCGCCACCAGATGGCATTCTAATAATCGTCCTAGTTATCGGTGGCATTGCCGCAGTTGCGATTGTGATTGTTGTGCTTGTCATTATGCGTAGGAAAGCCGCAGCATAGCTCAGAATAGAGAGAACGCGGGGAGCATCTCTCCCTGCTTCTCCCTCTCTCATGTCGGAGAGTTGATATTGAGAATACTCTAGGTCGAGTCCAATGGACGGTGAACCATGTGCCATGGCATGACGTAAGAATCGAGATAGTAGACATTCAGCGTACTGGAGAATGCAACTTCGGACACAAGGTTGGTGATGTCTTCAAGACTCCCAAAGACCAACGAAAGATATGCGGTGCTGCTTACCACGCGCTGTACCCCTATATTGTAGCGATTCAATCGGGTGGTAGTCTTCCGTGGGAGGACGACCCTGACTCTGTGACCATTTGTTGTCCAGACTACAAGAATCCTGTCGTGTTCAAGATCTCAAGGACGCCATCAGAATCGAACGAGTAGTACACTCGAATACTTGGTCACAAGTTCCTGAGCGTTTTGGATGGTGTTGTTTGTTTCTAGAAGAAAACGCGAAAAGCAATAGGAATCTTGCAACAAATCAGGACTTCACAACATCATGGATATAATCTCAATGAACTCTTTGATGTCACCCAAGTCATTCTCGATAACTGAGAATACAATCTTGTTATCTAATTGTGAATAAAGATGCACCAAGCGATGTCTGAAACGAGCCATCTCAATTAACCTATCTGTCAAATCCGTAGGTAAAACAGAGGACTCTCCAAGAACTCGAAAAACATCAGCATAATCCTTTGGTCTTCTTCACTGCAATCAAGTGGTTCGCTATGTCAATACTTGCTTCAATTGAAATATGGAGTGCTCTTTCAGCTTTCAACTGGGTCTCAAAATCAGAATTATACTTACTGAAACCTGCCTTTCGAACCTTCTCCAATACTTTGAGCGATTGTTCTATTTTCGAGAGTCTTGAGTTGATAGACCCTTTGTCAATCACCAAACTCACCTCTTCTGATACGTTCATGCATATGTCTATCATAGTAGTCCCACAATGGAACCATGTCTATGTATTCAGTGACAGTTTCACGTTCAAAACGGACTCGTGCGACAGAATCACGTTCGAAGATCAGAATACCGCTACTGACAATTGAATACCGAAGTTGGAGGTCTGAGAAGTTCAAACATACAAGGTCCACCTTTAGACTATCAAGTGATTCAGAGATTTCATTTGTTAGTTTCTTAGTGAGGTGCACTGCCTCATCTTCTGTAGTATTCTTGCCAAGAAAGGCAAGATCGATATCACTTAGTGGTGTGTTGTGACCTGCTGCAATGGAACCATAGAGATATCCCAGAGTGATGGCTTGAACATTTTGAAAGACTGCGGCAACATTGTCTATGATTCTCCGCTTCTCTAACATTCTGCAGACTCCTTCTAATTCTAGCTATTGAGATTTGTGCAATACCACTCTAGACCTCTCGTATTCATTATTGTGTCTTTCTTAACTACCTTGAATACAGGAATTCTACCTTATAGGAATGCTGCCTCAATTCTTCCAACCACCCATGCCCATCGATTGATTCTGTCATGAAGGTTTCCATACTGATTATTTGCACATCAGACTGTTGAATACTGTAACCTCTAAATAAATTAGAACGGAAGGTTTTTTTGCATAGTGCTCTATATTAGATACAGAGGGTTGTGATGTGTCGAATCATACGCTGAAGTATCTTATTCTGGCTGTTGCAATATCTGTGGCTTTGCTCTCAATTGGTATTGACTCAGAATCAATTACGACAAATGAAGCAGATTCTAGTCCAATGCTTGTTGAAACCAATGTGGAACCTGTGACGGAATCTGTAATGACTGTATCAGCCATCACAGGTGGTAGCGGCCCGCCAGCAGCGGGTCTCTGGAATCTCACATTCTGAGTACTCGATTCATTCATCGAAATCCCACAACTTCAGTGCAAAGATACTGCACGAGTCAATTGCTCAGCTTCTGCAATAATCTTCCTATTTCAGTAATTGATCTCAGTAAACGACTGTACGAACCGAATCTCGCCCGGTCCATCACATTTTTCAAATCTCGGACATCTGCATATCTCGAAAAGCCATGAAACATAAACTGCTTCTCGAATTGTCAGAAATCCTAGAAACAGATACACTGGTCATTAGGAAATACAGGAGAGGGGACGGAGAGCAATACAATGCCCTATTTGAGAGGAATAACAATCGAGATTTGCTTAAGGAATACGTTGATGAGGCTACAGAGATCACTACAACAGAAGAAGCTGAGATCAAGATTAGAGAACATGCGGCAGAATGGGAAGCACGAACAAGATTCGTGATGGGTTTATGGTTAAGGACAGAAGAGCTGTATATAGGTCAAATTTGGATTGAGCCCAAGAATTGGGAAGTTCCATTATTCGAACTCGGTTATCTCTTGGATTACGGATATCATGGACGCGGCTTTGCATTTGAAGCAGCTAAACTTTCTCTAAGGTTCCTCTTCGATGAACTTCACGCTCACAAAGTGATTATTTTGACACGTAACACAAACGAAAAGAGCTGGAGATTAGCTGAACGACTTGGTTTTGTGAGAGAAGGTCATCCAAGGGAATGCCGCATTGAGAACGGCAGACGTTGGGGGCACTATCATTATGGAATGCTTGTAGGAGAGTACAGGACAAAGCAAAAGGGTACTTTGCAGTGATGGCATGATTCAATCTCAAAGGACTCTGATGCTGGCCATCTCTATCTTGTCGTTGATTGCAATCACATATTCATTCTAAGGATAACACAAGTTCCAAGTGGGTTCATATGAATGAGCAAGACTCATTATCTCGATATATGCTTCGTCTGAAAAGAAAGGTTCAGGACAGGTTGATTCTCCATCGTAGACCGCGAAGTGGATGTGTGCGCTAGGACCCAACTTCAGGAATTCGCCGAGTGTGTCTCCTTTAGCGACCCAATCACCTTCTTCAATATCTAACATTTCTATTTGACGGTCTACGCCCGATGAATTCGTAGTCCAAGGTTCAAAGACATATCCGATTTGTATGGTTTCATTAAATCGAATTGATACATGAATCATGTATACGTTATCTGCTGGACCGGTATCAGTCCATGAGATTTCTTCTACATATCCCGGTGCAGCAGCTATTACTGTAGACTCGTTATTGAAAAAGAAATCAAGCCCATTGTGTTCAGATCCCCAAGGACAATTGGTACTCTCACTATAGCCATTAGTCCAAGTAAAAATATCCGCTTGGTCTGTGTATATCACACCCATGTAATTCAGATTCGAAGAATCATAACGCCCCTCATTATCAAAGAGGGGGGGGTCATTAGAGTTGGCCCCATCTTGCATATACAAAACAACAGCG
>Ga0209986_10002242_pt1 | contig 17932 bp, 17 predicted proteins | sample BlataG_FD_183168 | JGI IMG/M metagenome (GOLD analysis project Ga0209986, IMG submission 183168) | Deep subsurface microbial communities from Black Sea to uncover new lineages of life (NeLLi) - Black_00105 metaG (SPAdes) (version 2) | ecosystem: Environmental > Aquatic > Marine > Oceanic >...
GCGGCTGTCGCGAAGTGGGTGATTCTCTATCCGGCGCAGGCCTGGCGTAATCAAAGCCTTGAAGTGTCAGACGCTCCAGCGGCGCGTGGAGAAGCCGCTCAAGGGCGATTATCTTGTCAGCATCGTCACTGGTCACAAACGTAAGCGCATCTCCGTTTTTATTAACCCTCCCGGTACGGCCGATTCGGTGGATATAGTCATCCGTACTTGCCGGCATATCGTAATTGATGACGTGGGAAATACTCAAGACATCGATACCGCGGGCGGCGATATCGGTCGCCACCAGAATCTTGATTGAACCGTTACGGAAACCTGCGAGCGCGGCTTGACGGCGGTTCTGGGGAAGGTCGCCCTGTATAGAAGCCACCCGATAGCCGGCTCTTTGCAGCTGTTGTGACACCCGTTCGGCTCTGTGTTTGGTACGGGTAAAGACGAGCACCGACTCCATCCTGGTTTTACTTAGAATTTCCTTCAGCAAATTCGTCTTGAGGTGCTGTTGTACCGGGTACAGAGCGTGTGACACTGTTTTTGCCGGCAACTGACGGTCGATTTGCGCTGTAACCGGGTCATGCAGGATTTCACGCGCCAGGCGTTGGATATCGGCGGGCATGGTAGCCGAGAAAAGCAATGTCTGGTGTTTGTGCAGGATGCAACTCAGTATGCTGCGTACATCGGGCAGAAAGCCCATATCGAACATGCGGTCGGCCTCGTCGATGACGAGGACTTCTAGCTCAGATAAATTAATAGTCCCTTTCCAGAGGTGGTCAAGTAAACGGCCCGGGCAGGCCGCGACAATCTCAGCGCCGCTGCGCAGTCCACGGGTCTGCCGTTCCATGCTAACCCCGCCGTAGACAGCAATACTGTGCAATCCTGTTCTGCTCCCCAGGTTGTTGATAACCTCGCAGGTCTGCTCGGCCAGCTCGCGTGTTGGTGAGATTATCAGAGCCCGGACGCATCCTTGAGGACCCGATCGCAGACGTTCTAAAATCGGCAGCACGAAAGCGGCCGTCTTGCCTGTACCGGTCTGCGCAAGCCCAATGACATCACGCCCCTGCATTATCAGCGGGATAACCTGTAATTGAATTGGCGTGGGTACGGAATAACCGAGCGCACGTACACCGGCCACGACGCTCGGATGAAAATTAAACTTTTCGAAATTCATTAAACTCCTTGGTGAAATGCGAGTCAAAAGCCTGGATGATTGGTCAGATGGCTCAAATCATTTGATATCTTCTTTTCCTCTTCTATTATTCGACCGATTATTATTTCCAGTACGGGAAATTGCCGCCCCATCTTTATTTGAAAGGGGCAAGGCGGCGACAACATCGACAACCCGGTTCTTTAATTTTTTCCCCATGATGTTAGCGACTGCGGCTTGACCTTTGGACTTTGATGGCATTTGAACAAATCCATATACCTTGGACAGACCATTACCAATATGCTTACTGGTATTCTCTAGTCAGCATTGCCCTGCTGGCGTAGCTGGTCCAGCTACCGGACGGGCCATGGCGCTGTTGTCTCTTGGATTTTCGGCACTGAGGACAACGCCTGGGCTCGCTGGTAAAACCTTTAGACGAAAAAAATTCTTGTTCCCGAGCAGAGAAATTGAAGATAGTTCTACAATCGGAACACTGGATCGACTTGTCCTGAAAGCTCATTGGATGACCTCCTCTGTCTTAAATCTTAGCTAGAGTCTTGGCCATCCAATACTTGGTATGAATCTCAGGAGATTATAAGAAGCTTGTAACAACCTAAACTGAAACTACTACGGATAGTATATAGCAAAACAAAGCAGTTTGCAAATAGGTGCTCTCATCATGTGATTGGTGACGCATTGTCTGCTTGCGTTGTCGTTGCGAGTCCCGATTTATCGCGACATGGCAATCTCGACTGCGTCTAGCGGAAACAGGCTACTTCTTTTTGTCATTGCGAGTCCCGATTTATCGGGACGTGGCAATCTCGGCTGGGGCTGGTGGAAACAGGCCACTTTTATTTGTCATTGCGAGACCTTCCTTTCTTGTCATTGCGAGTCCCGACTTGTCGGGGCGTGGCAATCCCGTCCGGGCTCAGGACTCTCTGAAAGTGATTATCGAGCCGCAGAGCTAGCTAGCGGCTGCTTTCTAAGCAGGCGAGAATATCAGGTAACAATATGGCTTATTGAGTATAATTTCAACCGTCCACACCAATCCCTTGGCTATCTTGCTCCCATAGAGTATATTGAAAGGGAACTTGCTAAAATATGTTCCCCGGTGTTACCCCTGTGGTCAGCCAGCACAGTTTTTTGAGAATTCTTTCCAATCGTGGTAAACTAGGTTAATAGTAATTTCGTACATACAAAAAATTAAAAATCTTTTCTAAGATGTTGCTGACGAACGATAAAATCATACGTAGGGCTCTTCAAGTTTTCTTAGATAAGGAATTGGCCAGATACCGAAAGCGTGGGTGTAGGGCTGAAATTATTGAGGAGCTTGGCGTCCACCACGGCACAGCGAGAATAGATTTCGCTCTCATTAACGGTACTATGCTTGGCTATGAGATAAAGAGTGATTGTGACACGCTTGATCGATTACCGGAGCAGATAGAAGAATTCAACGCTGTTTTTGATAAGCTGACTCTTGTTGTTGGAAAACGTCATCTATACCGGTCAATACATATTGTTCCTGATTGGTGGGGTGTGGTGGTCGCTAAATTTGATAGTAATGACCATATTATTTTTCAGACAATTCGTGAGCCAGATAATAACAAGGACCAAGTCGGAGCTTCTATTGTGGGATTATTGTGGAGAAAAGAAGCTTTGCAAATTCTAAAAGAGCGGAATGAAGCAGATGGATTACGAGGTAAACCCCGCGAAATCATATATGAAAGATTGGCAGCTGTATTGGATATTGAGACTCTGAAAAGGAAAGTAAGTACGCTACTAGTTTCTAGGGAACACTGGCGATCTGACGCGCCACTAACGTTAAATGGTGATTAATTCCAGCTTCTAACCAAGTTTTAGGATTGCCTGTCTTTTTAGTATTGATGTCTTTTGCCTTCTCAGCGATATAAGAATCTCCGAAGCTAAAACCGTCTCCTTTAAATATTTCTTTCTGCTTTACCAATATTTGTGCTTGTGCCGGATATTGTTTGAATCCTGCACCCTTCGGATTTCGCAGTCCTTCTCCTCTTACGACCAGCCAATGGTCTTCAAGGGTATACCGGATACTTGCGCTTGGATTAGAAGCCGAAGTTCTCGGCGCATATATTGGGTATTGTATCGTATAGTCTGAAAAAGAAGGTGGCCTTTTTAAGCCATCCGCTAGTCGACGCCATATAACCCAATCAGTTCGTGGAATATTGTATTGATTATGTTTCTCTAAATGGGAAAGATCTTTTGGAAACGCGCCTCCAGCCACAATGAATGTCCTCCATCTCTCTATCAGAGGAAGCATATTGAGTTTTTTAACAAGAGATTCGTAAAGAGTCTGCTTGTCAATAATCTTAAAGTCGACCATTAAGTCAATATTTTCTGCATTCAAACCATTCTTGCTGACAGAATCTTCTATATCTTTAGCCAATGACTTTTCATCGAAATTAGATTCCGTTATCCTGAAACATAACCCGTGCCCGGTTCCTTTTGCGAATTCAATGGCAACCTGTCTCGTTTGTTTGTCAGACTCAAATCCAACCACTGGTATGATAGTAATCACCGGGGTCATGAAAATATCTAACTGCTCCCCATAATTTAGGATCTTTCTTAAAGATTCCGCCCGTATTGAGCCGTCGATAAGTTGAACGTCGATAAAGACCGCATCACGGCCCCAATATTTTAAAACTTGACGAGCAACATTCGGAATATTTTGCACGAAGGTACTTATTGATTCCTGCAGTAAATCTTTCGGAGTTTTTTTGCCGTCATCGTCATATGGTTGTGGCATGGTGAACTCAATAAGAGGAGTGATAATGGTTTTGTCTTCTGATTTTAAATTTTGAAGAGCTCCTTTTTCGGCAGCCCGCCATTTTAATATGGGAATGTAGTGTTTATGCTCAAACATATTATTTACCTCAGTCCGGTTGCTGGAAGTACCGTTTAACTGTAAAGCTATTAACAATCTTGTTCAGGTAATAATAATTCTTATGTTCGTGTCTCATCACCCCTGCAACAATAGCCATGTGCACCCCCAACTCATCAGCAAGACTTTGTGCAGCCATCGGTGAAGGAATCAATTTGGCCGGACTAACTTCCCATTTGCTACTGGGCACCAAAGCTTCACGGGCAACTTTATCGGCCTCTTGTTCCTTGCTATTCATATCAACCCCTTTAACCCCTTCGATTTCATCGTAGAAAAGGCTAATATCTTGGTTGAAATGTAGAGCGATGTGTGCTAATTCATGCATTAGTGTAAACCAAAAATTATCTAGCCGATCATATCTGAGGGTAATTCCAATAACTGGATTATCCTTATTGATCAAGAGAGTCGCCCCATCCAAATATGTTTTCGGCAAATGAGGTTCAATAACTAATATAATCCCGTTCTTCTTTAAATACTTTTGAACTAAAATTGGGCTATTTTCCTCTCTACTTGTTTTTGCTAATTCATGCATATAATCAGGATTAACAATGCCATGTTTATATTTAGCAGGTGCTTTAATCAGTTGTGCTTTCTTAAAAACTTGAGTAGCCCATGCATTAAGCGCATGTTTATCTGTAAGTGGAGACGATCTGTAGTGGGATTTACGAAGCATTCCCACAAATTGCAGATGATTACCGACCGGTGAAAAGAAATCTTTCAATAATTCGCTTTTTTTGCTTTCTTTCAGTGAGGAGCTACCAAAATAACCTCGTTTCTCCATCTCCTTTACGAGACGATTATCCCAATGCTCATACTCTAAATCTGCGCTTATTTCTGGTTTCTGTATGAGTACTTTTGCTGGAATTCCAAGGCCATCAGACAAAGCCCTGACCATATCAAGAGTCAATTGACGTTTGCCTGAAAGGATTTCTGATACCCTGCTTCTGCTTCCAATGTAGGGAATTAAATCAGCAGGTTTGAGATTGGCTTGTTCCATTCTGAACTTAATTGCCTCAATTGGGTCAGGAAGTATCTCCGGAAATACCCTTGCCTCGTAGTCTTGAATAAGGGCACTAAGAAGACTTAATTGTTCTCCTTCTGTAGAGTCGGGTTCTGGATCACGAATAATCAAGTACTCAACTAGTTTAAGGGCCTCTTCGTAATCTCGTTCAGTTTTAATAATTTTAATCTTGTTCATATTTTTACTAACCTAGATCCCATTTTTCGTATTCATTATGTGTGCCGATTTTCTTGATTAACACTATCTTATTTTTATAACTAGTTTGCGTCCACAATCTATACTTATTCCCACAAATATCAAATATTACCTGCTGCTCCTTCAAAATACTCGCCTTAGGATACCTGCGCTTAAGGTCGTTTGGAGTATTCCATTGCGCTCCCTCGACTTCTGCCCACCAAGAATTAATTTGTGACCGTGCATCGGCATGCTTTTCTACAAAGTCATACAATAATTGTTTGCCTAGTAATTTCATGTCTTATTTTTGATGTTACCTCTATTCCTGTTCCCATATTGGTAATATTATACCAAGTAATCTATATTGTCAAGTAGTTAGTTATCCATACCCCACAATATAGCGTAGAATTCCAGGGACACCATACCAATCAGGCCTACTACAAATCAGGTATCATGTCCCCACAATACCAGCTACACTCGGGACTCCGTCATCAAAACATAGTTAGGAAACTTATGGTTCAGTCTTTTGGATGGTCCAGCTTATCAATATCCTTGATCAACCATCTGAGCATATCAAATTCGTCAAGTTTTGTGTCTTTGTTGCCGACGTCTTTTCGTATTTCAAGCAGGAGTTTTCACCATAATCTCAAATACATTTCCCCTCTCTGCTCCATATTTTCGTTTGCTTCACCTTTGTAACCATACTGCAACAAAGCATTGTAAGCTCGAACCACGCTATCAGAGCCAAATAAAGCAAGGTCAAACGATGTTTTTCTATAATCGTAGGATTTAATCTCATTTATTGTGCCGTCGCCATTTAAAACGGCTTCTTCTAAAATCTCAGCATGGGCCTCACGGAATATAACTGTCGAATCGCCCTCGGGGGCATATTTGGTTTCAAAAGGTATTACTTCGCTTACAGTCGACCTTAGCGGGTCTTCATGAGGATTATGATCGAATACATTGTCAACCCTAGCAAGCAATAAAACAGGATGGAGGATGCAAGGCAATTCCTCTACAGACTAAAGTCTGTAAGAGTATCCTTGCCTAGAGAATGAAAGCATACTCAGAGGAAAGCCATAAATTGCTTCGCAATTTAAATTCACGGTTCGTAGCTTCCATTTTTAAAATTTATAATAACAGAAAGTTTACTTAAAAATGAAAGAAAAAGAAGAAAAACTGCAAAAGCTTTATGTGGAATTTCAGATACTAAATCAGCAAATACAGCAGCTTGAAAAGCAAAGTACCATGCTTAATAACCAGCTCATGGAGCTTACGGTAACAAGTCAAAGTATAGAAGATATAAAAAAGACAAAAGAAGGTACAGAAATTTTAGTGCCTTTAAACGGTGGAATATATGCAAAAGCAGAGCTTAAAGACAGTAAAAATTTCATTGTAAATGTAGGCTCTAATGTAACTTCAGTTAAGGATGTAGATTCAACTAAAAAGCTTATAGAAGACCAGATTAATGAAATCAAAAAACTACAGGAAAATCTTGTAAACCAGCTACAAGAACAAACAGCAAAAGCATCTTCTTTAGAACAAGAAATAAGTAAAATTGCCTCTACAATTCAGGATAAAAAATAAAAGAAAAAAGAAAAAATTATAGTTTCTTTGACAAATCCCCGACAATATTGTCGGGGATTTGTCTTTGTCTAGACGGATGTCGTTATCCAGTTTTCTCTCTAGCACTAGTGCCAATAGCCACTTACTGCGACGAATAGTTCCTGACCGAACTCCGCATTGTCGGTGACATCATCAAACCGTTCAGCATTGGGTCCGTAGGCATAGATAGGAACGGGTGCAAACGTGTGGGCACCGTTATCCGTTCCTGTATAGCCCCAGACGACGCCAGCTCTCGCGCTAAGGATATTTGAAATTATCATTTCCCCTGCGTTATCTGCATCGCTGATCAACTTTAGCTCGGCACGGCTTAGCTTATAGCCGGTGTAAGTCAGCACCGTGTCTTCTATATCCTCTCCGTGTATAATTTCTCCCCACATGTATTCGGTGGTAGCGGTGATGCCCATTATGAAATCAACGTCAAGGGCCTCGGAAATGGGCACGTAGGTGGGAGGCTCGTCCCTAACTGAATCGGAGGTCATTTGCAGAGTGCCACATTCGTGATCCGCAGTCACCACAACCAAAGTCTCCCCGTCTTCCACAGCGAAATCCCATGCAACCTGCACTGCTTCATCAAATGTCGCTGTTTCAGTTACTACGCCTGCTACATCCCGATTGTGTGAACACCAATCAAGTATTCCTCCCTCAACCATTAAGAAGAAACCGTCCGGATCTTGTCTTAGGATTTCTAATGCTTTCTCTGTCATTTCGGCCAACGTTGGCTCCTTAATTGTTTTGTCGTTTTGCCTGTCCAAATCGTAAGACATGGCAGAAAATCCACCGAAGAGACCCAAGAGTCTATCACCCTCAATAAGGTTGATCTCTGCGTTCTCCAATTCTTTTGCAGAGTCTACATAGATATACCCCATATTCTCCATTTCATCAATCAAATTGAGACCATCCGTTCTTTGACCGCCTTGTGAATCTTGACCTTTTGGTAGGAAAAATCCTCTTCCTGCGCCCATCAGCACCGTCACATTAGAATATGCCAGCTGCAGCGCGATTTCATCATACATGTCTCTATCTTCGACATGTGAAGCAAAAACTGCAGGAGTAGCATCCTCAATCCACACGTCGGTTATCACGCCTGTCGCTTTCCCTACCGCTTCAGCGCGTTCCAGAACAGTTTCAAGGTCATTTTGGTCAAAATCCACTGATATAGCATGATTGTAAGTTTTGCATCCCGTAGCTATCGCTGTCCCAGCGGCTGCTGAATCCGTGATCTTATGCGTGGTTTGGTCGTCGGGGTCAAGGGAATACGTAGTCATGTAGCTAGGTCCCATTTCATCCATTTCTTCCATTGCTAATTCTGACCCTCCCAAACAAAGCCTCGTTAGTTCTACGTGACGAGGCCCCATTCCGTCTCCTATCAGCAAAATGACGTTTTTCACTGTTGGTCCAGTTGGTTTAGATGCACTGGCACTAGGCAATCCCGCAACAAAGAATGCCACAACAACTATCAAACAAACTATTATTTTTGAAATCTTCAAGAAATTTTTTTCCATATAGTTTTCCATTTTAATAACCTCCAAAGTAATTAACCATTAACCAATAATAGATTAACAGATTATTTATTCTTTGTCAAGTGGTTGTACTCGTTCATGTCAAGACTCTTTAGAAATGTCCTCCACTTTAACTCATTAGAAATGTCCTCTGGTGACCTCACACCGGTAATGCCTGGCTGATGCGTTGGGTCTGGAGGCTGAATCTTCTCCAGGGATGATCAGGAGGAGGTATGTATTTCCTCTTTGGTTTAAGGTCGCGTTGCTTTTGCTGAGTAACCGCGGGCTTCCGGGGTAACTCCTTGATTTCGGTGAAGAAGACCTCCCTCTCCCTGTAGACTATGTGGACTGCTCCATCCAAGTGTTCCTGCACCAGAACCTTTCTTCTGGTTGGTGGTAGATTTGACTGATACACTATCTGGAAGAAGCGATTCTTGTAACGCACAACCCAGTCATTGCCCACAGTGCGTGATTCTTCCAGGCAGAATACATTCCTCAAATCCATACCTTGCGGCACCGGACGATGAAAGTCTGCTGAGCCTCGAGGCTCCACTGCAAACTTGGCGTTGAGCTTTTCTGTAAATCCACTTAGAGACTGGTTAGCCCTTTCCATATCGTTGATGCCTGCCAGCCGCAACTCCTTCACCCAGCGGTCCTGATATACTCCGTGCTTTCGCTCTACACGCCCTTTTGCTTGAGGAGAGCTGGCCGTTATAATCTCTATGTCTAGCTTATGGCATGCCCTGCCAAACTGTGTCAGAGGTAACTCACCGGCCAATTGTTCTTCCACTGTCGGCTCTCGCTGCGTTACATAGATGTTCTTCCAGTCCACATATATGGCCTTCGGAATCCCATACTTCTCAACCCAGGCCCACAAAACTTTCATCGCTGCTACGATGGTTTCCTCCCCGCTTAGCAGAGCCAGAGTCTTCCCTGTCGCATCGTCTACCATGTCCATCAGGCATCCTTCGTCTCCACGCTCCTCAAACCACTTGTGGTGACTGCCATCCATCTGGACCAGCTCTCCAAAGTGAGCCTTCCGTTCTCGCTGTTGTCTGTGCCTGGCGTGCTTCCTCTGCCTCTTCCATAATCTTGCCGCCAGAAGCCATCGCCTCAGCGTCTCGTGGTCTACCTCATACCCATCCCGCTCTTCAAGCATCTCTGCCGCCAGAGTGGGCCCAAAATCCCAGTATTGTTCCCTGTACAGGACTAATACCATCCCTTTTAACTCACAAGACTTACTCCGGTTCGACGGCCGCCCCCGGTTGCGATGTATTAACCCTTTATCCCCTCACTTACATATCGTCTGTATATCCGGCGACCCTGCCGGTAACTTATCCCCATCACCTCCGCTGCCTCCTTGATCGTCATTGCCTTCTCCTCTACCCTGCTCATCATAACCAGATACACACGTTCCTTCTGGCTCATGGCCAATGGTCCTCCTTCCATTCAGGCACCTCCTTATAAGATGCCTGTTCTTTACCATCTTTCTCGGAAAGAGGACATTTCTATTGAGTCCATGAGAGGACATTATCATAGAGTTTCGACAGTGGTTGTACTCGTTCATATGATTAGTGACACTTTTTTTGTCATTGCGAGGAGCGATAGCGACGAAGCAATCTCTAAGCGAGGTTCCTCAGTCCAAATATAGCAGGCTCCAGCTTCGCAATGAGATTGCCACGCCCCGACAAGTCGGGACTCGCAACGACACGGAAGGCCATTATCCAATGTTACAAACATATAAAGTGTCACCCATCTATCTGAACTAGATCAAGGGGAATGCGGGGTATGAAGATAATGCCTGGTCCGTCGAGACATCATTACCTGGCAAGAGTTGGCGTCTTTCTGATTGTCGCGACTTTGATTGTCGGCATAGTAGGCTGTGGCGACGGTGAAGGAGGTGGTGTCGACTATTATTGGCTCACTATCTCCAGCTCCTCTGGCGGTAATATAACCGAACCTGGAAGGGGTACGTTTCCCTGCTATGACTCTGGAGTGGTTGTCGTCATATCACACACCTCAATCTCGGATTCAGCCTGACCTTACTATACAGTTTCACCCAACAAACAGCAGGTTTCTGCGCCTTCTTTGCACAGATCGGGCCCGACTATGATGCCAGATCCAGGATCGGCCGTGATTGTTTTCTTGCATCCTGTCTGGGTTTCGAGTAGAATGCTCCTATGCAAGCTGCGAAATGGAACAGAATATCGGCAAGCCAGGAGTGAAATAGTGTCTGACTCGTTTGACGTTAATGGGATCCGTGCCCAGTTCCCGGCATTGGCACAAATGCATCACGAAAAAAGTCCCGTAGTTTTCCTTGACAACCCCGGAGGCACACAGGTACACCAGTCGGTCATCGACGCGACGACCGATTACTACTTGCATCACAACGCCAACGAAGGCGGGGCGTTCGCCACCAGCCAGCGTAGTGACGAGATCTTGCATGAAGCACACGCCGCAGTGGCCGATATGCTGAATGCTGCGTCGCCTGACGAGATCGTCTTCGGTCCCAATATGACCACGTTGACCCTGGGCATCAGCCGGGCGTTGGCGCGTGAGATCGGTCCTGGGGACGAGATCGTCGTCACGCGGATGGACCACGATGCCAATATTTCTCCCTGGCTGCTCGTGGCCGAGGACCGGGGGGCGACCGTGCGCTGGGCCGACTTTGACGTCGAAGACTACACGCTGGATATGGCGAGGCTGGCCGGACTGATCAACGAAAAAACCAAAATCGTTGCCGTGGGCTATGCTTCCAACGCCATAGGCACCGTGCACGATGTAGCAACCATCGTCAATTGGGCGCACGAGGCCGGGGCGCTGGCCTTTGTCGATGCCGTGCAGTACGCGCCGCACGGGCCGATCGACGTCCAGGCGCTGGATTGTGACTTGCTTGCTATGTCTGCCTACAAGTTCTTTGGTGGTCATATGGGTGCGCTGTATGGCAGGTATGACTTGCTGGATCGGTTGCAGGCGTACAAGATACGGCCCGCGCCCAAGGAACCGCCCGGCAAGTACGAGACAGGCACTCAGAATCACGAGGGGATCGCGGGCACGTTGGCTGCGGTCAACTATTTGGCCGAGATCGGCGAAAAGTATGGCAGGGACTATGCGGATCTTTTTCCCAGCTTTTCGGACCGGCGATTGCGCCTCAAAACGGGGATGGCCGTGCTCCGCGAGTATGACCAAATACTGAGTAAAGCGATCCTAGACGAATTGGAGACGCTGCCCGGCGTCCGTATTCACGGCATTACCGACCGTGGCCGGTTGGAGGAGCGCGTGCCCACGGTGTCATTTACGTGGGAAGGTCATCATCCGCGAGATGTGGCAGCTTACCTGGGTGAACAAGGGATCTTTGTGTGGGATGGCAACTATTACGCGTTGGCGGTCACCGAGCGCCTGGGCTTGGAGAGCAAGGGCGGCATGGTGCGCATCGGTGCGGTGCATTACAACACAGTGGAGGAGATACAACGATTGGGCGATGCGCTGCGGGCGATGGCCTAACCAGCAGGAGCTTGACTGCACGGATGCAAGAGGGAGTGGGTCAGTCGCTCCCTTTTTGGTTGGGCCTGGCGTCGTGCGCACCATGTGGTGGCGGGCACGATCACTTGTGCTATCCCAGGCTACCGAGCACAATCCTGGACGTGAGCACAAAGGGGTGATATCTATTGTGCCTCGCAGTACAAATACGCTGGTCCACCATAAAAGTATTGCTGCCCTCAATAGTTAAATGTCGGCAGCTGGACAGACATCATACAGGTCGCTGTAGACTACGCTGAAACGGTGGGGCTTAAAGCCGACGGTACCGTGGTAGCCGTGGGATACAATTCCTGGGGGCAATGTAATGTCGGAGGCTGGACGGATATCACCCAGGTCGCTGCAGACGTGGCTTACACGGCGGGGCTTAAGTCCGACGGCACCGTGGTAGCTGAAGGAGACAACAGTTACGGGCAGTGCGATGTCGGCAGATGGACAGACATCATCCAGGTCGCCGCAGGCGCGCTTCACACGGCGGGGCTTAAGTCCGACGGCACCGTGATCGCTGAAGGAGACAACAGTTACGGGCAGTGCGATGTCGGCGGCTGAATACACATCTTGCTTCAAACCAATAACCTAGAGATAGAATAATCGACGCCTTTTCCCCAGAACTACTATAGGCAAAACGGTTATTTAGCGCTTAATCTAGTTGAAATTTACGATTGGTCTTTCATCCTAAAGTAACCTGACTATTGCTAGGTTATTGCTCAAAATGATTATAGTGTGATATTAATGGCAAATATAAAGGGAGGTGGAACTATGCCAATGAAAGTGAAGATTTTCTGTGAGAAAGAACCCTCAAAATTGGAGGAATCCATAAACGATTGGTTAAAACCAAGCCCAATATCCATGTCGCTCACATCACACAGTCCCAGGTCCAGCGTGGGCAAACTATCTCCTTGCCCGTGATCATATGTATCTGGTATACCGAGTAGGGCTGAAGTCATAGCCTTATATTAAACTCGCTGTAGTAAGTGCCGGGGAGGTAGTCGAAGCCTTCCTGCAATTCCAGGGACACCATACCAATCAGGCCTGCTACAAATCAGGTATCATGTCCCCAGAATATTTCGTTCAATGTCACATTAACTCAAAATGTGACATTCTGGTTCTTCCTTGACTGATGCCCTGGAATAGCGAAGGTCATACAGATACCCATATAGCAGTCTGTTCTTAACTGCCCGTGATATGATAAATGTAATATGGACCCAGGTATTTAGAAAGCATGAACAAAGCAAGAGTTATCATAATAAGATGCGACACATATGCGGATGATCAAGTACTCACAGCTATCCAAAAAGGGTTTGACATGTTAGGTGGAATTTCTGTGTTCGCAAAACCCGGTGAAAGGATAGTTATGAAACCTAATATCCTGATCGGCACAGACCCTGATAAGGGTGTAACTACACATCCGGCAGTATTCAGGGCTGTGGGCAAATTACTCAAAGATACAGGAGCCAATGTCTTATATGGTGACTCCCCAAGTTTCGGTAAATCCGAGCCGAATTTGAGAAGATCTGGTATCAAAGAGGTTGGTGATAAATTGGGGTTTATTGTAGCTGATTTTGATTCTGGGAGGCCGGTTAGTCATAAGGATGCCTTATTGGTTAAGAAGTTCGTTGTTGCCAACGGCGTCCTGGACAGCGATGGTCTGGTAAGCCTGCCCAAGTTTAAAACACACGGACTTGTTCGATTTACCGGCGCAGTGAAGAACCAGTTTGGGTGCGTACCTGGTCTTCTGAAAAGCCAGTACCATGTTAAGCTACCGGATCCTTATGATTTCGCTACGATGCTTGTTGATTTGAACACACTCATCAAGCCCCGCCTCTATATTATGGATGGTATTGTGGCTATGGAAGGCAACGGGCCGAGAAGTGGCAAGTTGAAGCAGTTGAATGTCTTGCTGTTATCCAGCGATCCCATAGCCTTAGATGCAACAGCTTGTAGAATTGCCCATATTGATCCCGAAATTGTACCGACATCCAAACCCGGTGAGAAAGCAGGATTAGGAACTTACCATATTGAGAATATAGAGCTTATGGGTGAAGCCCTCGAGTCCTTTGTCGACACAAGTTTCGAAATAAATCGAACGCCCCCAATGCCTGGTTCCGGCGGCCGATTCAGGGTATTCCTTAAGAATAGAATAACCCAGAGGCCGGTTATTGACAAAGCAAAATGCACCTGTTGCGGTATCTGCATCACAATGTGTTCTGTCCAACCAAAGGCTGTTGATTGGTACAAAGGGGACGAGTCCAAGCCGCCCAGATATGACTATAATAGCTGTGTTCGCTGCTATTGCTGTCAAGAGACCTGCCCTGAGGGAGCCATATATCTAAGTAGTCCATTGCTGGGAAAGATCTACTCCCGTATTTAACGTTACTATCATGAAGCGCAACTTTCACTCGATAGGCTGGCGGCCCGTTGACCGCAAGGTAAAAAATAGCGTTTTGTTACTCCCGAATTCCGGGGACACGATACCATTCAGGCTTACGTCGTGAAGAGCCTAATCATCGAAGGGAGATTACACTTTTAACGATTGCGTGGTCCCTGTGCCCTTATTCGGATAGGTTAATTAACAGGCAAGGAAGCATACAAACAAATTCCAGAAGACGATAACCGTATAAAGTACCAAGAATACCACCGCGATTGTATATACAGCTCTGGGTTTTTTATTATAGTTAATCCATAGTAGTAACGTGGCCAAAAATGCACCTCCCACCTTTATAACCAGAAACCACCCGTGGCCTACCCAGGCGCTCAGGAAAGGATTCGCCTCCGACCCGTGTCCGCCTGTCACCAGAAACTGGGTTATCAGTCCGTCCGCAACTATTACGCCAAATAGGGCGTAAAGAAGGTACCTGACGGTCCGACTTTCAATACGTAAAGATTCCGGTACTTTCAATGCATTTATACCTTTCAAATATATGAAAGCAAAATCTCCAACTAGCCAGTCTGCAATCTTACAGAACGATTATCCGGGAGTCAATAAGACTTCGCTGAGGAGATTTCCGGGGACACCATACCAATCAGGTCTGCTGCAAATCAGGTATTATATCCCCAGAATACCACTGCATTTTGAATATTGTACAAAATAGCGGATTGTCCAACCTTGTAGCCCTTTTCCTGTTCGTCTTTACTAGAGACGAATCAAGGGTATAAAATACACAACTAGCAGGGTGTTCGAATCCTGCTCGCGGAGTGATTAGGGTATTTCCGAAACTGACAGGTACAAATTCGCCCGAACTGGGGCCTATCGATGTGGCGGAAGCCGATTCCGTTCAAGGCTCTAAGAGGAGACGGTACAATGTGACAACTCCAGTTATAGCCATTTATGTGGATTTTATACTCTCCGCGTCCGCTATTTGCGTTAGTAAAAGGCTGGGAAGCGATTAGGGAAAGCAAGGGAACTGTAAAAACAGGGGAAACGATATAGAAGGGAGGTAAAAATGCCAGGAAGCGAAAAGGAATACAAATACTGGGGCAGACTTGCCAGCAACTTTCATCGGGACAATCTTTATGTCACCGGGGTAAAGGTTAACCAAGTGATAAGGGGGTGGCTTGTAGAGCAGTTCAACGAGGGAGATGTTGTCCTAGAATTGGGCTGTGGAACCGGATTCTACTCCGAGATGGTAATAGGAAGGGTGAAGCAGTTGACGGCAACAGATTTAGCTCCAGAAATGATTGAGCAGGCTAAACGGAACTTAGATCAGTTCACCAATGTAGAAGTCCGGATAGAAGATTGCTATAGCACTTCCTTCAAAGATAATGTTTTTGATAGCGTGCTGATGGCAAACTTGCTGCATATCGTCATGGACCCACTCGCTGTTCTAATGGAAGGCCATAGAGTCCTAAAGGATAACGGAAGGATTGTAATTGTGGATGGTACCGGATATGGGATGAGCTTTGTCAAAAAGATGGCTCTGGGGATTCGATGCCTGAGAAGCTACGGTAGGCCATGTTCTTATGGTAGGAATCTCAGACCGGAAGAAATTGCAGGGATGGTGAGAGAAGCAGGTTTCGTGGTTGAAGAATCAAAACTACTGGGGGAAGACACCAAAGCGGTCTGCTTGAGGGGCAAAAAGGTGGGGAATGAGAAGCCTTAAAAGGGCTAAGTCGGCCCCACAGTTTGTGCAAGAAGTAAGTTCTGCACTGCACAATCGTCCACAATGTGCAGCTTGGGCAATAGAAGCCTGTTTTGTTCAATAAGTCACAAAACCCTGCGTAGTGAATACAATTCCTTAGCATAAGACATCAGGCCTCCTAGATAAACACTATGCCAGAACAATAGCCTGCTCTTTTACTTATTCCTACACATAAGTTAAGCTATAGTCGTGGGCAATTTCAGGAAGTATGGAGGTCCACCGTTTGCCGTGGCAGTTGTTCATGGCGGTCCAGGTGCCCCAGGAGAAATGTCCACAGTTGCCCGAGAGTTATCTTCAGTTGTCGGCGTTCTGGAACCATTGCTGACAGCGGCCTCTATCGATGGTCAAGTAGAGGAGTTACGAGCTATTCTGGAAGCAAACGGAAGACTTTCCTTGTCGCTTATTGGATTCTCATGGGGCGCGTGGCTCAGTGTCATTTTCACCGCTCGTTACCCTACATACGCCAACAAGCTCATCCTGTTAAGCAGCGGCCCATTCGAGGAGAAGTATGCAGCCAATATAATGCAGACACGGCTGCAGAGACTTCAGAAGGGAGAAAGAAAAGAAGCTAAGGCGTTGTACGAAGCCATAATCAGTTCTACCCTCTCAAGAGGCAGTCTTATCCGGTTCGGTCAACTCATATCTAAGGCTGACTCATACGACCTGTTGCCGGATGAGAGCCAGCCATCACCAGTCGATCCTGAGGTTTATCGCTCGGTCTGGGATGAAGCCAGCAAACTTAGGAACATTGGACACCTGCTTGAAATCGCACAGCGCATCAAATGCCCGGTGGTCGCAATCCATGGCGACTATGACCCTCACCCGGCCGACGGAGTCAAACGTCCACTCTCGGGGGCTATCGAAGACTTCCGGTTCGTCCTTTTAAAAAAATGTGGCCACTATCCCTGGCGGGAAAGAAATGCGCGAGATATATTCTACCGCATACTCAATGCCGAGATCCGGCAACCGTGAACCCATAACTGTAAGCTATTTCACAATTGTCCATGATGTGCAGCTTGGGCAATAGAAGCCTGTTTTGTTCAATAAGTCACAAAACCCTGCTTAGAGGATACAATTCCTCAGCAATTATAGAAGTAGCTTTCTGGCCTCTCCTCTGGACCTTACCTTTGACTATCAGCCAACCTTCACGAAACAGGACTCGACCACATTTCTCCTGGACATCGCCGAATACGGTCACATCTGCTATTCCCGTTCCATCTTCCATTATCACATAGACTACCCGCTTCCCATTCCTCGTAGGCGGAGTCTGGTAACGTATCACGGACCCCACCAGCTTGACCCTCCTGCCGGCAGGAATCGAGGGGAGGTCTTTCATTTTGGTGATTCCATTATCGAAGTCATAGAAATCGAGGGGGTGCGCCGATAGGTTCAACGATAGCAGTTCTCTCTCAATAAACAACCTGGACTTTTTATCGTCAATAGAGAAATGCATATGAGTATCTGCTTTGAGTGCAGCATCTTCAAAGAGTGATACTGCACCCCTGATTACCCTGTGTTTAAGTTCCGATAGCTTTGGAAGCTGTAATAGCAAGTCATGCCGATTGCCCAGAGAATCAAAAGCACCTACTTTAACCAGGTTTTCCAGAATAGGTTGACTGACATCGGTCCTCAGCACAAAGTCTCTTAGAGCAGTGAATTTACGCTCTGCTCTTGCCGATAATATCGATTCCAGTGCTTTTTCAGACATTCCCTTTAGTTGCTTGAGGCTGACTCGTATTGCCCCTTTTTCCACTGTGTAGCGTTCGGAGGATTTGTTTATATCGGGTGGTAAGACTTCGACTCCAAACCTCTTTGCTTCGGCTACAAGGACACGAGATGGATAATAACCCATAGGTTGATTAGACAATACTGCTGCCAGGAATT
>Ga0209986_10002243_pt1 | contig 17923 bp, 17 predicted proteins | sample BlataG_FD_183168 | JGI IMG/M metagenome (GOLD analysis project Ga0209986, IMG submission 183168) | Deep subsurface microbial communities from Black Sea to uncover new lineages of life (NeLLi) - Black_00105 metaG (SPAdes) (version 2) | ecosystem: Environmental > Aquatic > Marine > Oceanic >...
TTTGGTATGATATCTGCCAGCACAAAGAGTTGTACAGGGAATATTTGGGAACTTTTAGAGAAGAAGGTTGGCGTTATGCATACTGTGACTGTTATAAATCGTGTGATTGCGTCTGTTGGCCTTAAAGAGGAGTAGTATAACATGAAAATATACAATTGTATCTCAAAAGAAGATTTGAAGTATAGTTTACTTTTTTTATTTTTAACTTTATTTTTCTGGCAGGTCTCTTTCCAGTTTTTGGCCGAAACATTAGAATCTAAATTTATTTATACTCCTTTCATTTTCCCTAAAAATTATGTAGAGATGTGTTTTATAATTAACACTGCTGTCTCTTTTTTTACTCCTTTGATAATATTCTTATTTAAAAGAAAATATGAAATTTTTTTCTTTGGTATGTTAATTCCTTCTTTCGTGTTCTATATTTATTCTTTTATTCTTGTTAGAGGACTTATTTTTTATCCTGTGCACTTTCTTTTCTGGAACATCCTAAATGATATCTCAGTTTTTCTCTTTTTATTTCTCATGAGATCTTCAAAAAATTTGAAGGGAGATATTATTAGATTATTTCTACTTCCCTTTATTTTTCTACTAGGATGGATCAATAAAGATTGGACACCTTTCCAAATTGCTGGTTATCTTGTAGCATGTTCTTTTGCAGCAGCATATCTAATTCTCCTTTCATTTGCAATAGAAAAAATCGCAAAAATAAAGATTTTCAGGCATGCAACATAAATTATAAAATCATTTAAAATATCTTTCTTCCAAATGTTAAAAAGCCCGTATGTCCTACCATTAGAGTTTTGGGTCTCGTTTCCAATTTTTTAGATTCATACTCTCTTAAAATGCATTCTATTGTTTTCATTTTGAAATAATCCTTAGCCCTTCCCCTGAACCTCAACATTTGCTCGACAGAAGGCGTATATGCAAAGATAAAGCCGCCGAATTTCAGAGAATCGTAAGCGGTTTCTACAACTTTTTCAGGTTCGGGTATGTCCAAAGCTACAAGATCTACATTTTTTTCTTCTATTCCATCATATATATCCTTCATTTTTATAAAAACGTTATCTATTTTGTGTTCTTTGATGTTTTTCTCAGCTATCTTTGCGAAATCTTCTCTGATCTCGTAACTGTAGATCTTTCCAGGGTATATCACATTAGCCAAAAAAATTGTCAGTGCACCAGATCCTATGCCCCCTTCAACAACTTTGTCTCCCCTGCCCAATCCTGTAAACGCTAAGATCGTCGCAGCATCCTTCGGCTGAATAATCTGCGGCATTTTCCTCATTTTTTCTATATAATCTATGAAGGTAGGTTTTAAGACTATAAACTCGTCACCTCTGTGGGTTTTTATCTTCACACCATAATCCTTTCCCACTACTTCATCGAGATCTAACACTCCATAGTGAGAATGAAATTTACCTCTGCATTTTACCATGTATTTTTTCCCTTTTTTGTCAATGAGCAGTATATTATCTTCTTCTGAAATCATATACAAGACTCCGTTAAATTTATATATTCAATCTACGAGTCGAGACTATAAAAATTTAAGGAGAGATAAAGATGTTCGAAGAGATAATGAATAGAATAGATGTTACAAAATATTCTTACAAGAAGTTAATGTTAGTTCCGTTAATCATTCTGATCCTTGCCCTGCTCCTCCTGAGTACCAACTACCTTCGTTTAGGGAGACCTTTGAATTATGGTATGGAGCTTGAAGGAGGAACAACAGCATATATACAAAATGTCACTCTCGACATAAAAGTTCTTGAAGATGAACTCCAAAAGAACTTCAGTGATTCTGAGATCGCTGTCAGAAAATCTGGTACAGAGTATAGGGTAGAAGCTCCGGCTTCAATAGATTCTGTGGAGCTGAAGGATTTTATTGTATCTAAATACCCCAACGCAACGGTAAGTATTCAGTATATGGGGCCGACTCTCGGTAGCGATCTGAGGACGCAGGCTATGAAAGCATTGATTTATGCATTCATAGGGATGGCGATCGTTGTATTTATAGTTTTCAGGATACCCTACCCAACGATAGCTGTAATCTTTTCAGCTTCTTCAGATATAGCAATTACAGCATTCTTGATGTATCTCTTAGGTATAAAACTAACACTCGGTACAATAGCAGCATTACTCATACTTATAGGATATTCAGTTGACAGCAACATTCTTCTCACGACAAAATGTCTAAAAAGGAGAGGAGAAATAAATGAACGAATACGAAATGCCATGAAGACAGGATTGACAATGACATCAACAACTATTGCAGCCATGGTAGTTATGTTTGTAGTTTGTATTCAGACCCCCATTTTAAAAGATATGGCCGCCGTCATAGTATTGGGGTTATGTGTGGATTTAATGAATACGTGGATGTTCAATGCTGGTATTTTAAAATGGTATCTTCTTAAAGAATCTTCTAAAAAGAAAAAATTTAAAGTTGGGAGGAGATAAAAATGAGATCATCGATTTTTAAAGACTTCCGTGTCATTATATTAATTCTTGCGATTGCAGGGTCTTTAGTTGCCATATCTCCACATTATGAAGAAGGATCTTTGAAAACCAATTTAAAGTTAGGATTGGATTTTGTAGGTGGGTCATCCATACAATTGAAGTTAGAAGGATGCATGGTGGAGATCCAAAGCAGCAAAGAAAAAATTCTCGGACATGAGTTGGGCGATGGGTATCAACTCTCAAACTCTGGAGACGATTTTGTTGAGTTTACATGCGAGGATGAAAACGCCACAGTAATAGAAGATTTAAAGAAACTTGGGTATGGAACACCAACTCTTGAAGGCAACTTAATTAAGTTTAGCATAAAAGATATCGGGGCAACAATAATATACCTCGGAAAAAAGACAGAATACGAGATTTTACTTCTCGAAGAGGAAGAACCACCTAAATATGAGATAAGGGGTGCTATTTTAACCGAAGAAGAAAGAAAAGGATTAACAGATGAAGAAATAAAAGCGAAATCGGAAGAAAGATTGAAGGAATATTTGAATGTGGTGGGGGCAGTTCTGATAAGTTATGAAGATCGCGTATCCTCATTTACAACAAAACAGACAAAAGATATCATCAGCACGAAGTTGAATTACGTAGGTCTAAAAGATATAAAGGTGAGAATATGGGGCGAAGATTATATACTGATCGATCTTGCCGGAATGCCTTTGGAAGAGGCAAGAAAGTATGTAGCAGAGCCAGGAAAGTTTGAAATCAAGATTTTCGTTAATGAAACAGAAACAAAGCTGATCTGTACGGGTGCTTCAATAAAGAGAGTCAGTTCTTACAGTAGAGACACCATGACTGGAACATGGCAGGTACCCTTTGAACTCACAAATGAGGCATCTGATAAATTCAGAGAAATGTGTATCGAGTATGGAGCTGCAGACAATCCAGAAGCACATCCAATAGCGATGTATCTTGACGATGAAGAAGTATTCAAAGCTCCTCTGAGTTCTCCACTGGCTATGGATATAAAAAGCGGTGTATGGAGTGGTGGTGGTTTAGAGGCGAGTATGGGGGGTGACGATGAAGAAGCAAGAGTGAGAGCTAAGGAATTGGAAACTCACCTCAGAGCAGGAGCTCTTCCGGTAAAACCAGTAATCATGAGCGAAGGATACATCGATCCAGTTCTCGGAAAGAATTTCCTGAGACAGGTTTTCATTGCGATAATTCTGGCGATATTAGCCGTTGGATTCATAGTTTACATGAGGTACCGTGAAAAAAAGATCGTAATACCCATGTTAATTACGGGATTCAGTGAAACATTCATAGTTCTAGGTGTAGCAGCATTGATCGGGCATCAGTTAGATCTGCCTTCATTGGGTGGCATAATTGCAACGCTGGGAACTGGTGTCGATCAGATGGTGATCATCACGGATGAAGTATTAAGAGGCGAGGCTGTATCGCGAAAGAGCCTGACAAAAAGGGTAGCAGCAGCATTTGCAATTATTTTTGCTTCAGCAGCTACAACTGTGATCGCAATGACGCCGTTAGCGTACATGCAATTAGGCGTGCTGAAAGGATTTGCCGTGGTAACGATAATCGGAATATTCGTAGGTATTTTTATAACGAGACCTACATATGGAAATATAATAAAAAAGATATTAGGTTGATAAAATGTATATAGTAGTAGTTGGAGGAGGCAGGATAGGTTTTAACCTTTCCAAACTTCTCGTAAAAGCAGGACATGAAGTGACGGTAATAGAAAAAGAGAGGGAAAGATCTAATTTTATTGCAAACGAGATAGATGCTCTTGTTCTGAATGAAGATGGAACTACTATAAAAGCTTTGGAAGAGGCAAATATAGAGGATGCCTATGCGTTGGTGGCATTAACTAAGAGAGATGAGATAAATCTCATGGCATGCCTTCTTGCAAAAGATTACGGTGTCCCAGTTGTCGTGGCAAGGATATCTGATCCCGAGAACAGCGAAGTTTTCAGAAAGCTTGGTGTCAGTGCTGTTGTTTCTCCAGAGCTTACAACTGCCATTCACATAGAAAAGCTGATAATGAGACCGGATGTGATAGACCTTACTGTCGTTGCGAAAGGGCAGGCAGAGATTCTGGAGATGATAGTAAGTGAAAACTCGCCCGTGGTAGGGAAAAAACTGAAGGACATATCTCCAAGAGACTTTGTAGTTATAGCTGTTTACAACAAAGAGGGAGATCTGACGATACCGAAGGGTAATACCCAACTTAATGAAGGTAACAGGGTATTGGTACTGGCAAAAACGAGAGTTGTACCTCTTGTGAAAAAAATGTTTATGGAGTGATTTCGTGGAAGATGCTGTCAGTACTATCAGGGAGATTGAAGGGAAAGCCAAAAAAAGAGTAGAAGATGCTGAAAAAAGGATAGAACTGGAGCTGAACAAGATTCAGAAAAAAACTGAAGAGATAATGGTTAAATCTGCGGAAGAAGCTAAAAAAGAAGTAGAGAAATTAAAAGAGCAGAGAATAAAAGAAGCTCAGAGAATTTCAGATAAAATAAAGAAAGAAGGCAATGAACAAGTAGAAAAAATACAAAAGACAGCAGAAAAGAACTGGGAGAAGGCGATAAACTATTGTCTGAGAGAAATAACACAAAGGTGAAACGATGTTTCTACCCCAAAAAATGGATAAAATTCTTATTATATCCTTAGATGAGTATAAGAGTAGAATAATAAAATATTTTCATGAAAAAGGGGTAATGCAAGTTGCATCCACCGATTTAAATAAGGATTTTCCTTTAGAATTGTCAAAAGATATAAATTCACTTCTTGTAAAAATAGAGAGAATATTTGAAACTTTTTCTCTTGTTAGAGAAGAAAAAACCAAAAAAGAACAGATAAAAACCTTTCTGGGAGAGTATCTAACATACAGGGAAGAAGAAAGACAAAAATTTCCAGAGTTTAGAAAGTTTTTGGTGGAGCATTCCGGAGAAATAAATGAAATATATAAGCGTGTAGAGGATCTTTCAGCAAAGATAAGCAAAGATAAGGAAAAAATAGAGTATCTGCAGAGTGAATATGAGTTGTTATCAAAAATAGAGTTTGATATTGATTTAAGATATTTAGGAAGAGATAAGTTTATTTTTATCTGTATAGGGAAGCTGAAAAAGGACATAGAAGATGAAGAGATAGAATTTTATAAAAAAGAAGACTATGTTTTGGTCATATCGCCTACGGATAAGATAGATAAGGTTTTAAGAAACGTAGAGGTTATAGAGATAAAAAAAACTGGAACGCCAAAAGAAAACCTGGAAAAGATTGAAAAAGAAATAGAAGATCTTAAAAAAGAGATATGTAATTATGAAGAAGAAATAAAAAAAATAAAAAATAAAAAAGAGAAACTTTTCAAAGCTTACCATGAAGTGTTAAATATAGAAAAGGAAAGAGCTGATATTCCAACTAGATTTGGCAGAACTGAGAAAACCATGGTCATTACAGGATATTTACCTAAAGAAGAGGTAAGCACTGTTAATAGAGATATAAACGATCTCACAAAAGGGCACTGCCATATAGAGCTCTTGGGCGGGAATGATCCTCCTGTCAAGCTTTCTAACCCAAAGATTATAAAACCTTTTGAAATGCTCGTAGAAATGTTCGGGACACCAAAATACTCGGAAATTGATCCCACATTTATACTTGCTCCCGTTTACATATTATTTTATGCGATAATGCTCGGAGACGTTTTTTATGGTGTATTGCAAACAATTTTTGCATTTTTGTTATACAGAGGTATCGGGAAAAAAAGCAAGGGGATGAGAGACTTTTCTTATATACTCCTAGCTTGCGGAATAGCCACGATAATTGCAGGAGTAATAATGGGAAGTTATTTTGGAGATATTTTCAAATACGGAGGGTATAAAATTCCATCTTTATTGAATCCTCTTGAAAATCCAATGAGTTTACTAAAATTAGCTTTGATAATTGGAATAATTCATCTGAATGTGGGTATTACTCTCGGATTGATTAAGAATGTTATGAATAAGAGTTATAAATCTGGTTTATTTGAAAATATAAGCTGGTATTTTACACAGATAGGAGGGGGGATACTAATAGGGACATTTTTTCAGTGGTTCCTTTTCTCTGAAACTGTTACCAATATGGGGATCGTATTTGCCCTTATAGGCATTTCTCTGATAGTTTATGATAAAAAGGGTCTTTCGTTCTTTGATTTCACTGGATTTTTGGGAGATTGGCTTTCCTATGCGAGAATTCTGGCTTTAGCTTTAGCTACTTCGGGGATCGCGATGACCGTCAATATAGTTGCCAGAATGGTTTATGGTTTTCCTATAATCGGGATAATACTTGCATTTTTAGTTTTTGTAGGAGGGCAACTCTTCAATTTTGTTTTGGAGGCATTGGGGTCATTTGTACACTCTTTGAGGCTCCATTATGTGGAGTTCTTCTCGAAATTCTATGAAAGTGGGGGAGAGAAGTTCGTGCCATTTAGAATGGAAAGGAAGCTTACAGAGGTGATCGAGTGATCAGTGAGGGAGCGGCTCTGTGTGCGATAGCTGCCGGGATAGCCGTTGGAGGAGCAGGGCTTGGATCGGGGATAGGAACAGGGATCTCAGGGAGTATGGGCGCAAGAGTTGTAGCCAAGGATTCATCCAAGTTTTCCAAAGCGTTGATGTTCCAGGCACTTCCGCAGACCCAGGGAATTTATGGTTTACTGATCGCTGTTTTGATAATTGTTAAAACGGGAGTGATCTCAGGCAGCAGTGAGATTCCTATTGCTACAGGACTGGCGTGTTTAGGTGCGGGGATAGCTATAGGATTTGCAGGATTTTCTGCCATAGGTCAGGGGATAGCTGCAGGCTCCGGGATTCTTGCACTCTCTGAAAAAGAGGAGACCTTAGGAAAAAGTATGGTATTTTCCATACTTCCAGAAACGCAGGCTATTTATGGATTATTAATTGCGATTTTAATTTTATATTTCTCGGGTGTTATGAGCGGAGAGTTAATAGAAAACGTTCCAGTGGGATTGGGATGCATAGGGGCAGGAATAGCTGTGGGAGTTACAAAACTTTCAGCAATGGGGCAGGGTACTGCAGCGTCATCTGCAATTGCCAGTGTTACAGAGAAAGAAGAGATGTTCGGTAAAGGAATGGTATTCTCGGTACTCCCAGAAACGCAGGCAATATATGGATTGTTAATAGCAATCTTAATTCTTTACTTCACTGGATTACTTTCAGGGAATATCAAAGAGATATCGTTAGGGGTAGGAGTAGCGTGCGTGGGAGCTGGACTCTCAATAGGAGTAGCAGGATTGTCTGCTATAGGCCAGGGAATAGCTGCTGGCTCGGGAATATCAGCAGTAAGCGAGAAAGAAGAGATGTTTGGCAAAGGAATGGTATTCTCAGTGTTACCAGAAACGCAGGCAATATATGGATTGTTAATAGCAATCTTAATTCTTTACTTCACTGGATTACTTTCAGGGAATATCAAAGAGATACCGTTAGGGGTAGGAGTAGCGTGCGTGGGAGCTGGACTCTCAATAGGAGTGGCAGGATTGTCTGCTATAGGCCAGGGAATAGCTGCTGGCTCGGGAATATCAGCAGTAAGCGAGAAAGAAGAGATGTTTGGCAAAGGAATGGTATTCTCAGTGTTACCAGAAACGCAGGCAATATATGGATTGTTAATAGCAATCTTAATTCTTTACTTCACTGGATTACTTTCAGGGAATATCAAAGAGATACCGTTAGGGGTAGGAGTAGCGTGCGTGGGAGCTGGACTCTCAATAGGGGTGGCAGGATTATCGGGAATAGGCCAGGGAATAGTGGCATCTTCTTCTATAGCGGGCGTGTCAGAAAAGGAAGAGGTTTTTGGCAAAGGAATGATATTTTCCATACTTCCAGAAACTCATGCAATATCAGCTCTCCTCATTTCTATTTTGATACTGCAGTCCACAGGATTGCTTTCAGGGAAATTTTTGAATCTACCGTTAAGTATAGGCATAGCATGTGTGGGAGCGGGAATGGCTGTGGGAATAGCAGCTTTATCTGCCATAGGTCAGGGAATAGTGGCAGGAGCTTCCGTGAGTTGCATAGTTGAAGATGACAAGATGTTCGGCAAAGGAATGGTATTCTCTGCGCTTCCGCAGACACAAGTAATATACGGATTGTTAATATCCATTCTTATCTTATACTTCACAGGATTACTTTCAGGGAATATAAAAGATATGCCATTGGGCATAGGTATAGCGTGCGTGGGTGCAGGCATATCGATAGGGGTGGCAGGATTATCGGGAATAGGCCAGGGAATAGCTGCTGGCTCGGGAATATCAGCAGTAAGCGAGAAAAAAGAGATGTTCGGCAAAGGAATGGTATTCTCGGTACTCCCGGAAACACAGGCAATATATGGATTGTTAATAGCAATCTTAATTCTTTACTTCACAGGATTACTTTCGGGAAAGGTCGATTTAGAATATGCTACAGGAGTAGCCGTTGTAGGGGCAGGTTTTGCCTCGGGTATAGCGGGATTATCTGCCATAGGGCAGGGAATTACAGCAGGGGGCAGTATCACAGCCACGAGTAAAAACAGTGAAGCCTTCAGCAAAGGAATGATATTTTCAGTAATGTCAGAGACATTTGCAATTTTTGGACTTCTAATTGCGATACTGATCTTATACGGATTGAACTTGTTCGGGTGAGAAAATGAGTCTGGAAAAGATAATAAGTAAAATAGAAAAAGATGCAGAAAAGGAGATTGCAGAGATAAATGAAAGAATAAAGATCAAAAAAGAAGAGTTAATTAAAAAAACGGAAAAAAAAGCGGAGTTAAAAAGGAATAAACTAATAAATAGAGGCAAAAAAGAGGCCGAATTGGAAAAACAGCGAATAATCTCTTCATCAAATGTAGAAGCTAAGAGAAAAATCTTAAACAAGAAAGATCAGCTCATAATGGAAGTAATATCTGAGATAAGTAAAAAAATTGTAGAAAATAGAAAAATATATCAGAGTCTTCTCAGGAAATTAATAGATGAAGCTAAGATGGAGGATTATGAGATACTGATCAGAGAAGAGGACAGGGATCTGGTGAAAGAATATAACCTTGCAGAGGAGAGTATAAAAAAGCCAGGTGTGATCATAAGGAAAAAAGATCAGACTCTGACGATAGATAACAGGATTGAGAAAGTTATAAAAAGAAAAGAAAAAGATCTGAGAGTTGGAATAGCAAAAATACTTTTTGAGAGTGAATAAAATGGATATAACTGTATTTGTTGTGCTGCTGGCAGTTGCAGTTTGCATAGGGATTATCATATTTATGGGTATATTTAAAGAAATTCTGGATATATCGGCTTTTGGATTTTTTAATGCCAAAATATCTGGATTGAAGAGCAGAATAAACGAGCATTCTAAGATTATGGAGATGGATCTCTATGAACTCGAGAATTTTATGACAAAATTTGACAGAGATTTCAAAAAAGATTTTAAAAATATTGCCGGATCTTCGCCTGATATCGTAGAGATATTTTTCAGGAAATTTGGTCTCAGGTACGAAAAAGAGGTATTAAAAAATATTCTCAGAGGCATTGAAGTAGAACCGTACGGCTTTTTTACAAGAGAGATGATAACGAAGCTCCAGCAAACACCTCTTTCAGAGTACAGTTCAAAATTAGAAGGCACTGCTTACTCAAAACTATCTTTCAATAAACCATTAGCGGAAATAGAAAGAGACATAGATTTTCTGTATTATCGAGAAATTCTATCTGCAGCTCAGCAGACAGATTCTAAAAATGCCGTTGTATTAAAAACATACATAAAAAGCGAGATAGATGTGAGGAATATCCTTACAATTCTTAGATGCAAAAAATATGGAGTTGACAATGTTCTGGATCATGTTATCCCCATAGGTTACGAGGTTCCAGAATGGAAGCTAAAAAACCTTGCCGAGGCAAGGGATGTAGAAGGTGTTTTGGATCTTCTTACAGATACAGATTATAAATTTTTATCAGAGTTAAAAGAAAAATACTTGGAAACAAAATCGTTGTTTATATTCGAAAAAGCCCTGAAAAAATATCTTTTGGATATGGCAAAAAAATTAGCTATAGTCCATCCTTATACCGCAGCTAAAGCGCTCTATTATATCGTATTACGGGAGAAAGAAGTTACTGATATTTTGGGCATATACGAAGCAAAAAAAGAGGAGCTTGGTGAGATATTAGAGGAGATAATATGATTATCATAGGAGATAAAGATACAGTAAATGCCTTCGGGATCATTGGAGTAAAAGGACACATATATAAAAAAGGAATGGATATCAAAAATATAGACTCAGATTTCTTTATAGTTTGTGAAAAGATAGCGGATGAGATAAGGGAAGATCTGGAATTTCTTGAAGAACGAGGAAAGATCGTTATAGAGATACCAGATAAATCAGGGAGCATAAGAAAAAAAGATCCGATAGCTTCATTAATCAAAAAATCTATTGGAATAGAGATAAGGTGAGTTAATGGAAGGAAAAATCATTAGAATAAGCGGCCCCGTAGTTGAAGCAGTGGACATGAAAGGCAGTAAGATGTATGAGTTAGTGAAAGTGAGCGAAGAAGAACTTATGGGCGAGATTATCCAGTTATATGAAGATAAAGCTATTATTCAAGTTTATGAGGATACTACGAGTTTAAAACCGGGGGAAAAGATAATACCTACCGGGAGACCGCTATCCGTAAAGTTAGGCGTAGGATTAACTTCGGGTATCTATGATGGTGTTCAGAGGCCTTTGAATTTAATAAGAGACCAGATAGGAGATTTTATTAAGAGAGGCGTCAAGGTAGATCCTCTGATACAGAAGAAAAAGTGGCATTTTGTTCCATTGAAAAATAAGGGAGATACTGTGAAGTCAGGGGAGATAATAGGACACGTTAAAGAGACAGAGTTGATCGAACATAGAATTCTTGTTCCTCCAGATTTTGGGGAAGGCAAGTTAGAGTATATAGAAGAAGGTGATTTTACTATAAATGACCCTGTAGCCAAGACAGAAGATAGAGATATAAAAATGTATCATGAATGGCCTGTGAGAAAACCGAGACCCGTGACAAAAAAATTTGAGCCTTCTATACCCATGCTAACAGGGCAACGAGTTCTGGATACTTTTTTCCCTATTGCAAAGGGAGGAACAGCTGCTATTCCCGGCGGTTTCGGGACTGGAAAAACGGTCATACAGCATCAGCTTGCTAAATGGGCGGATGCCGAGGTAGTCGTTTATGTAGGCTGCGGTGAAAGAGGAAACGAGATGACAGATGTATTGACAGAGTTTCCCGAGTTAAAAGACCCGAAAACGGGAAGACCTCTCATGGAAAGGACTGTTCTGATTGCAAATACATCGAACATGCCCGTAGCTGCGCGAGAAGCGTCTATATACACTGGTGTAACGATAGGTGAATACTATAGAGATATGGGGTACAGCGTGGCTTTAATGGCAGACTCGACATCCCGGTGGGCCGAAGCCCTGAGAGAAATTTCGGGGAGACTGGAAGAAATGCCAGGAGAAGAGGGGTATCCTGCATATTTAGCTTCAAAACTCGCAGAGTTTTATGAGCGATCCGGGAGAGTAATAACATTAAATGGTAAGGAGGGATCTCTCTCTATAATAGGGGCTGTTTCACCCCCGGGATCAGATTTCTCGGAGCCGGTCACACAAAATACTTTAAGAGTGACAAAGGTTTTCTGGGCGTTGGACAGGGAATTAAAGGACAGAAGACATTTTCCCTCTGTAAACTGGCTAACTTCCTATTCTTTATATCTTAATGACGTGAAAGATTGGTGGAATAATGTTTCTAAAGACTGGTCTTCACTGAGGATACGAGCAATGCAGCTCTTACAGAAGGAAGAAGAACTGAAAGAAATAGTACAGTTAGTTGGTCCTGACGCGTTACCTAAAAAAGAAAGACTCCTACTGGAAGCCGCCAAAATACTGAGAGAAGATTTTCTCCAGCAGAACGCGTTTCACAGGATAGATACGTACTGTTCACAGAAAAAACAGGTGTGGATGCTTAGAATATGTTTAATGTTCTATGAAAATCTTTTAAATATAATAAATTCCATCGAGTTCGAGGACATAGTAAAAATGAAAGTAAAAGAAGAGATAGCGAGAATGAAGATCGTCCCGGAAGAAGACGTCGACTCACGATTCAGTAAAATAGAAAAAGATATCGTAGAAGAGATCGAGAAATTACGATCTAAATCCTCTGAAGAAGGAAGCGAATGAACAGTAAAAATCTAAAAAATTTTGGTTATGGTTTTTAGAGTGCTCCATCTTAATTCCCTTTTTTTCTTATGATGTAAAATACAAGAAGTATTAGTACTATTACAGCCACGAAGATTCCAAGATATATATAAGGACTATATGATCGTGAGCTTGTGTAGTTGGTACTGGTGTTTCTCTTTCACAAATCTTCTTTAGAAGTTGATTTTTGTGCACATCCGCTAATTAGAATTACTGTAACTATTATTAACCCATATTTTATTTTGTTTTTCATACTTCCTTTTTTTCTTCTCATTTAAAAGGAATGCGATGAAACGAGTGTTTCAAAGCTAATAAATTATGCAACACGGCATTGTAAAAGAAATGTTTTTATATACAAGAAACAAAAAATTTCCATGTATAAAAAGCTACTGCTCTTAGCGATCTCATTTATGTTATTCAGTAATATAATTTTTGCTGAAACTGATGTATTCAATCTAAGAAGTGATGAAGAGGAAATATGGGTACTTACTTATAGCGAAGATTATTATGACTCTTACGTGTTGACTAAAGATGTGTACGATGAAGAATACATGGCGATAATTCGTTCTGTCCCTGAAAATGTATACGATATCAAAGTCTATGGATATGGAAAATGTGCTTGCGGAAAAAAAGAAATGAGTTATAAGATAATTAAAAATAAAGATGAATTGGATGAGTTTTTAAAGGAGTATCCAACTTATCCAGAAGAATATAACAAAATTTTAAAAAACCTAGAAGAGGCTTGTGAGCATGAAAATGTATTATTCGGGGTAATTTACCCTGAAAATTTAAATATTGGTGGAAAATTTACGATTGAAATTACCTTTAAAATTAAAATTGATGAGAAATCAGAGTATTATTATGGTGAAAACGGATTTTGTATAAGTTTTTCAGAATCTCCTGAGAAATTTGATAGATTTTCTTTTATTCTTCCGGTAGATTATATATTTTGGGATGAGAATGAAGGAGGTCTTCTTGAGGAATTACCTGGAGACAAAGAGGCTAAATCTTGGCAAATTGATGAAAATAACATAGAGTATTTATACGTTACATTCGGTACTCTTGAAGAAAGGATTCATTGGGAAAATCGAGCAACAGAATACTGGTTCTTTGCTTGGATAACTGTTGGGCTTTTTTTAGCAATAACTTGTCCCATGATGTTTTCTAAATTTGATAACTACAGGAAATACAAAAAATGGATTTTACTTTCTGCTTTATTAATTTGCATGATTTGCTTAGTTTTGATAAGGTCTAGAGTACAGGAGCTACCAATCTTCACAGATTTAAGTACAAATATATTTGTTGTCATGGCAATATTCGTAAGTATATACGCGGTTTTATGGTATATATCTAGTAAAGTGATAAACTAGGATGATTTGCACGATACCAATTCCTAGCACACTAATCTTCTTCCCCCCTCACAATTCCTGAGGTGCATCAACGAACATTCCAACCCTACACAACGGCAATGTCTCTCTTCTGGAAATAGATTACGGCTGCTGCCAGCAGTACCGCGGTAACTGCCAGTAAGATTACTGTCCCCATGATATCTACATCGTGCTGTATCAGGATTTTTCCGGGGTCATAATAATGGGAGAGAGATATCTTTCCTATTGCAGAGTATTTTTCCGAGAGCAGCGAGAGTGCTTCCAGAATGTACATCGCAAATACAGTTCCTATAACCAGTGTATTTGCCCTCCTCGCTTCATCGAAGATAACGGAGAACAACAGCCCGAGTGCGCAGGCGGCAAGCAGGTAAGGGATCGAAGCGAAATGCGTATAAAAAAGATACGTTACATCGATCGTCTCGTTGATGTATGCGGCGCACCCGAGAATGACGAGAGGCGTCGTTATATTTATAAGAATGATCGAAGGCACAAGTCCCAGAAACTTTTCCAGGAGGATTCTTCCTCTAGAAACAGGATTCGAGAGGAGCATGTCGATCGTCTTGTTCTCAATTTCTTTCGATATTAACGAAGAGGAAACAAATGCGAAGTAGACACCTAGGAGGAGCACCCATCCCCACTGGTACAGTTCCATATTCAGGAACCCTTCCAGCATCGTTATGTCCAGTTCTGACCTTCCGAAAACAGATATGAATGCTTCGGGAAGACTATTTATGTACTCTTGCATCCCTGAAGATTCTTTGATCGTAGGATATACCGCTATCACCATAGCGGTAAGTCCGATAAAAACTAAATTCAGCAGTAAAATTCCTTTCCAGCTGGTTTTTAAACTATGAATAGCTATTTTCATTCGATCACCTGTAGTAGTGCATAAATATTTCTTCAAGGCTGAGCTCGCCAATTTCTATGTCCTCTATGGTGTAGGCTGCCAATTTTTTGATAATACCGTCTACGTTTTTTGTGACGACAAACGTTGTCCATCCATTTTCTTCTTCCATCTTTATTCCTCTTATCTTGATCTTTTCCTTGGTTTTTACCTTCACGACTTTTCCTTTTTTACTTTTCAGAGTGTCTATATTCTCTAACGCTATTAAATTTCCCTCTTTTATTACTCCTACCCTATCAGAGATTTTTTCCACTTCTGTAAGTATGTGCGATGATATGAACATAGTTTTGCCTTCTTTTTTTTCTTCTCTCAAAAAATCATAGAATTTTTTCTGGAGCAGCGGATCCAGGCCTGAGGTCGGTTCATCCATCATTACCAGTTCAGGATTGTGCATGAAGGCCTGTATAATGCCTAGTTTTTGTTTCATCCCCCGTGAGTACCCTTTTATCTTTCTATCTAGAGGTACTTCAAATATCTTCAAAAGTTCTTTGAGTTTTTTTTCATCAAAATTTTTCCTCAATTTACCAAAATAATCCAGGAAAGTGTTACCAGTTAAAGATCCATACAGATTTAATTCACCCGGGATGTATCCGGTTCGTTCCTTTATCTCCAAAATTTCTTTCTCGATGTCTTTTCCGAAAATGAAGGCTTTACCAGCTGTAGGCTTTAAAAATCCGAGTAAAGTTCGTATAGTTGTAGTTTTTCCAGCACCGTTCGGGCCTAAAAATCCAAAGATTTCGCCTTTTTCAATGGAAAAACTTAAATTTTCAATTCCTCTGATTTTACCGTAGTACTTTGTCAGATTTTCCGTTTCTATGATCATGATATCACCTATATTTTTTGGGATAAGTTTATTTAAATATAATCGCTCCATTTAATAAATTAGGTATATAAATAGATTTCCCTAAGAAAGTTAGGATTTTAGAAAATATCCTAAAATGAATAAAAATTAAGAATAACAGAGAAATAAATAATAGGATTGAACAAGATAAGTTTTAAAACAGGAGAATGATATGAAAAACAAAAGGAAAAAAGTTCGGAGGAGATGTAAGCATGATATGTAAAGACAAGGTCGTAATTGTCACAGGAGCTGCAGGCAGTGGCATGGGTCGTAGCATCGCGCTGACACTGGCTCGTGAAGGAGCGAAGGTCGTTGTAAACTATCGTACGAAGGAGGAGAATGCCAAAGCAATTGTTGATCACATCAAAAGTCGTGGCGGCAGTGCAGTTGCCATACAGGCTGACATTTTTGAAGCTGAGGGGTGCAAGAAGCTAGTTAATGTAGCTGTCGAAAAGTTCGGACAGATTGATATCTGCATCGTTGGCCCCGGTGGCGGCTGGCATCCAGAGCCGATCGATAGACTTGATCCATCCGCTGCGTTGGAGGATCTACACCACGAGACTGCACCGCTTTTTCATCTGATGCCGCTTGTACTGCCAGGTATGTATAAGCGGAAGTGGGGAAGGATTATTGGTATAGGTCTGCATCCGACGAAATTACCGCCTGCTTACTCCTACAATGTTGGTAAGGCGGCCAGAGTGCAGGCGCTGCTACTGGCACAGGATCAAGCGTGGCGCAACGGCGTGACCGTCAACATCATCGCACCCAGTCCCGTACCAGCGATCAAAACTCTAAAGGAAGCCATTGAACAGTGTGATCATGGACCAGCTTGGCAGAATCGAAGTACGACTTCACCCCAGGACATCGCTGAAAGCGTCGTCTTCCTGTGCTCTGAAGCCGGAAGATTCATCACAGGGTGCGTACTACCATTTCTGTTTTACGAGTAGGCGATCTGATGGAAAAAGAGTTAGAGGGGAAATCGTATGAACAAATATTTAACTGTGAACAGAATAGAATTTGCCGTTACGTATCTATGCAATGGAAGATGCAGACACTGTTATTCTATTCAGGGTAAAGAAGAATTTCCCAATCATATTGATAAATCACTTGCAGTGAAAATTGTTAGAAAAGTTGGCGAGAAATATAGTCCTGAATCAATTATGACTTTTGGTGGAGAACCTTTATTGTTTCCCGAAATTGTGTGCGCCATCCACAAAGAAGCTATGGATGTGGGAATCCCTTCGAGAGAGATTATCACAAACGGATACTGGTCAAAGGATGCCAAAAAGACTAAAGAAATAGCTAAAAATTTAGCAGAATCTGGAGTGAATAACATTATTATCTCTGTCGATGCTTTTCATCAGGAACATGTTCCCCTTAATATCGTTAGAAAGACAACTGGGGCGTGCTTAAAAGTGGGCATTGATAATATAGAATGGAACCCCTGCTGGGTAGTTTCTGAAGATGATAACAATCAATACAACCAAGAGACTAAATCCATTTTGGAAGAACTTGAAGATCTGCCCATAAGAAAATCTGAAGGTAATGTAATGGAACCCGCAGGGTTAGCCATTGCCAATTTGAAGGAGTTTTTGCCCCAGAAGGAAAAAATACCAGCAGGCAAATGTGGCGATATGCCATATACAGATCCTCTTGATTCTGTAAAAGGTATATTTGTTGAACCCGATGGAAAAATAGCTGTTTGCAATGATCTTTATATTGGAAATGCCTTTGATACAGATATTATCGAGATCATAGAGAGTTACGATCCATTCAAGATCCCGGAGATGAGAGCGATCATTGAAGATGGCATGAAAGGATTGATAAATTGGGCAGGCACAAAAGGTGTTGCCCCCAATCCAGGAGGATACTACTCTATTTGTCACATGTGTACCGATATTCGAGAGAAAGTTAGATTGAAATGAAAATTTATATAGATATTGAGCATATGATAAAAGAGGTAAGATAAAAAATGAATAGAAAACCTTATAAAAAAGAAGAAAGATTCACTCAAAATAAGGATATGCGCATTGCGGATATGAATGAGTTATACGCAACTGACCCAGTGTTTCTTCT
>Ga0209986_10002244_pt1 | contig 17916 bp, 17 predicted proteins | sample BlataG_FD_183168 | JGI IMG/M metagenome (GOLD analysis project Ga0209986, IMG submission 183168) | Deep subsurface microbial communities from Black Sea to uncover new lineages of life (NeLLi) - Black_00105 metaG (SPAdes) (version 2) | ecosystem: Environmental > Aquatic > Marine > Oceanic >...
TTACTTCTACAACAATATCACCTGGTGGTGCTTTTTCCATTTTCCCCTCCTCTGACTACCTTCATCCAGAGCCAACCTCCCTAAGCCTTCACCTCAATTCACGGTGTCGTAATATACTATACTATACTATAACATAAATGTAAGAGGTTGTTTACCATCCCCCACCATATCTCTCCTTTGAATGAGATGGAGATTAAGGGGGTGAGGTTGGTAAATGACCCTATATCCACCTCGTTCTTTTGCTCCAGCTCTTGGCTGAGCTGAGGCTGGGCAGATGCTCATCCACCAGGGACGACTCCACCAACCGCCAGAACTGCTCTCTATCAGCCCCGGTTACTACTGCCTTCTCATGGGCTTCACTTAACGCCACCGGGTATCCCTGCCCCCGCTGGCACTGGTCTAAAACCAGGGCATGAACCAGATTGAGCAGGTTCTCATCGGTGGCTACCCATCGGGGAATCTCAACCCTGGCTATCTCTTCATCCATCCTGAGGTAGAAAAAATAGACCTGGTGCTCTCCGTAACGCTCCCGGACTATTTTTGACTGACTGATAAATAGGTCTGACCTTTCTCCCCGACTCAGTAAATTTGCAAATAGCTCCCGGTCCTGGACGCCGGCTACCATATCACAGTCTCTTTTTGCAGAGCAATAGCGGTCACAATCAGCCGGCTCATAAGGGCATATGCTAACACGCAGAGCATTAACTACATCGGTGCTGCGAGGAAAGCTGATATAGCTGGCAAGGGCGAGTCGCTTATCAGTATTAAGCTTCCTTATTTGCTCAAGGGAGCTTAGAAAGCCCTTGTCCAGCAGTGCTTCAATGACAAAGTCGGGGTAAACCTGCCCCGCCAGCCCCCAGAGGATAAGCGAGCCGTCAAGCAGCGCCAGGGCTGAGCTGTCTGGTGGTAATTCTGCCGCCAGTTCAGCCAACCAGCGGCACTCGTCAACACCACGCTTAATACCTAAAAGCACGCCTTCTATCGGTTGCTCCCGACCTTTAGCCCCGTCTGGCGCAATAACCAGGTCTTCATCTCCGGAATAGAGCGATGGGAAGCTATCAAGGATAGCACCAGGCTGGACACCATAGTGGAGAATGACAGCGCCTATGTTTATCAGATAGCATCTGGTTGGCCGATGCCGGTCAACATCAATATGAGAGCCATCGGTAGCAATGACAGTGAATTCTGGGGGGAGGGGTGGTGCTTTATAATGCTGGCTTAGCCCCTCAACTAAACCAGCCACCAACCAGGTGGTCTTGCTGGAGGCGATTTTCCTTTTTAAACTATCCAGGTCGGTAGCCCTATTATGGAGAACATCCAGAGCATACTCAAGATGCTTCCGCCTTTCCTCACCGCCAGCCTTTAGCTTGGCGACCATGCTCCCAACCTGCGCAGCCACCTTGGTTAAATCTAATGACACTTCTCCTGCCTAGCTACCTCAGGATGCCTCTGACGATTACATCCACCGCCTCATCCTCATCCAGCCCTCTCGCCATTAAGGTCTCTACCTGTCTTCTATCTATACTGCCTATAGCCGCCTCATGGGTTACCTTTGCCTTTTCATTAGTTACCGAGACAATTGGTATTGCCCTGGCTACTGCCTCTGTCCCATTAACCAGCTCAATGCAGTCAACATGCCCCCTGGCATAGGGGGCATTGCCATATGTCTCCCCCTTAACCTCAGCCTGAGCCTTATCACTTAGCACCAGGCGACTTTTAGCCAGACCCCTGGCTCCTGTTCCATCCAGGTGAATTTTTTCCCATACTTTTATATCGTCATGCCCTTTCCCATATACCTTTACTACAAGTTCAGCAATGCCCTTGTCTTGACAAAATACCTCGAAATCATAGTCCAATTTCCCAACAAGCCCCTGGGTCAAGGTAAAGGTGCTTTGCCACACTCCTCCTTTCCCGACTTTGACCCTTGCCTTCGGAATCACCTCAATGCCACCAGACTCCCCATGATAATGGGTTTCTTTATAATCGAACTTAGCATTATTTCCAATCTCTATATCGGCGTCCATTTTATGTATCACTTTAATAGCGTTAGGGAAAACGCAGTGGGCAATTACATTTACCTCACTGTTATCTTGAGCATTCACCTTTAAAATAATTTCCTGCAACCCCTCCCGAGGCAAAATGCCAAAGCAAAGGTGGACAGGGTTCTTTATCTTCACTCCCTCCTCCACCAAGAAATAGATGTCAACACCGGTTTCGGTCTCCCTTGTCTCTATTTTTATCCCCTCTACTCCATTAGCACTCAGAACCTTATTCTCATGGATAACAAGGTTGCCTATTTCTGGCTTCCCCAGGGCACTCCTATCACCACCAGCCTTCTCATAGGCATCAACCAGCCCCTGATATTCTTTTTCCACCGAGTAACTAATCATAGGGATTCTTCTCCTACTGGCTCATTGATATGGACACATGCCCGGCAGTTATCCTTGAACCACTGGCTCATTTCCGACGGTTCGCCGGTTCTAAGTATCCTGCCGGCGCACAGCACAGACACCCTGTGGGCTATTTCCGTCACCTTTTCATTATGGGTAATTAACAGAACCGATGAGCCCTGCTTATTCATTTCTACTATGCCGTTCAGGATAAAGGGCAATGCTATAATATCTATGCCGGAGTCTGGCTCATCCAATATGGCTAATTTAGGTTTCATAGCCAGGACAGAAGCTAGCTCTATCCTTTTCCTCTCACCGCCGCTCAGGGTGTTATCAACATCTCTGTCCAAATATTGTGCTGGCTCCAGCCCTACCATCCATAAATAATGTTTAATCTGCTCAATTCCAAAGTTATCGCCACTGAGCTTGAGGTAGTCTCTCACCTTCAACCCTTCAATCCTGGCTGGTTCCTGCCAAGCTAGAGTTATCCCCTTCTTTGCCCGCTGAGAAACAGAAAGGTCGGCAATATCCTGACCCTCAAAAATCACCCTTCCCCCGGTGGGCTTGTAGTTATTTACCCCCATTATGAGGTAGGCAACAGTGGTTTTACCCGTTCCATTCTCACCTAATACCCCATGTATTTCACCCTTACTAACATGCAAGCTCAAATCACTAATTATTGATTTGCCATTTAGCCTCAACTGGAGATTTTCTACTTCCAACATCCTATCACCTCCAACCAGCATATATCTGTCTATTCAAATAACAGTATAATTTATCGAGGTGATGAACTCAAGCACGTGTTTGCTTGCCGAACATCCCATCTGCTATCATCAAAGCGGCTAATCTTGAAAAACGCCAGGAGACACATAATGAAAGTGGGCTATGTCTATGACCCCATCTATCTCAAACATGACACCGGACAACATGTAGAAAATGCCGGAAGATTAGAGGCAATCATTTCTCACCTGGAAGAGACCGGGCTTAAGCAGCAACTGACACTCATTGAGCCTCGTGCCGCCACCATTGAAGAAATATCACTGGTGCACCACGACCAGTATATCTCGCATATCCAGGATGTAGCCCAAAGGGGTGGTGGCTGGCTCGATGCCGATACCGTAATGTCACCTGACTCCTATGAGGTTGCCCTCTATGCTGCCGGTGGCGTTATCAGGGCAGCAGAGGCGGTTATGGATGGGGAGGTAGGCAGCGCCTTCACCTTGGTCAGACCCCCAGGTCACCATGCCACCTCCCGGCAAGCTATGGGCTTCTGCCTGCTTAATAATATAGCTATTGCCGCCGAGTATGCTCTGGCTAGATATAAGCTTGAACGCATCCTAATCATTGACTTTGATGTGCACCATGGTAATGCCACCCACGAAACCTTCTATGATAACCCCCATGTGCTCTACACATCGACCCACCAGTATCCCTTCTACCCCGGAACAGGCAGTGTTGAAGAGACTGGTAGCGGAGCAGCCAAGGGAGCCACAATTAATATACCGCTGCCGGCTGGCTGTGGGGATAGTGAATATCTACAGGTCTTTGAGCAGATTATCGTCCCGGCAGCCAGGCGTTTTAAACCTCAGCTTATCCTGGTCTCCGCTGGCTATGACACCCACTGGGCTGATGGGTTAGCCCTGATGGAGGTGAGTGCTGCCGGCTTTGGTCAAATGGTAAGGATTATCAAGGGATTAGCCGATGAGCTATGCGGCGGTCATCTGGTCTTCAGCCTGGAGGGTGGCTACCATCTCACCGCTTTAGCTGCCTCGGTAAAAGCCACCTTTGATGTGCTCCTGGGTAACACCAGTATTGACGACCCTCTTGGTCAATCACCACGCAGCTTTGGGGCACCGAGCATTGACAGCCTGATTAAGGCAATAAAGGAGCTACATAATTTGCCTTAGGGACTTCTCTTACGCAGATGGCAAGAAACGTAACACTGGTCGCACTCTATGCTACATGGTTCAACATGAATAGTTACACTGGTGCATTGCAGCCTGCATTCTATATCCTGCTCTAGGTGGTCACACATTATATGCGCTTCTTCCACGCTAGCGTTCTTGGGCATTACCAGGTGCAGGTCAATATAACGTTGGCTTCCTGCCTTACGAGTACGCAGCTCGTGAAAACTAACTAACTGGCCCCCATGCTCCATAATGCAAGAGATTATTTCATCCTCTTCTGCCGGGGGTAACTTTGTATCCATCAGGCCACCAAATGACTTCTTCATTGTAAGGTAGGCAGTTCTTACAATTATTATAGCTACTAACAGGGCAACGATGGGGTCAAGTATGCTAATCCCTGTTAGCTTTACTAAGATTAACCCAACTAAGACTGCACACGAGCTCAGCACATCGGCAAACATGTCGCGAGCAGTTGCTTCTAAAGCTAAAGAATCGGTAGAACGGGCTATCCTCAATGCATACCAAGAAATAATTACATTTACCGCTATTGCCGCTACCGTTACATAAATCCCTACTGTTATTAATTCGATAGCCCCCCCGACGATTAGCCTTTTCACTGCCTCATAAACAATTGCGCCGGCGGCAACAAATATTAAGCCCGCTATGATAGCGCTGGCAATATTCTCAGCCTTACCATGTCCGAAGGCATGTCGCTCATCAGGTGGTTTACCTGAAATCCTGATGCCAATATAACCGACAACTACCCCCACTAGGTCTATAGCGCTATGGACTGCGTCAGCCCTGATACTGATACTTCCGGTGAGGATACTGGCAACTACTTTAAGCAGAATTAGCAGACTGACAGCAGCAATAGAGAGCTTAGCAGCATTCTCTCTGGAGGAAAACATCGCCTATCACCCACCCTTAGCTTTGGCTGGAGGCAAGGGTAGCCATTGAATAAACTTGCCCCACTCTCCCCTCTCCCAGACTATTAGTAGAGTGGGAGCAATACACAATGAGCTAAAAGTTCCAACAATGATACCAATGAGCAAAACTACGGCGAAGTTCTGAATTGACGCCCCGACAAATAGCAGCAGGGCTAATACCACAAATATGGTGGTTAGGCTGGTATTCAATGAACGGCTTAGGGTCTCAACCAGGCTGCCATTAACCACAACCTCAAAATCGGGACTTATGCCCTTTCCCAAATTCTCACGTATTCTATCAAAAACAACCACGGTGTTATTAATGCTATAACCAATAACGGCTAAAACACCGGTGATAAACATCAAATTAATCTCCCAGCCTAATATGGCACCAAGGATAGAGAAAATGCCCAACACCACCAGCACATCATGCACCAGGGCAATTATGCCACAGGTGCCATAATGGAGGGGACGAGGCATCCGGCGGAATGCCCAGGTGATATAAAGGAGTATACCAACTGCGGCTACGGCTACAGCGATAGCTGCGTTATGGGCGGTCTCTTCAGCCACCATGGGCGATACCGAGTAGAACTCCCTCTCGGCGAGGGAACCAAATCTAGCACTTAGGGCACTCTCCAGCGCTGCCTTATCTTCCCCGGTTAGTTCGGGGGTTCTGATAAAGAAATCGCCCTCTCCAGTGCGTTGAATAATAACATTGGGATAGCCTAAATTGACCAATTCTTGCTTTAGTTCACTCTGGGCTACCTCTTGCTCAAAGCTCACCGTCATCATGGAGCCGCTGCTGAATTCAATCCCCGGCTTAAGACCGAAGACCACCAAAGAAACAATGCCAATCAGGATGACCACTGCCGAGATAAGAAAGAACAAAAACCTTTTACCTACCATATCAAACATCATTCTCTCCCTGAGTAAGCACTAAACAGTGAGGTCTTCTTCGCCAGAGGAGTGCCCAAGAATAGGCGCAGCAAGGTGCGAGTAACCACAATGGCAGTAAACATACTCACTGCCACGCCAATAAATAGGGTTAGGGCAAAGCCCATTACCGGGGCACTGGCGACAATGCTGCTGCCCAGCCAATACAGAATAATACATACAATAAAGGTGGTTACATTGCTATCCCTGATAGCTGCCCAGGCACGATTAAACCCAGCCTCAATCGCTGCCCCCAGCATCCGCCCTGTCCTAAATTCCTCCTTCATCCGCTCAAAGATAAGCACATTAGCATCCACCGCCATGCCTATAGATAGGACGAAGCCGCCAATTCCAGCCAGGGTCAGGGTGACCGGAACCAACTTGAATATAGCCAGGACCAGCGCCCCATAAAAAATCAAAGCCAGACTGGCTAGAACCCCGGGCAGGCGATAGTAAATAATCATAAATAGCATAACCAGTATTATGCCGATTAGCCCCGCCTTGAGGCTCATATCAATGAAATCGACTCCCAGTAGGGGTGATACCGTTTGGTCATAGAGTATTTTAAGAGACACGGGTAGGCGACCAGCGTTCAATTGTTTAGATAAACTGGTGGCTTCATTATAGCTTAAGCCTGTAATTACACCCCTATCTACAATCGTCGACTGAACAGTAGGGGCAATAGGTATGCCATCCTCTCCCAGTAGCGGCTCATCGCCCTCAAACATACCCAAAGGCTTACCTATCAGGCGTCCGGTAATTATTTCAGAAAGCTTACTTCCTTCTTCATCCCACTCAAATGACAGCTCTATTCTGCCCAAGTCATCCCGGTCTACATAGGTATTTTCTTTGAAATACCTGCTGGTTAACACCCTCTCCTCACCGTCAATTAATGCCGTAGCTGGTTTCCATCTACCCAGTTCATTTTCCCATTTTGCCTCTTCATCATCGGCTGCCAGTTCCCCAAACTCTAATATCGCCACGCGTGAGAGGCGTTCCTTTTCTTTATCAGTAATGTCAATGCCGGGCAGTTCAATCAGTATGCGGTCTTTACCCTGTCTCTGAATAATCGGCTCGGTTACTCCCAGGGGGTTGATTCGGTTACCGATAACCGCCATCACTCCCTCAATAACGCTAGCCTCCTCGCCTGGTTCAACCTGAGACAAATCAGCCTCATAAACCATGTGAATACCACCCTGCAAATCCAGCCCCAGCCGCATTTCCTCCCTGCCAAACAGAGGGTAGATTAGGGCACAAATGGCAAAGACAAAGAGGGCTAATATTATTATTAAAGTCAGCGTATTTCTTTTAGCCATATCTATTCACACCACCGCAGTGGCCAGTCTCTCACGAATGTAAGATAGAGCCTCCTCTCTGGTAGTCACCTCACCTGATGCTTGTGCCTCACGCACCGCCTCCAGAAGTTGCCCAATCTTAGGTCCCGGGCTCATGCCAAAGCTCTTGATTAAATCATGCCCATCAACCAGTTTAGGCGGAACAACCAGCCTCTCCTGCTCAAAATGCTGGGCTAACACATACTCCACCATTTGGGAATGCGCCTGCCATTGAGCTAGATTTAGCTGCGGCCCCCTAGTGGCTAGGTGGTCAGCCAGGCTTAAGAATAGTATATCAATGCCAGCCTCCCCGGTATCGCGAAAGTAACGGTAAATAGCCCGATGGGTGGGAAGTCCCCCCTGACTCATCTGCCCCGGTCTGAGGTGCTCCCTAACCATAACCTCCACCAGCTTTACCTCTTTGCTGCTAAATCTCAACCTTTCCAGAATATCGACTGCTATAGCTGCCCCCAGCTTGGCGTGCCCTAGAAAATGCGTCCGACCATCTTCACCAACAGCTTTGGTCTGAGGTTTGGCAACATCATGAAGCAGTGCCGCTAGCTTGAGTAGCGACCTCCCGGTGCTGCCGCTGCTCACCTCCTGGGCAAAGTGCTCAGCCAGCACCTCTGACCATGGAGCAATAGCCAACACCTCTTCATTGGCATATTTCCAGGTTCCCTGGTGAAGCAGAAAATCAACGGTAATCACCGTCTCTATTGAATGGTCACAAACATCCAAGAAGTGTTCCTTGGGTTGCTTGACTCCCTTTGCCTGAGCCAGCTCTGGAATGAGAGCCGTGACTAACCCCAGGTCATCAAGGTAGGGCAGAAATTGCTCGGATTGAGGGACAGCCAGAAGCCGTAGTAACTCCTCTCTCAGTCGCTCACCTGCTACACCGGCTATAAGCTGAGAGTTGCGCCGAACCAGAGCCTCAGTCTGGCTATCAAGACTGAAACCAAGCTCAGCAGCTAAACGCACCGCCCGTAGTAAGCGCGCTGCATCCGATCCAAAAGCTGTCTCGGAAACAGTCCGAATCACGCCATGTTGAAGGTCAGCCCAACCACCAAAGGGGTCTATAATAGGGAGTGAAGGAGAGAGGGTCAGGGGGTGAGGTTGAGAAACAATATTTCCAAGGTCAACTGCTATGGCATCTATGGTGAAATCGCGCCGCGCTAGGTCTTGCTCAATGCTGCCCTGAAATGTGGAGAAATCAAGCTCCCACCGACCTCCAGACGGTGCTTCCTTATCAAATACAACTACCCTGCCCACCCTGTTCGCCTTATCCAGCAGGACAAACCTACCACCAAGGGCATCGGCTACCTTGGAAGCTATCTCCACCGCATCTGCGGCTACAGCAATATCAATATCAGCCGTATCCCTCCTCAGTAGGAAATCACGCACAAATCCACCAACAAGATATGACTTTATATCCTGCTTGATGAGAAAACTGCTTACTGTGGTCAATAATGATAAGGCTCTAGACTCAATGGGTAGCTTCAAATCTCCTCACCTAATAATACTCCAAAGCTAAACTATACTACCTGTTCACTCTTTTATCAAGGGGGAGTTCAATGAAATGCTGCCGAGAGGCACTTCCCCCCGGCCAAGCTTCAGTGGGAAGTAAAGATAGCAAGCCGGTCAACTTTGTTTAAAGGCACTGTTAATGGCTTCCCTTTTGATGACCTTTTTTATTCCGTCCCTGAGGTGCCAATTGTCAAAGCATCCAGGGTTCAGCAGAGCCCTGTTAAAGCTGAGCTATCTCAGGTTCAATTTTATGCAGCTTGTCGGCGCTTTCCAGGCGGTCTATATAGAGCACCCCGTTTAAATGGTCTATCTCATGCTCTAGCGCTTGAGCCAGAAGTTCGCTTGCCTTGATTCGTATCTCCTTCCCGTTCAGGTCGCGCCCCTTGACCCTGACCGATTCAGCGCGCTTAACCTCCCCAAAGTAGCCAGGAACACTCAAGCAGCCCTCGTTTACCAGGCGTTCACCCTTCCGCCGCACTATCTCAGGGTTAATGAGGACTATATCTTCCTCCCCCGGTATGCCAACAACAATCACCCGCAACAAAGTGCCCACCTGTGGGGCAGCCAACCCTACCCCCGAAATGGCGTGCATTGTCTCAAGCATATTGCCTATCAACCTCTGTATTGAGCCATCAATAAGCTTGACCTTTTTTGACTTCTGCCTCAATACAGACTCAGGAACAACGCAAATAGGAAGAATCGCCATATTAGCCCCACAAAGTTATCTTGCTACAGTTTACCTAAACCAGACCTCCCGGGTCAATGTCTACCGTCCAGCCCAGTGGAACAGGTATTTGCCAGAGAAAGGCAGACAGCTCTGAGCCACGAAGTATGAGCTGCCACCGAAACCTGCCCCGTAGCCTGTGAATATATGCCGGGGCTGGTCCAATTAGCTCGATGTCAGATATCCCCTGTGAGTCTATTTCTCCGATAAGCAGGCGCTTCATTCTTTCTGCCTCCCGCTGGCAAAGGGCGTCGTTAGTATGGCTATAAACAAGGCAAGCCAGCCGAGTGAAGGGCGGATTACGAAGCTGGCGCCGATAGTCAATTTCCTTGCCATAGAATGAGGCATAGTCGTGTTTAGCTGCTGCCTGAATGGCATAGTGCTCTGGGGCATAGGTCTGAATAATAACCTGTCCCCCTAAGATACCACGCCCCGCTCTTCCTGCCACCTGGCATAGTAGCTGGAAAGTCCTCTCTCCAGCCCGGAATTCGGGCAGATTCAGAGCAGTATCAGCGTTAACTACCCCAACCAGGGTAACCAGGGGTAGATCCAATCCCTTGGCAATCATCTGGGTGCCAATAAGAATATCAGCCTGGTGGTCACGGAACTTGCCCAGTATTTCATCATGTGAGTGCTTCCCTCTAGTAACATCACTATCCCAGCGTAGTAGCCTGGCTTGGGGAAAACTATAACCCGCCTCTTGCTCTAACTTCTGAGTACCGATGCCCAAAAACTTTATCCTGCGTCCCAAGCATTGAGGGCAAATCTGAGGAACCGGCATCCTGTAGTTGCATTGGTGACAGACCAGGACATCCTCAGCAAGATGATGGGTAAGGGGAACCTCACAACGCTTACAGCGGAGGACAAAGCCGCAACTACGACATTGGATAAAGGTAGCTGCTCCCCTGCGATTGAGAAATAGGATAACCTGCTCCCCATTGGACACCGCTTTGGTCATGGCCTGTGACAAAGAGCGACTGAAAAGGCTCCTATTCCCTGCCTTGAGCTCCTCTTTTAAATCTACTACCTCAACCTGGGGCATTGACGAGCCATCACGAGGGGTAACCCGCCCCGGAAGCTGAAGCAGGCGATAGTCCCCCCTTTGAGCGTGGTAAAAGGTCTCCACATCTGGGGTAGCACTGCCTAGAACGACAACGGCTCCGGTTAGCTTGGCTAATTTTATGGCTGCATCACGAGCGTGGTAGCGGGGTGATTTATCATGCTGTTTATAGGTCCATTCCTGCTCCTCATCAATAACGATGAGACCAAGGTCAGGTTGAGGGGCAAAAATAGCACTCCTGGAGCCGATTACCACATCAAATTCCCCGTCTCTTATTCGCTGCCACTCGTCAAACTGCTCACCCAGGGAGAGTTTACTATGAAGAACAGCTACCTTATGGGGGAAGCGAGAGGCAAATCGCTCTATGGTTTGGGGAGTGAGGGCAATCTCTGGCACCAAAACAATGCCCCGCCTCCCCAGCCCTATCACCTCAGCCAGAGCTTGAAGGTAGACCTCTGTCTTGCCGCTCCCGGTAACCCCATGAAGGAGAAAAACGGGTGGCGAAGCATTGCCATTCACCCTCTTTGGCAAGCTGGACTTGATAGCCTGGAAGGCTGATTTCTGGGCTTGGGTAAGGGTGAGGGGATTAGAAGGGGTAATACCCTGATAGGAAATCGGTTCGCGTCTTACTTCAACCTGCTCGATAGAGACCAAACCCCTGCTCGCCACGGCCCCAACAACCGATGATGAGCAGTTAACACTCCTTCTGGCTTCAGAAAGAGGCACTGGTTGACTTTCTTGAGACAAATACTCGAGGAGGCTAGCTTGCTTAATAGCCTTGCCGTGCTCACGCAGCCTGGCTGCTTCTTGCCGAGCTTCACCGGCTGCCACTTCTAGACGCAGGTAAGGCACCTTCTTCGGTCTTACCCTAATCCTCTCCAGCTCATAGCTTTTGACTACCAGACCTTGATTAATCAGTCGGGATGTGGTAAGCCTGGCCTGTCTGCTACCTAATATCTTCTCAAGCTCCTTTAAACTGACCTTGCCCTGCCTCTGGACCAGGTCCAGAACCTGCCTTTGTTCCCTGGTAAAAGCTGATGTATTTGCCTCATGAGGGGCTGCGGGAGCGGAGATGAAGGTAACCGTCTTGCGCTCAAAGCCTGGCGGTAACATTAAAGCCACGGCGTCAAAAAGTGGTGATAGATAATACTCGCTGAGCCAGCAAGCCAACGAGACCTGGAACGGGGATAATAGGAGACGGGGCTCAATAACACCAGCGATTTCCTTGGTTTCCTCTACCGCCGGGCAGGGGCTTAGCTCTAAAACAATGCCCTGGAGCAACTTGTCGCCAAAAGGAACCCATACCGCCTGCCCCACATCAATACTTAAACCAGAGGGTATAGCATAGCTGAATGTCCTGCGCTGGGCTATTGGCGAGTTAACACTAACCTCAGCATACCTCATCCCATACTCCAACGAGGTAGCCCTACTCTAATCCTGCTCCTGCTTCTTCTCTACCCGCTTTTCCTTGGTCCGAGATGCCTTAGCACTAAGCCCACGCATGTAGTAGAGCTTAGCCCGGCGCACCTTTCCATGCCGCACTACCTCTACTCCTTCCACCAGAGGTGAGGAAAAAGGAAAGGTTTGTTCAACTCCTACGCCATGGGTAACGCGCCTCACAGTGAAGTTTCCGCCATCGGCACCACGACGGACCTTGATTACTTCCCCGCGAAATACCTGGGTACGTTCCCTCCCCTTTTCCACAATCCTGGCACTCACCTTTACTGTGTCACCAGGGGCAAGGGCGGGAATATTGGGATTTGGTTTGTTCTTAAATAGAGAGATGACATCAATCATACTAAGAGTGCCTCGATTTTTCCATTAAACGCCTCTCCTCCAAACTTAACTCGGCTTTGTCCAATAGCTCTGAGCGACGTTCCAGGGTACGCAAAAAAGCCTGCTCACGGCGCCAGTCGGCAATCTGGGCATGGTTTCCTGAAAGTAAGACCTCGGGTACTGACCATCCCCGATATATAGCGGGACGGGTATATTGGGGGTACTCCAGCAACCCAGCAACATGAGAATCATCCAATGGCGATGCTGCTGAACCAAGAACCCCTGGCAGTAACCTGACTACAGCATCTATTACTACCATAGCTGCCAGCTCACCACCACTGAGCACATAGTCTCCAATACTAATCTCATCGGTAGCCAGGTGTTCCCTCACCCGCTCATCAACCCCCTCATAGTGACCGCAGATAAGAATTAGATGGTTATACTTGGATAGCTCCTGGGCAATTTGTTGAGAGAAGAGGCGACCCTGTGGGGTAAGCAGGATAATAGGCACTGTAGAAGACTCCCCCTTTATGGACTCTACCGCTTCAAAAATGGGTTCGGGCTTGAGCACCATGCCAGCACCACCACCATAAGGATAGTCATCAACGGAGTGATGTTTATCATGGGTATAGTCCCGAATATTATGAATGCCGACGCTGACCAGCCCCTGGTCTATAGCCCTTTTAAAAATGCCAAGGCTGAACATCCCTTGGAATATCTGGGCAAATAGGGTCAGAATATCAATATGCACCTATCTAATCCTTCCCACTGCCTGGCGCTACGTGCTCAGTTACCTCTCCTTTGATAATCTCCACAGCATGAGGAATGGCAGGCAATATCACCTCAAGGCACTCTCGAACTGCCTTAGGGCTTCCCGGCAGGTTGATAATAAGGCACTCTCCCCTGACGCCAGCCACAGCTCGACTCAGCACAGACAAAGGTGTTATGCCAAAAGTTTGGGTTCTCATCATTTCAGCGAAACCAGGCACAACCTTATCCACTATAGAAAGGGTGGCTTCAGGGGTAACATCGCGTGGGCCCAATCCTGTGCCCCCTGTAGTTAGAATAACATCCACACTACCTTCATCTGCCCACTCAGCAAGCTTGCTGGCAATAATATCTACCTCATCAGGAATGACCTCATACTTAACGACACGACTATTTAGCACGGATAAGCTATCCCTAATCGCCTTGCTACTCTCGTCAGAGCGCTGTCCCTGCCATGCTTTATCACTAATAGTAAATATGCCCAAGTTAAACATAACCATGCCTTTCCTAAAGCAGACTCTATTTTACCACATATAAATCATATAGCAAAATCAGCGAATTTTAAAAATTTAGTCCCAAAGGTATTGACAAATGGGGGTATCTGTGTTATAGAATGGTAGAAAGTGGGGAATTGTGGCGAAATATGGTATAATTGGGGTTGATGATGTTCTTTGGGGAATTTGAATATAAGATTGATGAGAAGGGCAGAGTACCTATCCCACCCAGGTTCAGGAAAGCACTAAGGGAGGGATTGGTATTGGCACCGGGGATAGAGAAGTGCATTATCGCCTATCCCCTAGATGAGTGGAAAAAGCTGGCTGATACACTTACTACTGGTCCAGTTACACCCAGCAAACTGAGAAGGCTAAATCGGGCTACCTTCGCTGCTGCCTTTAGCATCAGCTTGGATGGGCAGGGAAGAATAGCCCTACCTATTTCACTAAAGCAACATGCTGAGATTGTAGACGAGGTAATTATAGCTGGAGCTAACAATTATCTTGAACTATGGAATAAAGTGCACTGGGAATCAGAGAAGGCTATTAGCCAAGAACAAGCTTGGCAGATTATAGAAAGCCTAGAGAGGCATTGATGAATGTAATGATGTCAGCCCCCACTCATATCCCGGTATTACCCAAAGAGACCATTGAGGCTCTAGCAGTTCAGCCTGGAGGTCGCTATATTGACTGTACCCTCGGGGCTGGAGGTCATGCTGCTGCCATTTTAGACCGTAGCTCACCTGGCGGGCAGTTACTGGGTATTGATGCTGACCCCGAAGCTATAACAGTAGCCAGGGCAAGGCTTGAAGCCTACAGCAGCTCAATGCTTCTAATCAACGAAAACTTCGCTGACCTGGAGGCAATCTGTATTAAATATAACTTCCTCCCCGTGCATGGCATCTTGTTTGACCTTGGACTCTCCTCCCTTCAGCTCAATAGCAATGGTCGCGGTTTCAGCTTTCAACATGATGCCCCGCTAGACATGCGCTTGAGCCCCAGTCAGGAGATTACTGCTGCCGATATTGTAAACACATCCTCCGAAGACGAGCTGGCTTGGCTAATAAAAACATTTGGTGAGGAAAGGCACAGCCGTAAGATAGCACATTATATTGTGCAGCAACGCCCGCTAAAAACTACCCTTCAGCTAGCTCAGACGATAAAGCAGGCTATCGGCAGCCGAAGGGGTAGAATTCACCCTGCTACCAAAACCTTCCAGGCACTACGAATAGCGGTTAACCAGGAGCTTGAGCACCTGGAATCAGCTCTAAAACAGGCAATCAACCTCCTTGGCCTTGGTGGCAGATTGGTTGTTATTAGCTATCACTCCCTTGATGACCGCATAGTGAAACGCTTCACGCATCAGGAGGCAAGCGGAGAAAAAGCCTGCCTGAGGCTAATTAATAAGAAGGTTATTACTCCATCCCTTGCCGAGGTTCTGTTTAATCCCCACAGCCGCAGTGCTAAATTGAGAGCGGCTGAGCGCACTACGGACTGGATGAGCAATCCGCCTTGGGTTAACCGAGATTCGCCGTATATGGAGGGTTGAGATGTGAAAATTAACACCATTCAATGGAGTTCGGAATCTGGTCAAAGGAGGAGGTAAATGAGAAAGCGGGGTACCATAGCTGCCATTGATGTTGGAACCACCAAGGTATGCACCACTGTAGCCCGTATAGACGATGGGGGTGGTGTCCGAGTTTTAGGAGTGGGTGTCACTCCATCCTCAGGATTGCATAAGGGACTGGTGGTCAACATCAATGAGGCTAAAGAATCAATCCATGAATCAGTGAGGAAAGCAGAGCAAGCTAGCGGCTGTAAAGTGGAATCAGCCTACGTCGGTGTAACCGGGAGGCATATCAACTCGCAAAACAATCAGGCAGTGGTAGCCATTTCTCGTAATGACAAGCTGGTGCGCCCCGATGACCTGAAGCGAGTCCTGTCAAGTGCCCGAAGTATTAAAGTTCCTAGCGATAGAAAGCTACTCCATGTTATCCCTCGTGGTTATGCTGTTGATGGTCAACCAGGAATCGGGAACCCGGTAGGAATGCATGGCTTCAGACTGGATGTGGAGGCACATATCATCACCGCCGGAGTGTCCTCCGTTCAGAATCTAGTAAAGTGCGTCCGAAGCATCGGTGTGGATACCGAGGACCTCATTCTCGAACCTTTAGCCAGTGCCGAGGCGGTATTGACTGATGATGAGAGGCAGTTAGGTGTCATATTGGCTGACATAGGCGGTGGTACCACAGATGTCGCTATCTTCAGGGGCGGGAGCATCTGGCATACCGCTATTCTGCCTGTAGCCGGCTACCAAATCACCCGAGATGTTGCTATCGGTTTGGGGCTGCCGTTCGATGTGGCAGAGGAGATGAAGAAAAAGTATGGCAATGTCAGTCCAGCTTACGAGACAAAGAGGACTAGAGACAACGATACCCTAACTACAAATGGACACGGCGTCTCTCACCAAGACCTGTGTGACATCATCCGAGCTAGAATAGAGGAAATCCTGAGGCTCATCGTGCTTGAGATGCCAAACTCTGACTATGAAACATTAGTCCCTGACGGTATAGTGCTCACCGGCGGCAGTTCTAACCTTGCTGGCATAGAAGCGCTGGGACGTAATACCTTACAGCTCCCGGTAAGGGTAGGCATTCCCAGAAATATATACGGCATCACTGATGTCTTTCAAGACCCGGCATATGCTACCAGCGTTGGTCTGTTACTCTGGGGAGCAAAATACGGAGGGACACAGGCCTGGCAGCGTCGTGGAATTGGCTCAGGTTTGCTGCACTTAATTTCCCGATTTGTGGATTTGTTTCACTAATTGTAGTCTTCTGTAATAACTGATAAAGAAAGGAGGCGGAGATGGCAAAAACAACTTTTAGTCCTAACCCAGCCAAGATCAAGGTTGTCGGTCTGGGTGGTGGTGGCTGCAACGCTATAACCCGCATGGTCAGGGAGCAAATTCAAGGGGTAGAATTCATCGGCATGAATACTGATGCCCAAGCTCTGTCCATTACTGAAGCACCTATCCGTGTCCAGATTGGAGAGAAGCTCACCAGAGGATTAGGAGTAGGTGGTGACCATGAGATGGGGCAGAAAGCAGCCGAAGAAAGTCGTGACGAACTTGTGGAGCTTCTCTCAGGGGCTGATATGGTGTTTATCACCTGCGGTATGGGTGGTGGCACCGGTACCGGGGCAGCACCAGTGGTAGCTGAGATAGGCAAGCAAACTGGGGCTCTCACCATTGCTGTCGTCACCAAACCCTTCACCTTTGAAGGCACCCACCGCGCTGAGGTGGCAAATGAGGGCGTTGTTCGCTTATTAGGCAAGGTTGACACCCTTATCATCATCCCTAACGACCGCTTGCTTGACCTCTGCGACCAGAAAACAGAGGTGGATAGTGCCTTTAAGCTGGCTGATGATGTGCTGCGCCATGGGGTTCAGGCTATTGCTGAAGTTATTACTGTCCCTGGACTGATTAACCTTGACTTTGCCGATGTCAAGGCAGTAATGAAGGACGCTGGTCCAGCTTGGATGTCCATAGGCATCGGTTCAACTAAGAACCGAGCCGTCGATGCGGCTAATGAAGCCCTGGCTAGCCCCTTGTTAGATGTTTCTATTGAGGGGGCAAAGGGCGTGTTATTTAATGTTGCTGGCGGCTCTGGCCTTACCCTGTTTGAGGTTAATGAAGCGGCTGATGTAATAAAGCGAGCCGTAGACCCTGAGGCTAACATCATTTTTGGTGTGGCTCAGGACCCTAGTATGGGAGAGAATGTGAGGATCACCTTAATTGCCACCGGCTTCGCTTCTAAGTTAGGAATGGCGGGAGTTAGTCGGGAAGATGAGCTTATGCAACTGCTTAAGGGCTTGAAGAGCGAAGAGGAACTGGACGCTCCTGCTTTCCTGCGTCGTCCTCAATTTGAACATCGGCGTCACGCAATATTACAGTCAACTAAAGTTGCTGAGACTCCACATGGCAAACCCAAATGGTAAAGCTCCTTGAGAATCTACTAAACCACGGGCCAAGCTGAAGGCTGTAGGCACATTATCGCTTACAGCCTTCTTGTTTATCTG
>Ga0209986_10002245_pt1 | contig 17916 bp, 20 predicted proteins | sample BlataG_FD_183168 | JGI IMG/M metagenome (GOLD analysis project Ga0209986, IMG submission 183168) | Deep subsurface microbial communities from Black Sea to uncover new lineages of life (NeLLi) - Black_00105 metaG (SPAdes) (version 2) | ecosystem: Environmental > Aquatic > Marine > Oceanic >...
CCCCTTCCCCACACCTGCACAGTACCGTCGGAGATGCCGGGTGTAGTTCCCGGCCAGGTGCTGTGTGTGAACGGCCCTACCGTCTCAGAGTACGGCGCCTGCCCTGAGCTTCATCCTGAGCGGAGCGGAGCGTAGTCGAAGGATTGTCGAAGGGGCCTATGTGGTTCCCTGTGTACGCTTCAACTGTGTTGTTCGGCTAGAACACCATCTCCTTTTGGCCTCCTTCACAGTTGCGCCAGTCCTGGCACAGGGCAACACTCGGTATGGGTGGTTGGTCAGGCCTTACCCGGTAGGGAGCCCTGCAATAAACGCCAAGTTCAACCAAACCGGTCTGTCCAGACCAAAGGATTTAGCAATCTCATCTTTAGCTTCTTTGGGTATCCTTGGAGGAACTATGACCTGAACCGGGTCACCTGTCATGATGCGGAATAAGAAGAAATTTAAATGCTGGGAAGTCATGGTTCGACTATGACCACCCGCCCCACTCCGGCCTGGATAAAATCATTGCCATATTCATCACTGAACATCTGGATCGCCTGATCTCCCGTACAGTGGCACGGAGCCACCTTTTCTACTCCTAACCGGCGAAACTCAACTATGAGAGCTTCCAACTCACTGGTGCTTTTGCTGCGAAGGTGATATCCACCCAGCACCAAATGCACTTGGCCTCCAAATAAATTTATGGCTTGCTCGACCATCTGAACCACACCAGGGTGTGCACAACCAGTTACAACTACCAGCCCTTGATTAGTCTTAATCACGAGCGCCTGTTCGGGGACACCGCGTCTCATCTCACCAGTGGTAAACATCTCCGCGGTAATGGTCTGGCCAGGCACCACCTCGACCACCGTCACCAACTTCGCTGCACGACGCTTAAAGTCCTCAGAGAAAGATGGGATCAGGTAGAGCGTCGGATGTGTACCCTGCGCTAGTAGACCATCCAGGCCACCGACATGATCTCCATGGGCATGTGAGAGGATAACGCTCTCGATGCGGGTTGGATCTATTTCCATAAGGTTCATGTTGTTCAGCAGGGTTAACCCATTGCCGCCAGTATCGAAGAGAATCGTGTGCCCCCTATACTCTACAAGGGCAGCGAAACCCCACTCGGTTTTCAGGCGTGGATCATAGGAATTATTATCATAGACAACCGTGATAATCAATTGATCATTTGAATCTGGCGTCATTGTATGCATCTCCTCCGTTGGTGACGCCGCAGGGGATGTGGGCGAAGTAGGAGGAAATGTAGCTGGAACCTGCGTCGCGTCTGGAGACGATAGTGTGGCGTCTGACGGTCGATCGTAGATCGTAGCAACTGGCACCTCCGTGGGCAGAGGCGCCACTGGAAGCTGGCATGCACTAACAAGCAGTAGCAAGAGCAACCACACTACTTGTCGCACCTCACACCTCGGCGAGTACTTCCAAGAGCACGCGTGTTGCCCGTTCAACCAGCACCGAGCACGGGGTTGACCCTTCAGAGCCATAACCACTCTCCCGGAGGATACCGCAATTGGTTGAGCCTAGTTCCTGCGCGAAACGCTTTCGATAACGGGTTACTAGTCTCATGCACTGGCTATCATCCTCATCTGGCTGGATCCGACCGTGCAAGGCACCGATGAGCAACACGCCACCGCTCAATGCGCCACATAGTTCCTGGTGGGTCCCGCCTACACCGCCGCCTAAACCGGTAGCGATACGAAGCAGGCGATCATCGACTTGTCCCAGTAGATACTCGCCCACGGCGAGCACAACCGCCTCCGATCAGTGATAGCCCTGGGCAACAAGGTCTCTCGCCCTGCTCGGCACATCAACCCAACCGGGACTATGCATGATGATTGTGCCCCCCTTCGAGCGCCCCGCCAAGCCGCTCGAGAGCTGACTTCAGCAAACGACTGGCGCCTTCCATTTGTTCCGCCGCTGCATGGATATCTTCTCCGGCCTCACCCGCCACCCCCGCCCACCGTCGAAACTCGGTCGCGTGCTCCATGTTGTGTTCTATCCAATGCGGGAGGAGGATACGTAGTTTATCAACCTCCGACTTCCTGGTCATCTCTCAGCCTCTTTCACCTTTATCAAGCGGGAGCAAGGTAACCGTATGCTTAAGGAAGTCAGCTTCTCGAAAAACTGCCTGCACCGCCACCGGTGGCTCGAAGAAACGTGACAACCATACTACATCGTCCTCAACCTTCAGAAAGGTCACATCTTCCATAATGACCTCGCTACCATCCCCACGCTGTAGAAGCACTTTCGCCTGACACATGTCATGTTCCCTTTCCTTCAACTTTGTTTGAAACGTGCTAAGAGCTCCCCTTTTCAGCGGCCTCCATCGCGTCGACAATGTCTTCTATGTCCTTCCTCGTCTCAGTACCTTCCAGAGGTGTCCCCCTAAGCCAGGTGATGATTATTGCCGGATCCTCACGAATAGCTCCAATGGGCTTGATCCCGCCCTGTTGTAATTTAGCCCGTAGATAACTTTCCATCTCCTCATCTCTAATCCTGTTTAATATCACCAGGACATCCTTGACCTTCGCTTCCCTGAAAATCCTCTGCGCCAGCTCAACCATCTCAGGACTTTCAAGATGATTCGTGGCGGGTGGTATTCCAGCCTTAATTTGATCCACCATATTCTTCATATGGATCGCCATCTGTACCGCGGCATTGGTCGGGTCTACGACAACAACAACCCAATCCAGGCTGGTAATTGCCCCTCTGGCAGAGTCCTCAAAACCCGCCTTGAAATCCACTAAAGTTATGGGGGAAGTTCCCTCGGTGTGTACTTTAAAGTCCCTGGCAATCTTGTTGATGGGACCATCACAGCCTGCGCCAGGCCCCTTATCCCCCATCTTCCCCGCAGTCAGCAATAAAATCCCCTCTTGATTTCGCTTATAATATCCTCCGGAAAGCCTATCCAGAGCGACCTCGGCTCCGGGCAAAGGTGTAGGATCGTCCACTGGGCAAGTTACCGATCCTCCACTGAACACCATCCCCCCGAAGTAGTCGATTAAGGATGCCGGGGGGCTATCGAGCCCTAAGGCCTGATGAAGGCCCACATTGGTCGAATCAGCATCCAAGATACAGACATCATAACCCCGCTCTCGAAGCACTCTGGCTATTAGGACCGTTGTAGTGCTCTTCCCACTGCCCCCCTTCCCCACTACTCCAATCCTCCTTCCGATCAACGCTTTTTTATAAGTGCCCATTGTTCTCTTGCCATCCTTTCTTCTCTTGCTTGATCTACAGCTCAAGCACCATAAGGTATTAAAGCGGTGCACTCATTTATGACGGCGGCGCCCAGGAGCCGTTCTCTGGCTGCGAGCTTGGTCAGGATAGTGTCCTGGCGCGGCAGTCCAGAAGCGCATCCCATAGCGCTCTACAACCTGGGCTTGTCCGCTGGCTTCCAGCTCGGCCAGTGCCTGGCTGACCTCCCCTGACGCCCACTGAGCCAGCGTCCGCTTTAGCTCCTCTTCGCTCATCGGATGTCGGGTGATGACCCCTACTACCGCATCGACCACATCCTCATAGCCGCTGAGATCGAAGCTACCCTCAACCGGACTGACGACCTTGGCAACATCGCCAAGTAACGACTGGGCTCTCATCAAGGCCTCCTCATCGGGAGGCTGAACCCAGGTCTCCACTGGCGGGCGTGTGGGTATGTTGATGTGAACCTGATTCGGCCGGATGCGACGAAACACTGTAGCGATGTCGCGCAGCGCCTGCTCTGTGTCGTTCAACCCATGCACAAGCATCACTTCAGGCCACAGTTTCCCCTGGTACTCATCGCGAAATGCGATCAGCCCTCCAACCAGGCGCTCAAAGGTAATGTCGGGGTGCGGTCGGTTGATTTGGCGGTATAGTTCGGGCGTGCCGGCGTCCAGGCTGGGCATCACTGCATCTGCCGCGCTCAATGCCGTACGTACCTCCGGCAGGTACAGCAGCGCGCCATTGGTAATAACCGCTACCGGTAAATCGGTGAGCGCCTTCACCTGTCGGATCAGCCAGCTAATGCTGGCGTGCAAGGTCGGCTCGCCAGATCCAACAAAGGTCACCCAATCGATTTCACTTGTCTCATGAGTAGCCAATGCTTCTTCTAACTGGGCCAAGATCTCCCGCGGCGGGAAGTAATCAGCTCTCTCATTGACCAACGGCACTGTACGGCCGAGTTGGCAATAAACGCAATTCCAGTTGCAGGTCTTGAGCGGGATTGGATCTATCCCCAGCGACTGGCCTAAACGGCGTGACGGCACCGGGTCATAGACGTACTTCACCGATCCACTCCGTGCCGCAGACCACTGCTTTCGAACAGCGCTCTGCATGTCACTCGTCGAGCGCGATCCCTCATATATCTCCTTGTCGTTGGCCGAATATTTTGGTGCCGATGCGCACGATATTGGCGCCTTCCTCGATCGCCACCTGATAGCTGTTAGTCATGCCCATTGACAGATAGCGCATGGTCACATTTGCTAGGTTCATGGAAGAAAGACGTTCAAAAGCCGCCCGAGTTTCCCGGAAGTAAGGCCGTGCATCCTCCGGATCACCGAAGCGCGGCCCCATCGTCATCAACCCCATAACCCGAACGTGCTCCATATCGGCGATGGTTGCCACCAGATCATCGACCTCTTCCGGGGACACACCAGTCTTGCTCGGCTCGCGACCGCTGTTGATCTCCACCAAAACCGGCATTGTCACCCCAAGAAGCATGCAGCGACTCTCGATTGCTTGCGCCAACCTCAGTGAATCCACCGTCTCGATCATGTCGAACACGCGCACGGCCAGCTTAGCTTTATTGCGTTGGAGGTGGCCGATCATGTGCCAGGTAGCTCTATCACCCAGCGCCTGGATTATCGGCTGCGCCTCCTGGATGTAGTTGTGTCCGACATGGGTGACGCCAGCCTGGAGAGCTGCTTCAACTTCCTCCACCGTTCGCCCTTTGGCAGCCGCCACCAAAGTCACACCAGACGGAATGGTTGCTAAGATTTGTTTGACCGCCTCAGCGATCTCAGCGATTCTTGGTTCCACAGGCATCAGCCTTTCGACAACACGATAACCGTCGCCACCCGGATTCTGGCGACCAGCGAGATGATGGCGTATTTCTTGTTCCCCCTCTCAACTGCGGGTAGCGGGTGAGAACCGCCCACCAAACCAGTGCACCGATGGAAAGGGCTAGAGAGATACCCAATGTGGACTGGTAAATCCTATGGGTAATAGGAAAAACATTGGCCAACATCAATTTCTCCCGCTCCCTGCGGTCATTCCCACACCAGCCACTACCGTTCCGCAATCCACGCAACAACCTTCCTGAATTCCATCGACGCTCACCGCATATCCATAACGGCGGATCAGGGTCCGTCCGCAATTTGGACAGGCTGTATCATTGCTGCCAGGTTCCAGCACATTGCCAACGTATACGTAGTGCAATCCTTCCTCCAATCCAATCTCACGTGCCCGTCGTAAGGTCTTTACAGGGGTAGACGGCCTGTCGGTCATTTGGTAGGTTGGAAAGAAACGACTGATGTGCCAGGGCGTATCCGGCCCCAATTCCCGAGCCACAAATGTCGCGACGTCCCTCAACTCACCTGGGTCGTCGTTCAACCCAGGGATCACAAGTGTAGTCACTTCAAGCCAGATTCCCAGTTGTTTCATCCTCACTAAGCTATCCAGCACCGGTTGCAGTCGAGCACCGACATACCTCTGGTAGGTTTTGTCACGAAAGGCTTTCAAGTCCACATTGGCTGCGTCCAAGTACGGCCGGAAGACGGAAAGCATATCCTCGCTCATGTACCCATTGGTGACGTAAACGTTCGCCAGCCCGGCGGCATGCGCTAATCGAGCAGTGTCATAGGCGTATTCAAAAAAGATTGTCGGTTCAGTGTAGGTGTAGGCAATGCTCCGGCTGCCGGCGTATTGAGCAGCAGCGACGATCTGTTCCGGGGTCACCTCTCGGTCAGCGACTAGCCGTTGACCGTTTTCTATTTGGGAAATTTGCCAATTCTGGCACCATCGGCAGCGGAAGTTACATCCCAGCGTGGCGATGGAGTAGGCTGTAGTTCCTGGATAAAAATGATAGAGGGGCTTCTTCTCTATCGGGTCGATATGCTGGCTGATGATCTGACCGTATGATAACGTGTAGAGACTTCCGCCAATATTCTTACGCACCCGACAAACGCCCACTTTACCTTCTGATATCCAGCAATGATGCCCACAAAGATGGCAGCGCACCCTGCCATCCGGATAAGCCTCATAGAGCCAGGCCTCGTGGCGCAATCCTGGCTTGCCCTCTTGCGATGAAGAGCTGCGCTGATTATCTGTTGTTGTCAACCTCTCGATGCCTTTCATCATCGGTACCCCTCAGCAGATGCGCGGCAGCATCTCCCCCGAAAGGACATCGACCACTCGCGTGCCGCCAATGGCAGTCCGCATCAAGACCCGACCAGGCGGAGATTCCTCGACCACGCCGATTCGACAGGCTCCCTCTCCGTAAGACGTCGAGCGCATGGCTTCAAGCACCATTTCCGCCTCCTCGGATGGCACCATAGCGACCAATTTACCTTCGTTGGCTACGTAGAGGGGATCGAAGCCTAACATTTCGCAGGCAGCGGTCACAGCGAGTCGGACTGGGATACTCGTTTCTTCCAACCGGATGACCACCTTGCTCTGGCGGGCGATTTCGTTGAGTGATGTCGCTAACCCGCCACGAGTAGGATCGCGCATGACATGTATCGCCTGGCTAGCCTCAAACATTTTTTCTACCAACTTGTTAAGCGGTGCAAGGTCGGATTCAACCGTAGTCTCAAAAGCCAACTCGCCCCGCGCGGCAAGTACCGCGATGCCATGGTCTCCAATCGGTCCCGATAGCAGCACAACGTCGCCCGGACGGGCATTAGCTCCACCAACCTCACGCCCCTCCGGGATCCAACCGATCCCGGTCGTGTTGACGAACAGTCGGTCGACCTTCTCCCGCTCTGCTACCTTGGTGTCCCCGGCGACGATAATCACCCCTGCCTCCTCAGCGGCAACCTTCATCGATCCAACTACACGCTCCAGTATCTGCAGAGAAAGGCCCTCCTCCAAGATGAAGCCCGCCGTCAACCAAAGCGGGCGGGCGCCGACCATCGCCAGATCATTGACTGTACCGCAGACCGCCAGACGACCAATATCTCCACCAGGGAAGAACAATGGAGAGACGATGTGCGAATCGGTGCTCAGGGCAAGCCTTCCCTGCTCTGGCAGCGTCACCACGGCTGCGTCGTCGCCGCGCAACAGGGTCGGGTTTTCAAATGGAGGATAAAAGTAGTGGGTGATCAGATCCCGGGTCATCCTGCCCCCACTTCCATGTCCTAAGACCACTTGCTCATCGTGGGTCAACGGCCGTGGACAAACAAGTCCCTGCATAATTGTTTTTTTCCTCGCATCATCCATCGTCATACCTTCATCGCTGTACGCAAGCAGAGCTTGCGCACTCCAAATCACTCCTCTTTTTTCTGCCCGGCAACATGCCGACCATACCGATAATACGCCGCACAGGCCCCTTCCGATGAAACCATCGTCGCCCCCAACGGGTTCTCAGGAGTGCACTTTACCCCAAAAGCCGAGCAATCATGCGGTTTCTTCAACCCCTGGAGAATTTGCCCCGCGATACACAGCGGTGATTCGTCCGGCTGAATCGCTTCAACGTCAAAGCGTAGTTCCGCATCGAACTCAGCGAACTCCTGGCGTAAACGCCAGCCGCTATCGGGGATGGTTCCAATCCCCCGCCACTTACGATCACAAGGCTCAAACACCCTTTCAATCAGCTTCTGAGCCGGTCTGTTGCCCTCAAAGGTCACCACCCGCGGGTAGGCATTTTCAGCCTCACACCGTCCTTCTTCCAACTGGCGTGTTGCTTGCAAAATACCCTGAACGATATCCAGCGGTTCAAAACCGGTGACCACAATCGGAACGCCATACTTCTCGGCGATCGGTGGATACTCCCAATAACCCATTACGGCGCATACATGACCGGCAGCCAAGAACCCCTGCACCCTGTTGTGAGGTGATCCTAGGATGACATGCATTGCTGGGGGCACGCGCACATGCGAGACTAAAATACTGTAATTCTTCAAACCCATCGATTGGGCTTGAACTACACTCATAGCATTGGGTGGGGCGGTAGTCTCGAAACCGATGGCGAAGAAGACCACCTCTCGATCAGGATTGTGTTGCGCAATCTTGACCGCATCCAGCGGTGAATAGACTACACGTACATCGCCTCCACTAGCGCGCACTGAGAAAAGGTCACACCCCGAACCAGGCACGCGCAACATATCGCCGTAGGAGGTGAAAATCACCTCGGTGCAGGAGGCAATAGCCAGCGACTTATCAATCAACTCCAGCGGTGTGACGCATACTGGGCAACCCGGGCCATGCACCAATTCAATCTCCGTGGGGAGCAATTGGTCAATACCATGGCGGACGATGGCGTGCGTCTGGCCCCCACAAATCTCCATCAACACCCAGGGTTTGGTGACGGTCTGGCGAATTCCATCTAATACAACGTGCACCAGATCAGCGTCGCGGTATTCAGTAACGTGCTTCATCGCGTATCTGGCTCAGGTCCGAGCTCTTCCTCTAGACGCATGATTTCGCGTAGGATCTCGAGCGTGGCTTGAGCCTCCTCCTCGCTCACCAAGCTTATGGCAAAACCAACGTGGATCAAAACGTAATCGCCAACCTCCGCCTGGGGCACATACTCAAGGCATGTTTCCCGGACCACACCGCCAAAATCCACCTTACCCATCTTCAACCCACCAGCCTGATATGTCTCAACGATTTTACCTGGAACTCCAAGACACATGGAAAAAACTCCTCAGTAATCAGCAGTCAGCTAATAGCTTTCGGTTTCAAGCTATGAGTTGAAATTTGAGAGCCGAAAGCTAACCGATGCGCCGCCACCACCGCCTGGCCCAGCGCCAATCCGCCGTCATTGGTCGGCACCTGCCGGTGCAAGTAGACGGTGAAACCAGCCTCATATAGTCGCTGCACGGTTCGATTCAGTAGGGTCATATTCTGCCACACGCCGCCGCTGAGGGCGACTTCCACCAATCCATATCTGTCGCGCATCAAGCGACAAACCTGATCGACCATGTCCGCCACACCGTTATGGAAGCGAGCCGCGATCCTCCCGATTGTCAAGCCGGCGCGCAGGTCATCGACAATGGCATGGATTACAGGGGTCGGATCGACTTCATCTTCTCCAATCGCGAAGTGATAAGCAGCCTGCTCTTCCGGATCCACTCTCGCCTCAAGCTCAATCGCTGCCTGGGCTTCATAATTTATCCTCTGGCGGACACCAATCAGGGCGGAAACGGCGTCGAAAAGTCGACCCATGCTCGAAGCTAAAGGGGCGTTCAATCTCAGCTCGAGCTGGCGTCGGACGATCTGCCGTACCTCGGCGTTCGATGCCAACACCGGCGGTAAATTCTCGTCCCATTCCAAACCAGCTCTTGCCAGCCAGGCTAGGGCCAGCCTCCATGGCTGGCGCACTGCCGCCTCGCTGCCCGGCATGGGAATATAAGCCAAATGGAAGGGACGTTCGTAACCGCGGTAGTATGCCAACAGAAACTCACCGCCCCAGATTGCCCCGTCATCACCATAGCCAGTGCCGTCGAATGAGACGCCGATCACCGGTTGTTCCCCCGCCATTCCATGTTCAGCCATACAAGCCGCGATGTGGGCGTGGTGGTGCTGCACACCTATTGCTGGTAAGTCCTCCCTCTCAGCGCGCGCAAGGGCATATCGTGTCGCTAGGTAGTCGGGGTGCAGGTCGTAAGCCAGGGCTTCGGGTCGCACACGAAACAGGGTCTCGAAGTGGGTTATGCCGTCCTCAAATGAGCACAACGTCTCATAGTTCTCCAGATCACCGATGTGGTGGCTGAGGAAGGCATAGCGTCCTCGAGTAACGCAGAAAGTATTTTTAAGTTCCGGCCCTACCGCAAGGAGCGGGGGCATCTCCCATGGCAAATGGACCGGGTAGGGAGCGTAACCACGCGAGCGGCGCAGTGGAAAGGCTGCCCCTTCAAAGATCCGCAGCACCGCATCATCACATCGGGTACGGATACGACGGTCGTGCATCAGAAAGGCATCTGCCAGGTCCGACAGCCGCTCCCGCGCCTCCTGGTTATCGATGGCGATAGGCTCCTCGCTCAAGTTGCCGCTGGTCATCACCAGCGCCTGAGGGAAGCCCGGTTCAGGCTCGATGAGCAATACATGCAGCGGGGTATAAGGCAGCATCACACCCATGGTGTCCTGGCCCGGTGCCACCTCACGAGCTACGCTCGACTCTGGTCGTCGGTCCAGGATCACAATCGGTCGCTGGCACGCTTCGATTGCAGTATATTCGGCTGGTTCTAAGCAACAATGTGCTTCCACTGTAGCCAGATCGGGCATCATCAAGGCGAAGGGCTTGTCAACCCGTAATTTGCGGCGGCGCAATGTTGCCACTGCTTCAGGATTGGTGGCGTCACAGGCTAGGTGGAATCCGCCGAGACCTTTGATCGCCAGGACCTTACCCTCTTGGAGCAACTGCCGAGCGGTTTGCAGGGCTTGTTCCCGCTCCGCTAATCGATCACCACCAACTTCCAGCCAGACCTGCGGTCCGCATGCCGGGCACGCAACCGGCTGGGCATGAAATCGCCGGTCAAGTGGGTCTCCATACTCAGAGGCGCAATCCGGGCACATTGCGAAAGGCGCCATGGTGGTGGATGGACGGTCGTAAGGGATATCCTCAATAATCGTAAAGCGCGGCCCACAATTGGTGCAATTGATGAAGGGGTATCGATAGCGCCGATCCTCTGGATCGAGGAGTTCTCGCAGGCAATCGGAGCACAGGCTGACATCGGGTGAGATCGGCTGGAAGGCCTCAGCGATAGCTTCTGAGTGGAAGATTTCGAAGGTGGAGAAACCGTTCGGAGCACACTCCTGCACATGGAATTCGTCGATGTGCGCCAGAGGAGGCGCTTTCTGTCGCAAGGCATCAATAAAGGCCGCCAATGCCTCCGGCGAACCATCGACCTCGATCTCTACGCCAGCCGAGGTGTTGCGCACCCATCCGGTGATCTCCAACCGAGTCGCCAGACCATATACAAACGGCCGAAAACCAACCCCTTGTACAACACCGGTAATATGGATACGCGCGCCTTGAAGGTCGCTCACGCGCGCCCCTCCCAATTATCAACGACCGAAGACAATTTTCCTATCACTAGATATGGGCGGGTGATATGTCACGCCCCGGAAGCCTCAGCATGCCTTCTGGTAATCTCACACATGCTCTCATTGATCGGAAGTTCATGCGATGCTTTACTCCCAACCCTCTTGAGGATACCAATAACACCCACGGCGTCAATAGTGGGTTAAGTAACCCTAATATCATGAAAACAGTCCACAATCTATTATCGCCCTGGAACCGCTCAGGTAGGTGGTTAGAGCAGAATATCATCGGCAAAACCGATCTCGGTGCGACTTAAACCCCCAGACCTAGAACCACCATGACACACATCGGGGCGCGCTGTGCGCACCCCAACCAAGTAAGAATTGATTATCACCGAGTGAGAACATAATGATTGGTCAATCCTGAACGGTATAGTTGGCCATCCTTCGACTTCGGCCTGATCTTCGCTCATGCCTCCGCTCAGGATGCAAATACAAAGTAGTAACATCCTGAGGGGAGACCCTCGGCACAGCCTGCCCCTTCAACGGAGCGAATGTCCCGAGCCCTTCGGCTCTGCTCAGGCAATGTCGAGTGGCTCAGGATGCAAAAACAAAGTGGTAGCACCCTGAGCGGAGACCCTCGGCCTTGCTCGGGACCTTCGGCTCCGCGTAGTCGAAGGGCGCTACCACCTGCACACCGTCATTGTTCGAGTATCAATCCATTGAGACAACAGCCTCACAGAAATGTCCATTGATGTTTAGCAAAGCACTAGCCTCCAATTTCTACCGTCGAATGGGCAACAACCACTGGCTGGTTTGGAACCGCATCATAATAACCAATAAAACGGTCTATCTCAGGTGCATCATACGTGCGCAGGTTCTCCGCCCAGCGATAACTTATCGATTGATAGAGCAATTCAACCGTCACGGTGAAAGGTCCCTCCGCGGAACCCACATTTACGATGTATTGAATCTCATCCCCACCGCCCTGGAAATCGGCATCCTCCCTTGCCCCTCCGCGTACCGCGATGTCCTCGTATGGAGCAGCTTTCTCAAATCCGGAAGGGAGTAGTCGATTATCTTTCCGGTAACTAGCCGCTCGAAGCAGGGTCGTGCTCACCCGATTCTCTGTATCTTGCAGTACGGCCTCGTAGATTTGTACCTGCTCCGGTTGAACGATGGCAAGGTAATGCTGCTCGACAGCTTTTGGGTCGGCGTCGTTGTCATTCTCCACTATCGAACCATCCGGATTGAATGCCCCCGACTCGAAGACCACCTCTCCGCTCCCGTCGCGCACTATGAAATGGATCCAGGCACGTCGGGCGGGAAAACCGGTGGGAAATTTATGCCCAGCCAGATTCTCAACGACCACGTCGGCTATCAGGCGAGACCCGGAGAGGCGGACATCACCGAATTCGATAGTTGCAGTGCGCGTTTCCAGTTGCTCGAGCGTGCGTCCAATCGTAGCCTCGAATTGTTCACCCGAGGCGGTCACCTCAATATCCTCGCTAAAAGTCTCCAATATTCTAAGCATATATGCGTTGCCGCCGACGAAGATATGCTGCGCAAAGGGGCTGCGCAGGACCTGGCTCATCGTGGAAATCTTCACCCCACCATCGGCCTCTGGCATGTGACAATCCTGGCATATCTGTATTCTGCGATAGTCGCTGTAGAACCACTCAAAATAGGTCACCTGCTCCGGGAATTCGCCAGCTATCTCCCCACTTGCGTTAACATACGGCGTGTAGAGCGTATGGCAGGAAGCGCACAACTCTGATCCGCTAAGGTGCAAGCCCTGTTCAGGTCGAAAACCGGAGGTATTTTGCATAATTTTTGTCTGCTCACTGTCGATAGTGTATGGGCCAAAAATTACCCGGTTGGGCGACCGAAGTCCAGTGTCGATGATGAAACCCCCACTATAACTACTCGACAACCCCAGACCAGTCTCGCGTACCTGATGGCACAGGGAACACGAGACGCCATCCATCGCTAGCGTGTGCAATTGGTTCTCAGGATCGACGAAACCGCTGCCAAAGACCTTCCCCTGCTCATCATTTGCGAATAGTGTAAAGCTTGCCATTGGCATATGGCAGGTGGCGCATCTATCCTCGATAACCAACGCCAAGTCGGGATTTTCGATCACTTCCTCACGGACGGAAGCCTGCCAGTAGGGATCTCGGGCGGCATTGGCCATAATAGTCGATCGCCAGTAGGCGTCGATCGAAACGTCGGCGCCGGCGTCGTCCACTGTCTTAGTATGACATACGGCACAGGCACCGGAGGTGGAAAAAAGTTCCCCCGGCTGAAAAGGGAGAGGCAATCCGAGGTGACCAGCCTCGACTATCGTCCCCTCCGTGGATGTTATGACTGCCGTGGCCGTCGGCGGAGGGGTATTCTTAGCCCGAGTGGATACAGTGGCTGTGGGAGGCGCTTCAGTAGGACTGGGCGGAGTCTTACACGCCGCTACCAAGACGAGCGTGACAACCACAAAGACGCATTGTCGTTTCACAACAAACCTCAATAGAGTTCAACGTATAATGACTCCACTGAAAAAAGGTCAACCGCGAGAAGAGGACCGGTATATGTGGGGGTGCGGGCGCATCCCGCACCCCCACATATACCCCTCTCCACTCCTCGAGGGTAGTTTTTTCAGTGCACTCATATAATCTATTCTAGATATTTTAGGGGCGCCTATGGCCCCTTATCACTCAGCATCCTGCGAGCAGCACGGCGAGCGACCTCGACCGCGAAGTTGGTCCCTCGATCCCAGGGATAAACCTGGCTCATGCTGGCGAACCACAGTCCCGGAATGGGCGTCTTCAAGCCGGGGATAGCCTGTGAATGATTCACCGATGGCACAGGTTGGGCATATGCGGTGCGGAACAGCCAAGAGTCACGCACCCAATCAGGCTTGAAGCTCGAATTGAAGCGAGGCAGCACAGGAAGGAACTGTTCAAGCAACTCCTGCTTACTAAGCGAGAAGTATTCATGGTCGGGATCAAGATAATCACCACAATAAACAATATGGTCGCCGCCGAAGAATTCACCGGAAACGAAGTTGGTGTGTTCGACCAGTGAGAGAAAGGGAAAGCCGGCCTCCTTCGGTAGGTTGTGCCAATATATGCCCCCCTCCGAAAGACGGTGCTTAAGCGCCATAACCAACACCACCGCGCCCATGGACTTCATAGCCAGCAGTCGCTCGAGATAGTCAGATGGCAACGATGGTGCCAGCTCTGCGAGCAGGGCGGGAGAAGTTGTAACCAAGCACTGGTCCACTTCTATTTTACCCTCGGTAAAGCTCACCGTTATGCCACCCTCCACACGTGGCATAATTTTCTGAACGGGCGTCCGCAATCGAATGTCCACCCCTTCAGCTCGCACGCGATCAGCGAAGGCGTCCATAAAAGCCTGGAAACCGCCCTCATATGTACCCAAACGCGGGGTGCGCGCCTTGAAGCGAGCCCACATCCAAGCCATGTTGACCTGGCGATAATGAGGACCAAATTTCCCAACCAGGAGTGGCTTCCAAAGGGTAGCGTAGGCGTGTTCGCCGACCCAGGCGCGCATCCATGAATCAGCGGTGACTTTCTCCAGAGGCTCCCAACGGGCGATGAACTTCAGGTAAGCGACCACAACCCCTAATCGAATTCGGTACATAATGGGCAGACCGGGGAACCTGAGGACAGCCAGCGCAGAATCGAGGGCATAGAACCGATCATTGTGATAAACCGCCGTGGTTGGGCGAGGGAAGAGCACCCGATGACTCCAGCCCAGTTCGTCGATCAAACCGAGGGCGTGGCTGTCATTGGCGAACCAATGATGGTAGTAGTGCTCAACCGACCAATCCCAACCAGGGATCTTAAAGCCGGCGGACAGCCCTCCGACATAGTCGGCCTCCTCCAAGATGGTTACTTCACAACCTGCCCGCGCCAGGTCATAGGCTGCCGCTAGACCGCCTATACCCGCGCCCACGATTGCCACCCTCATCCTGTGCCCTCCCTGGCCATCTCCTCCTGGACCTGCCCCCAACTTAGGCTCTCACGCGCCATATAGTAGGCGCCAAGAAGTGTGATCGGCAACCAAAGAGCAGCATGCAATACCAGTGTGTATCCTGCAGCAATAGGCCTTGCTACACCATAAGCCTCAAGCACCGCGATGCCAGTCGCATCAAAAGTGCCCACATAGCCCGGTGCCGAGGGGATCATCGTTGCCAGGTTGACAGTGCCGTTCATCAACATCATGGCGGAAAAATTCACCTCAAATGTAAAAGCTTGCATGATAAACCAATACATCCCCGTCTCAAAGAGCCATATCACCACCGACGTGCCCAGCACAATCAGCACATCTACCGGTGAGCGCAGTGAGGCCAGACCGCCCAGAAAGCGTTCGGTGAACTCACGAACTTTCATCCGGAAGCGATGGGGAATCAGCCGATCGGTAAACCAGCCGATCACCCTTGAAGCCTTGGATGGCATGGCGGCCATCAGTAGAAATGCGCTCACGACGCCCAGAAAGACCCCGGCCGCCCAGATCGTCAGGGTCTGGATATCTCCTACAAATCTCGAATCTGCAGTCAGCCGAGCTAATTGCGAAAGGTTGAGAAAAACGAACGCCAACATGACAATTCCATCGAAGGTGTGCTCGACGATGATCGTGGCCAGAGAGGCCGAGATAGAGACACCCTCTCGGCGTCGGAGAACATAGATCCGCAGCAGCTCTCCAGCTCGCGCCGGGTAGATGTTGTTACCCATATAGCCGGTGGCCACGATGGGAAACATCCTTCTGGTGGAAATGCGTTTTAATGGTCGGAGTAGATAGCGCCAACGCCAGGCACGAGCCCAGACGCCGAGAAAATAAACCACTATCCCAGGCAACAACAACCAATAATTAGCGCCCTGCAATGTCGCCCAAACTTCGCCCAGTGTCAAACCGCGTAGAGCGAGCCATAGACAAACAGCGCTGATCGCCACACCGAGCCAAAATTGCCAGCGTTTCAAAGCACCTCCATAGCACAGGCGGGGTAACGCTTGCCCCGCCAGCGCTGGATTTTACCATGTTCACAAAAAAACAACCGGGCGCGAGCACCAAGCTCGCGCCCGGTAACGAACCATCGCTACTCTAGGCGACTTCCACAACCGCTGATAACATACCCTCCAGTATCCGCTCCAGCGCCATAGTATGGCTACATACTCCACGTGTCAGGAAGAAGTTGCAATCACACTTCCACTCGCCATTTTCAAAGTTGATCATATGCGGGTTGTTCTCACCTTCAAAGGTTGCATTAAACGATAAAAAGCGGATACGCTCACGCTCCTCCGCGTAGCGCTTGGCTTTCTCAATCTTCCCGATCATCCCATAATCCATGGCTTCTCCTTTCCGAACCTGATGTAAACAAAAAGGCACGCAGGCGCTCTAGCCTCGTGCCTCTAGAAAGCATCTATAAAATTGTCGGGCAACCCCGCTCATGGTGGCGATCCCTCCCGTCTCCCTAGTATAGGCATATATCCCTACCAGAGTCAATAACCGATCATCATACGAGTGTCAGACGTTGCACATACAACTCCTATCCTCCAATAAATGACATTTCCACCTTGGGTAAACCAACCGTTTCGGACGATCGGATCTCCGAATAGCGATCATCCCGATGGGACCAAACGTTGACGATGGCTTGAGAGATCTCGCGGTCACTGGCGCCGTTTCGCAGTAGTTCCCCAAGGTCGAAGCCATTAGCAGCGAAGAGGCAAGTATAGAGAGAGCCATTGGCTGAGAGCCTGGCGCGGGTGCAGTCACCACAGAATGCTTGGGTGACTGAGGCAATAAGGCCGATCTCACCCCCTCCGTCCAGGTAACGGTAGCGTTTTGCAACCTCGCCATGGTAGTTGGGCTCGATTGGCTCAAGCGGCAGTTCGGCGTGGATGGTTTCGATGATCTCCGCCGCGGGCACCACATCTTTGAGCTCCCAGCCATTTGTGTTCCCAACATCCATATATTCGATAAAACGTAAAATATGGCCGCTGTGGTGAAAGTGGCGCGCCATGGGTAAGAGACTGCTCTCGTTCAACCATCGCTTAACAACCATGTTGATTTTAATCGGTTTGAGGCTCACATCATTCGCCGCCTCGATCCCTTTTAGTACCAGCTCCACGGGGAAATCGACACCGTTCATTGCGGCAAAAACATCATCTTCGAGCGAGTCGAGGCTTACTGAAACGCGCTTCAGTCCAGCGTCCTTCAACGCATGCGCCTTGTGCGCAAGCAGCGACCCGTTTGTGGTCAGGGTCAGATCAATACCGGTAATGCGCGCCAACATCTCAACCAGAAGCTCAACCTCGCGTCGTAAGAGCGGCTCCCCACCCGTCAGACGGATCTTCTCAACGCCGAGTCCGACGAAGATGCGGGCGAGGCGCTCAATCTCCTCGAATGTAAGCAACTGCTCGCGCTTGAGGAACGGATAATCCCTACCGAAGACCTCCCTCGGCATGCAATAATCGCAACGGAAGTTGCAACGGTCGGTAACCGAGACACGCAGATCATGCAACGGCCTTCCAAGCGAATCAAGTAGCTTCAATGCTGACTCCAACGGAGCACAAGCTACCCCGACCTTCGACGAGTAACCGGACATTCGAATTCGAAGCCCTAATGATGGTCAGCAAACTATGGATTTTCCATTCGGACCGATAATGGGCCATCTTGAACCTTGTGAAGTAGGAGCGTGATGTTATTTTATCATAACGA
>Ga0209986_10002247_pt1 | contig 17901 bp, 17 predicted proteins | sample BlataG_FD_183168 | JGI IMG/M metagenome (GOLD analysis project Ga0209986, IMG submission 183168) | Deep subsurface microbial communities from Black Sea to uncover new lineages of life (NeLLi) - Black_00105 metaG (SPAdes) (version 2) | ecosystem: Environmental > Aquatic > Marine > Oceanic >...
CGAAGCAAGTCTATACCAATTGCATATATCGTAAAACCCACAAAAAAGCAAAAAGGGCGGGTTTGATAGGGTGTTAACGAAAAAGGGCGATTCAGTTGAATCGCCCTTTCGAAGAATTATGAAGAAAGGTTGACAATCCTACGAGGCCCTTGCCACGTACAATAGTCTTCCAAAATGTCGTATAGAATATCTCTAAGGTCGAGCCATATAGACCAACCCTTAAAAATTTTATAAAATAATGTATATTGTATGTCAAGTAAAAAATGTGCGATATATTGTGGTAGAAACGTATTTTATTGGAAGGACTATAGGAGTTAACTGTGAACAGATGATGGAGTTTGCCCCTTTTGAAAAAACGATATCACAAAAATTTTGAAGCTCTTATATTTACATTTTCATAGCAGAAAAGTGTGCATAATAAAAAACGCAGGGCCATTGCTGACCCTGCCTGTGTAACATAACAAAAAACGAACAGTTATTTCAAAGCTTCCTTCAAAGCCTTTCCTGCAACAAACTTTGGCACCTTACTTGCCGCAATATCTATCTCTTCTCCTGTTTGTGGATTTCGGCCTTTACGAGCTTTTCTGTCAACCACTTTAAATGTACCAAATCCAATCAGTGATACAGCGTCTCCTTTCTCCAATGCCATGGTAATGCTTGAAAGAACACAGTCCACAGCTGCCTGAGCATCCTTTTTGGTCTTTACGACCTTTGAAACTTCGTTGACTAAATCTCCTTTGTTCATGTTTTTCCTCCTTTTCTTTAAAGAGCTATTTGTTAAGATTCCCTGGTAAAACAAAATAGACAAAAAAGTTTAAATGATCAACCGATAATTAGCTTGACATACCACATATTGTAGATTATTGACAATCATAACCCTAAATATATAGTTTTAGGTTATATAATTTTCCAAACCTAGGGGCTATGTAATGTTTCCCAATATTTTAATTATCAAAGGAGGATGCCATGGCAGCTGCGAAGAAAAAAACACCGGCCAAGAAAGCACCTGTAAAAAAGAAAGCACCCTCTTTTAAAGCCCCTTGGCAAGGAATGGGGAGGCCGAAATATGTGATAATAAAGCCTCCCCATTTTCTTGTTTTAGGAATGAATAACAGTTGGCAGATTTGCCAATATCGATTACTAAAAACGGCGGCCACCGACTCGTTCGCCACTACCGCTCTCTCGTCTGCAATGCAAATAACTTGCCAGTACTACAACCTGTCGTCAATTGATCCCGATTACATATATCTTAAACATGAATTAGAATTAAAAAGTAAACACCTTATCTGCCTCCATGGACAATTCATAAAGATCATCCATCCAGGCGATAGGGCAGGAACTTGATCCCTCCAGACCGTGGGATTTCATGCACACCCCTCAAACGTAAAAATCTCCCTCAAATTGATTCACCTCTTCCATCACATTAAACTCTTCACTACCGCTTTTTTCGAAAAGAACCCCTTTTCCAAGCATGAAAACGCTTACTTCATCGCCTTTCTTTACGGCGACATTGGCAAGCCTTATTGCGTTGAAAATGGTTTCTCCCTCATCTGTGGAAATAATGAATAAGACCTTCAAAGTTTACACCTTTTAGTAGACCTTATCATTATCATCATTTTTTATTGAAATGAGAATGCAAGGCATCAAATACATGAATCAATTTCCGATTTTTGGTTTCATTTAAAATTTTGTGATTTCTGCCAGTATTTGGGCTACAAACAATTTAGCAGGCATTGTGATATCTGTAAAGATTTTAGGCAGAGACCTACAATTTTTAGATCTTTTTTTCATCCTAAGGCAGGAATATTGGTGCGAAAATGCGCTTTAAGAAAAATACGATTTTATAATATTCCTAGTCGTCTTTTTCGGGAGGCTTGAGTTTCATTCTAAAAATCAACAAAAAGGCAATGCCAATGATGCCAATAAGTCCCGCATTTCTCATACCTTCTGGACTGGCATATCCATAGAGGGCCCGGAAATAGTAAGCATAACGAGGATCTATCTGCCAGGAGGATCTAATGTCCGCAGCCGATAGCTCTTTCCTACCGGTCTTCCGGAAGGCCTTGGCTCTTGTTCGATAGGCGTCTGCAATGTTCCTCGGGTCTCCACCAAGCTCAATGGCCTTGGTTGAATCCAAAATAGTTAGGTCATAATTGCCACTGAGATAATAAGCCTCTGCTCGCTTGGAATAGGCGCTGGCCTGTTTAGAATCTATTTCGATTGCACGTGTGAAATTGTAAATGGCCAATTGGTAGTCTCCGCTTTTAAGATAACCCATGCCCAACATCCGATAGGCTTCGGTTTTTGGAGGTGCAAGTCTAATATAGGCCTGAAAATCCTGAATAACATTGTCAAATTTCCCCTGAAAAAAATAGAGCATCCCGCGTTTTTCATAAGCCTCCGTCAGGTTTGGAGCCAACTCCAAAGCCTTGGAAAAGTATTTGATCTTCGTGCGGGTTACTGTACTTTTAAGGCCAAGGTTAAAGTAATCCGTTGCATTTTCGCCATAAACAGAAAGCGCTGACAGCACAAGAAATATCAGATAGCAGATGACTTTTCTTTGCATACACTTACCTTTTTGTTACTCTTAATTTTGAATCATAACAGATTTCTTTTGTAAATCGCAAATATTTTGCTATTCAATTTTTTAAGGTTATAGGCAGAAAGCATAAAATCCCCGAGTGTAAAATCGCACATAGAAAATAAGGTTTTTTCGGTCACAAATCAGACTTGCTAATTGTATCTGCTATTCCTTTGTAATATTTTTTAACGCCTCAATCAGTTCTTTTTTTGTATTAGGCTTGGGCAAGGCTCCTGTAAAACCATATGCTTTAAAATCAGTCATTACAGGATCATTTGAATAACCGCTTGAAACGATGGCTTTGACTTGAGGGTTTATTTTCAGTAGTGCCTTGACGGCGTCTTTTCCTCCCATCCCTCCTTTTACAGTTAAATCGAGTATAACCAAGTCAAATGGTTGTCCGGAATCCATGGATTTTTTATACAATTCAATGGCCTGGGCACCATCTTTGGCTAATTCAGATTCATAACCTAATACACTCAGTCTCTTTTTCGAGAGCTTCCTGATACTCTCTTCATCATCCATAACAAGAATCCTTCCTGTACGGATTGAAGGTTTTTCCGGTTCGAGTATCTCTATCGGTTTTAACTCTCTGATGTCTTTTTCGTGTGCTGGAAGAAATAATGTGAAAGTTGTTCCAACGCCAACCTGGGATTCCACGGTTATGTGGCCATCATGTCTGTTGATAATGGAATAAGTGGCTGCAAGTCCTAATCCCATTCCTTTCTGTATTCCCATTTCTTTGGTGGAAAAGTAAGGATCAAATATCTTCGACAGATGTTTTTCAGGGATACCAACTCCGTGATCCCGGATTGATATTTTTACGTAGTTGCCTTCTGAAAATAATAAAATCTGATCCGCGATTTCCAAGCTAAAAATACAATTTTCAGCCCTGACTTTAATTAGTCCTCCATCAGGCATGGATTCAACGGCGTTAACAATCAGATTGTTGATGGCATGTTTCATCTGAGCCTGGTCAAATTCAACCCGCCAAAGATCATGCGAAATGAAAAAATCGCACCTTACATTTGAATTGGCTATAATAGAATTTATTGTTTTTGTAAGTATGTCTTTAATTGAGCCGATTTCCTTAACCGGTGCCCCCCCTTTTGAAAACGTAATTAACTGTTTGGTCAGTGCCTGTGCCTGAATTGAGGCTTTTTCTGCTTCTTCCAAACATTCAGAAATACCGACTTCAGGTTTTATGTCATCTTCCGCCAGTTTAATATTGCCTATGATTACGGTTAATAAATTGTTAAAATCATGGGCAATACCGCCGGCAAGAATGCCAAGCGATTCAAGTTTTTCGGCTTTCAGGAGTTCTTTTTGCATTTGCTTGAGATCGGTGATATCAAAAAAGACTCCATTCACATATTCAATCTCTCCCTTGTTATCACAGACTATTTGCCCCTTTTCTTGTATCCAACTGATGTCTCCGGTCCTGGATATGATCCTGTATTCCCTAATGTATGATTTATCTGTTTTTAAGGCCTGGATAAAGATTTCCCTTACAGCTTCAAGATCTTCCTCAACAATAATGTCGATCCATTTCATTCTCCTGGAATTAAATTCATCAACATCATAGCCGGTTAATGATTCAATTTTTTCATCAAAAAAATCAACAGACCAGTCTTTATATCCTTTGTAAACGATGCTTGGTAGGTTCTTTACTAACAGTCTGTATTTCTCTTCACTTTCTCGAAGCAGCGCCTCCATCTGCTTATGTTCGGTAATATCGCGGAATATCCCCAGCTTGCCTATGCTTCCGTCCGGCAACGTCATTGGAGTGTCTATCAGGTCATAGGTTCTTTCATTCTTGAAGGAATACCATTCCCAGCGCACGGTCTTCCCGGCCCACACATCCTGATTTTTGCACCATGGGCAAACTTCATCCCGGTCGTGGAAGTATTCGTAACATTTCCGCCCTTCGTGGTATCCAAAGTCCTTTACAAGCACATGGTTCACATATTGGATGTCATATTGCTGATTGACAATATAGATGTTATCTTCTATTGACTCGAAAATATTGCGCAGGTTGTCCCTTTCAAACTGCAACGATTCCTCTGCTCGTTTTTGCTGAGTAATGTCTTTCACATATTCAATGACACCAACCATATTACCTTCGGTATCTCTTAGGGGAAAAGACGAGAGGTCAATCCACCCTGTGGGATTTTCCTCTGAAGGATAAGGCACGATCATTCTATGGATTTCTCCTGTTTCAATGGTTTTTAGAGATGGACACCAGGGACAAGGCGTGTCTCTCTTCTGATAGATCTCGTAACAGTTCCTTCCAACGAGCCCTCCTTCTTTGGAGTACATTCCCTCCATCCACGAATTAACACGTACAATTTTTAAGTCGAGATCCAACACACTGATGCCGTCTCTGATTGCGTCGAAAACATCTTGGAGGAACTTTTCGCTCTTCCGCAGCGCCTCATCTGGACGCTTGCGTTCATAGGCTTCCTTTTCTAACTCCTTGACCCTTTGTTCCAAGTCTTCATATGATAGTTTCTTGGACATCAGAAAATCCTCCTATTAATCGGGATAGGCGATAAAAAAAGCACAATATATTAGCACCATGAGTATAGCGAAAATTCAACATAACGTGCCTGAAGCATCACCTCATATCAGACGGATTTTATTCACGATTTCGTTTCTCAATCAGAACCCTTCATCATATTAATATCATTCACGATTTCTTTCGTAAATCGAAAATATTTTGGTCTAAAATTTTTCAACGTTGAAGTCAGGTAATCGATGTTCACTGTTGAGATTATCGATGAGTTCTGAAAAATGACATCACACACTTCAACGATTTGTTTGACAGACATAATATTCTGATCTAAAAATATCTCTCTGAAAAATCGTTGTTCGCCATTCTTAACATGCTCTTTGACCTGAATCATTAGTGCATTGATGAGATCATCCGGAGTTATAAACTCCTTTTCCATGGAAATGATTGCAAAAAGTTTCTCATAGCATTCTATAATTCCGGGTATATATGGCATGTAATATCGCTTTCTTTTTTAACTGGTTTTAAAATGAAAGGTGTTTAGCCACATAACGAGCATAAACGGAAACCCGCTTTCAAACCAATTTTATTGTTCGGCTTCAAAATTTGCGATAGCCAACTGCAACGTATGATAATCCAAATCAAAATCATCCCAACCTAAGGATTGCAATCGTTGGCTTACCTCCAAATGATTTATATCCGGATTATCCAATAGACATCTTTTTAAGCTCCAAATAAAACCGGAAATTGTACTTTTTTCCAGACCCTTCATCTCTAATCTGCTCATTAAAGTTTGTTTGTTATCAGGCAAAAAGACCATTCTCACCCCCTTTAAAATTACAACCGAAGAAAATGAACAAACTCCGACTTTGTTTCAGAATCGAATCCTTCCGCAATATTATTCATGGTTCAGATCTCTGAGAAGAACCTAACGGTTCTGAATACCGAATTTATTTACATTGAAACTTTGAGCCTGTGAACGATTCCTATCGAAGATGCCCGGTCCATGTTCTTTGTTCTCAGGATATAGCAATGAACGTGCCACGGCCGGGAACAAAAAATAATTAAATGTATTATCAATTGGTTACATACTATTTCCAACGTTTACCGTGCAAAACGGTCTATTTTTTTATTGAATTATGGCTGCTTGTGTTCAAAAAAGGGCATCCTCACAAGTTGATTTTGTGGATAACTTATAGATATTATAATGATAAGAGACGAACCGGGGGGGTGTTCAATAATCGACATGGGCTAAGGGGGTTAATGCCTGTCGGAGCGAAGTGTAGATCCCGCAGAATGCGGAAATGATTGAGGAATTTGGAAATTTGAGGATTAAAGACAGGATAAATGCAATCCGACATCATATGTTTACCTAATTCCGGTTTTCCGGTCAAGGTTCCGTGCCTGAACCTCAATTTCCGAAAAGTGAAGGTTTACAACCGAAATCATAAAAAATACAGACAGTAATGAATTCGATATAAATTGTATGTTTTTTTACCTAAACCGTATTTTTTGGATCGACCTTTTTAGCAAAAAACACAAAAGGAATTGCAAAAGGGCCGAAGACAAAACCCATTATTGTCCAAAAGGTTTTATTTGAACCTCTTTTGGCTGCAATCAAATATAATAACCCTGCGAAACAGATAGAAATTACTAATAGAACAAAGTACCCCATAGCCAAACCTTTCCATATTCGGGGAACAATCCGATTATTTATGCCTTCGGGTAATATATCATCTGAATTAGCTACTATGTCATGAAAGAACCCCTGTACCATATTCCTGCAGGGATGTACTTGGAGAACGGAACGCTTCTTCGGGTAGATTTCACTTCATATGAATCCGTTAAATCAGCCCGCGATATGCAATACACTTGATCTCAACTTTGGCATCCTTGGGCAGGGCACTTACTTCCACCACGGCCCTGGCCGGTCGATGTTCTGAAAAATATTCGGTGTAAATTTCATTAAACTCGGCAAAATCCCCCATATCGGTGACAAAAACATCGACCGCCGTCACACAGTCAAGATCGCATCCTGCGGCCAGCACGATCTGCCGTAGGTTCTCCAGGGCCTGGCGTGCCTGGGGCGCAAAACCATGACTTACCAGTTCCCCGGTTTGGGGGTGCATTCCGAGCTGCCCGCTCACAAAAAGCCAGGAGCCGACCGATATGCCCTGGGAATACGGACCGATGGCAGACGGTGCTTGATCTGTTTGAATCACGTTACACTCCATGATAATCTCCTTCTATAGCTCTTAAGAAAATGTTTTTGGGGTCCACCCATCCGTTGCCATATAAAATACGACCTGAAGTTGATTGAGGCGAGATACCGGATACCGGTTTCTGGATACTGGATATTTATGAGGAATCACTACATTTTTTATCCAGGATCAAGCATCCGGCATCCAGGATCAGTCAGATAGCGCCGCCACAGACGCTTTAAAACTACGGAATAGCTACCCCAAAATGTTTTTCACAAACACTATCTTACCAGTCATAGAGAATTTCCCAGTAATCCTGAAAGGATTGATCTTTCTGGGTGTAATGATAGCACAGGGTCCTGCCTTTGCCCGCCCCCTTACTTTTACTTTCACTCCAATACCGCAAGTAAATTGCCGGTGTTAAATGCGAATCCCCCTTGGAATCGCCTGCTGCCGCAGGTTCCTCCAGCCATATCTCCTTTTGCTCGATCACCTTCCATATATTGCCGGAGACCTTGCTCCTAACTCTTTCGCCCACATGAGGAAGCCCCAGCTTATCCCGCAATTCTTTGAATCTGTACATCGAAAGTTCACCGTAATCTAAAATTCTTTCACCAAAAATCATAATGCCAATGGCTCCAATGGGCGCCGTCAGGAGAATGGATAAAACCGCAACCGCCAGAATAACCTCTCCTGAAGCCACACCGGCAGCAAGGGGAATCGCCCCAATGGCAGCCTGGACAGTTGCTTTGGGAATATAAGCCACCACGCAAAAAAGTTTCTCTTTCCAATCAAAAGGTGTTCCAATGAGCGACAAATACGTTCCGACACTTCTAAAAATAAGACCGATAAAAATTACCAACGCTCCGGCCAGGCCTGCTTTCCAGGCCACATGAATGTTCACTTGAGCCCCTACCAGAACAAAGAGCAAAAGCTCTGCAAATATCCATAGTTTCTTTAGTTTTTGAGAAATAATATGTGCGATGGGCTCGGATTTTTCCAAAATAATGAAACCGATGGCCATGACGCCCAAAAGGCTGGCCACGGGCACATGTTCTTCGCAAACCGCTTCCAGCCAGGTAAGAACTATGGCAACACCCATAACCAGCATGGTCCGTTTTGGAGGACTCCAGTCATATTTCGTAAAAAGGCGATATAAAAAATATCCGGGAATGATTCCAACGACAATTCCAAGAACGATCGAGATGGGGATTGCACCCAGCTGAATAAAAATATTGGCCTGCTCTCCACCATACATGCCTAAAAACACTGTGAACAGAACAATAACAAAAACATCATCCAACGAGGAAGCCCCGAGGATCATCGTAGGAATCGCCTTTTTGGCCCCCCGCCCTCGATCCATAAAGTCGATCATAAGGGGCACAACAACGGCCGGAGAGACTGCACCCAATATACTGCCAAGGATGGCAGCCTCAAGATAGGTGATGTGGAGCAGCTTGGGCGCCACGAGCATAACTCCGCCAATTTCAAAAACAGCCGGCACAGCGCTCATAATAACCGCAGCACGTCCCACCTGTTTCAAAGCATCACGGCGGAGTTCAAATCCGGCCCTAAGCAGAATCACAATCAGTGCTATTTTTCTGAAATCCCCGGAAACTTTCATCATTTCAGGGGACATAAAATTTAATACATAAGGGCCAACAAGAACCCCGACGATGAGCATGCCGATAAGACCCGGCAATTGCAGACGTTTAAACAGATAATCGGCCCCTAATCCCAAGATGATAATAAGTGCCAAACTAAAAGCCATGTGATCCTCACTTTTTTCGATTTATCCTTACTTTTGCAAACAAGCCCCGCCGGATACAAAAAGACGGCTTCAAAACCTTTTAAAAAATTGGTTTAACACTGTCAAACGCTTTTTCTGTTTGTCCTTTTGACTTTTGGGTTTTCATGATATTATAAAAAAGAAAACTTTTTATAAGAAAGAGATCTCTATGAAACGATTTAACGCATTTTTTATTCTGTTATTTGCGCTCTTTTGGTTTGCATGTGCAGGAGGAAACTCAGCAAAGAAAATACCTGAGCACATTACCGCCGGCATGAAAGAAATGACCAAAGGAATCGCCCGATATAATAAGGGGTGTTACAAGGACTCCCTGGAATACTTTTTCAGAGCTCACGAGCTGTTTGTTGCCTCTGATCAATTAAGCGGTGTTGCCATGAGTCTCAACAACATCGGAAACGTCTACAGAATCACGGGGGATTTTGACAGTGCGTTACTTTTTTTTGATGAGGCTTTTGCAATATACTCTGATATGGGTGACCCCCTGGGTGGAGTGCAGGTACTATCTAACAAAGTTGCCGCACTGATAGACGGCGGCAGGCTCGAAGAGGCAGAGAAAGCTCTGAATACGGCTGAAGAAATGGCCGAGAAAAACCGGATACTGTTTGGCCCGCTTTTCAGCAACCGGGGAATCCTCTTAATCAAAAAAACGGAATACGGACGTGCTGAGGAGTTGATGGAAATGGCTCTTGCCAATACAGACCCGGAAAACCCTTTAGAATTTGCAGCAGTAAACTTTGCTTTCGGGAACCTTATGCTTGAAACTCAGCGCTATGAAAAAGCCATCGACTTCTTTAAAACAGCCCTAAAAGCAGATCGTCTATCCGGTTTTAATAAAAATATTGCCGACGATCTGGCCGCAATCGGATCTGCCTGTTTAAAACTGGGAAAAGACGAGCTTGCCGTTAATTTTCTTAAACGAAGTGTCGAGATTTACGCGCTCATCGGAAACCATAAAAAAGTACAAAACATAATGGAAAAACTGGAAAAGGTTTCGGAAAAAACCGGCATTGACTTAAGTATTACAAAACATTTTGTAAACAGGTGGCTTGAAGGGAAAGCCCTTGAAAGCCCTTGTGAATAAAACAAGATCCAAACAAAAAATGTTGTATCAGAGGAGTTCTCAGAAATATGTTCCCACGGATCGGCCTCTGAATCGAGACCTTTGCAAAACGCCCCCTTTTGCCGAGATCCGCGCGGGACTCAAACAGCTTCAATTTTTCGAGGAGGTTACGGAGTCGGCCTTTTTTTTATCTTCCGAGGGATCAACATGAACAATAACTTTTTCCAGATCTTCGACCTTATCTATCAGGCATTTTTCTACTGCTTTGGCAACCCGGTGCCCTTGAGCCACAGTCAATAGGGCATCGACAATGATGTGAATTTCTATTTGGTATCGCCCTCCGGATGTTCGGACTCTGAGATCATGAGAATCGATCACCCCGTCAACACTCAAAGAGCATTGGTTGATCTCGTGCAGAATTTCCGGGGCAGGGGCGGCATCGCTCAGTTCATGTAGGGAGTTGCCAAGGATCTCCAATCCGACTTTTATGATGAAAAAAGAAACCAACAGGGCGGCGAATGCATCAAATATGTGCCAATCAGGCTTAATACGTGCACACGTCACGCCCAACAGAACCGCAACTGATGAAAGGGCATCTGATCGATGATGCCAGGCATTAGCTACGATGAGTTGACTCTTAATTCGCCGCCCGGCACGTAATGTATAATGATAAAGCGTCTCTTTTAAAGCAATAGATATAACTGCCCCAAACAATGCCAATATCGTGGGATGATATTCCTTTTGAAGATAGATATCCATGGCTGCCCGGACACCCAGATATAATGCGGTAACAATAAGAACCAGCCCAACTGTAGCAACCGCTATCGTTTCGATGCGACCATGCCCAAAAGGATATCTGTCATCCGGAGGTTTTCGACCGCTCTTTATCCCGAACAAAACAACGACATCAGTGAAAAGGTCGGAAATAGAGTGTACTGCATCCGCTATAAGGGCATGGCTATTTCCAATTATACCGGTTATAAACTTGAGGCCAATCAGAAAGATATTAACGAATCCCCCTACCAGCGTGATCGATTTGGCATCTCGGGCTGACGCTATTTTAGGCATAGACAACACTTATAGGATAATTTCTTCAAATTAGATTTAATATAGTACCCATATAGGATAATATGTATTGCGACCACAACCATGCATATCAGTGCGGCCCATTCATGTACAGTAACAAAAAACAGAAACTAAACCGTAATGTGATTAAAAGAATAAAAATCTTGACAAGTTTCAATTTCAATTTATTTTTTATTTATTCAATTTTTCATTAATCACAGTTAACCAAAAGAGATCAATAAAAATAGAGAGATCGATAGCCTTATCCAATAAATAATGTCTTGTATATTGATCTAAAACGATTTTCATTACCAGGAGAGATTTTCATGCCAATGACAACACATTTAAAAGCATCGGAATCCGATCTTTCCCTTTTAGTGTGGAAGACACAGAGTCCATATAAGTTTTCATTTTAATACGAACACAAAATACCGCTGTTCTATCTTAACGATCCATAATGTATTCAAACAGTGTATGATTTCGCTGCTGATCATTCATTACACTATTTACAAAGCTTTATAAGAAAAACACCCCGACTGCTGAAGTAGTTATCTGGATTTTATGTAACTTCTCAATAAATTATGGAGCCGGGTCAATATCATCATTTAATACACCAGAACTTTTTGAGATGTTACGATTTTCTCCATTTTCCAACCAATACTCCAATGGATGTACCCGATATAACCAGATCAACCTTAATCTTTTTTTTTGGGGGCTGGCAGAGTCAGTTTGAAAATCACCACAAAGGCAAGAATAATGATTCCGACGAGTCCCAGCCGACTGATGATTTCTAAGGTGGGAGTATCGCTGATGCAGGGATATATTAGCGGAACATGTAATGGAGGATAATCTGGGGAATAGGGGTCAAGCTCAACAGATTTACGAAAATTTGCCTCGGATAGCTCATCTTGGCCCAATTTCCGGTAAATCTTGGCCCGGGTTGCGTAAGCTCTGGCCGTGCTTTGCTGATCTCTCCGCAACTGAATAACCATGGTGGAATCGCGGACAGCCTCTTCTATCATTCCCTTAATACGATATGCCTTTGCCCGATAACTATATGCACTTGCCAGTTGTGGGTCCAGATCAATGGCGTGACTGAAATTGTCAATCGCCCTCTCTAATGATTTGTTAAACTCAGGTACCTTCTGCTTACCGAGATGAAAAGCCAGGTTTTTTATCTCTGCGGAATACCCTTCGCCATATTCCTTTTTAAAGTAGGCAAGACCCCTCATCAGATACGCATTCACCCCCTTGGGCTTTAGCTCTATAACTTTTGTATAATCCTGAATGGCCTTATCGAGCTGCCACTGGAAGTAGTAGTGTATCGCTCGTTTTTCATAGGCCTCCGCCAGGTTCGGGTTCAACTGGATAGCCTTTGTGAAGCACTCGATCTTTTTGTAGGCCAAAGAGCTCTTGAGACCACGGTTGTAAAACTCTATGGCGTCCTGACCCCAGGCAGCTGAAACAGCCAGGCACAAATATACCAGTGTTGCAACAATTATTTTTTTCACAGCGTTTCTCCTTCCCACATCACGAAGGAGGACCCTTATTTTAATATCTAAACTTTAATTTTATAAATTTATGCTTCTTTTTGAAAAAACCAAGAATTATAATATTGTATTATAGATCACTGCTTCCAAAAAATTAAAAAATTAATATAGTTTATATATTATAAGATCCAAACCAAAAACCAATCAAAATTAGAACAGGTGGTGCGAATGGAGAATAAGGTCAGCACAATATTAGATGTTTCGAAATGGAGACTAAAATGCGATAGATGAATAATTTCAACATAAAATCTATAAGATTTAAAATATTATAAGGTCGTTTACATGTCAAATGAAATATTGCTCAGGATGTGGACATAGGAAAATAATGACATCCCTTATATCCTTTTTTGGATATTGTTATTTTCTTCAATAATCGTAAGTTTAAGTCGGAGCATCAAATAACATGTCCAACATAATATCAATGGAGCGACATGCAACACAAAGGATTGTTCCGTCTTTATTAATCAGAATTTTGGTCGGCACGCCTCTTACCCCATACATTGATGCAACCATACCATCTGTATCCAGAAGAACTTTATAAGGAAGTTTATGTTTATTTGCATATGCAGACACTTTCTCTTTGCTTTCCTGGATATCTATATTTAAGATTTCAAGTCCTTTTTCTTTGTACTTTGTGTATAATTCCTTTAACTGAGGAATTTCTGTCCGGCAATAGGGACACCAGGTTGTACTAAAAACCAAAAGGACCTCTTGACCTTTGTAATAACTTAATTTGACCTTATCGCCGTTAAGGTCTTCAAGAGCAAAATCAAGTGCTTTATTTTCGATACTCTGCTTTTTGATATCCCATTTTTCTTGTTTGGAAGCATCTTCCGAAGAAAGGCAGGCAAATAAGCCAAATAAACTGAATACTAAAATGATACCAAGCAGCAATCTAAATATTTCTTTCATATCCACCTCACTTCAGAGCTTCGGAAAAAATAAATCACCCCATCTTAATTGTCTTTTGGCTTGAATTCTTTGTTGCACCAACAGATGAATACGTAAAGTATGCACCCGTCGGTGCGCCTCGAATTCAAACCAAAATCCGGCGTAATCTTGAGGGATTTATTATTTTCCGAGGCCCTTAACCCCATAATTTTCCGGCATTAATTAATTTTGCACGTTCTGAACCATGCCCCGTATTCATGCTGGCCGTTCTGCACGAACATCTCGTATTCATTGAAAAAACAAAAAAGATTTTACATTCCGGCAGTCGATCTGATATGGTCTCATGCATATCAATAGTGTCGATCATCTTTGGATCGTTCCAGAATCGGCGCAGGTGCCAGGGAGCAGATGAACCATGGCAACAATCGACAAAAACATCGACGAATCGGAAATCTCCAAATTCGAGACCGTGGCCTCCCGCTGGTGGGACCGTGAAGGAGAGTTCGGCGCCCTGCACGACATCAATGAGACCCGGGTCCGATACATCAACGCTCGAGCCGGTCTTGCCGGCAAACAGGTGCTCGACATCGGCTGCGGCGGCGGAATTCTGTCGGAGGCTATGGCGGAGATAGGCGCCGAAGTAACGGGAATCGACGCCGGCAAAGGCCCGCTCGAGATCGCCAGAAGTCACATGGTTGAAAAAGGCTTGAAAATCGATTACCGGCAAGTTACCGCCGAAGCCTTTGCCGTATCCCATTCTCAGCGCTATGACATCGTCACCTGCCTGGAGCTGCTCGAACACGTCCCCAAGCCATGGTCCATAATCAAAGCCTGCAAAGAGCTGGTCAGGCCTGGCGGGCATGTCTTTTTTGCAACCCTCAACCGCAACCCGCTGTCATACCTGCTGGCGATCGTAGCGGCGGAATACGTTCTCGGGCTGGTACCCAGAGGAACGCATCAGTACAGCCGGTTTGTCAAACCTTCGGAGATGATCGAATGGGCCGAAGCGGTTCAACTCACCTTAAAGAATGTCTCCGGGCTTTTATACATTCCCCTGTTGCGCCGCTGCATTCTCGGCGGACCGTCCTACGTGAACTATATGGCGCATTTTTCTCGGCACGGCAGCCTCCAAACATGATAGGGGCACATGTAAACATATGGTTCTATTTTTTTGGTAAGCTGATTTTTTATTTGAGATTTTTTCCCGGCTTAAACGTAACAGTATCTTTGCCCTTAATCTTAATTTTTTCACCTGTCTGTGGATTACGTCCCATTCGGGTTTTTCGATATACCTTCTTAAATGTCCCAAAACCTACTAAGGTCACCTTGCTGTTTCTTTTCTTCAGGCCATTTGTCACACCGTCAACAAATGATCCCAATGCCGCTTTGGCCGCAACCTTTGTAATACCCGCATCTTTAGCCATCTTTTCAACCAATTCAGCTTTTGTCATCTGTTTCCTCCCTTTGTTTGTTGTGAATTCATTCCTAATACCCCTTGCTTTTTTTAAGATGCAGGAACAAAATCAGAAAGTCAATATGTAAAAGCCTTTTATTCCAGAATTTATAGGATCAACTTATTGTAAACTTGCTTCCCTCGATCAGTGGCTCGTTTCCAATTCATCATAAATCGAGACCTGTTTGGCTTTGCGGATATGGATAGCGATATGCAACAGACCCGACTGTTGAACATATTCTTTACATTTTTTTGAATTTCGGCCATAATATTTAAGTCTCATAGAATACACCTCCTGTTTGAAAATGGTTGGCTAACTGTCATCTTACAGGATTTACAAACACATTTCATTTTTGAGGAAAGAAATATGGGTATTAAACTGGTTATTGTCGGCGGAGTTGCCGGAGGCGCCACAGCAGCGGCTCGGGCGAGAAGAGTGAGCGAAGATGCTGAAATCATCATTTTTGAGCGCGGAGAATATATCTCTTTTGCCAACTGCGGACTTCCCTATTATATCGGAAATGTCATCAAACAGCGCGACGACCTTCTTTTAGCCACACCGGAGGAATTCAAACAGCGCTATAACATCGATGTGCGGATCTTCTCCGAAGTAATAGGTATCAATGCCAAAGAAAAAGCCGTGGAGATAAAAAATACGACCACGAGGAAAACATATTGGGAAAATTATGATAAGCTTATTTTATCTCCCGGGGCCGAACCCATCAAGCCACCGCTGGAGGGCATTGAACTGGAAAATATTTTTCACCTTCGAAACGTACCCGATTCGGACCGAATCAAAAAAATTGTGGATGAGCGCAATCCCCGATGCGCGGTTGCGGTGGGCGGCGGCTTTATCGGCCTGGAGATGGCCGAAAACCTGACAGAGCGAGGCGTTAAAACCACGATCGTGGAGATGCTCGACCAGGTGATGCCAACCCTGGACTATGAGATGGCGGCCCTGATTCATGAACATCTTGAAGCCAAAAACGTGGAACTGGAGCTTGAAAACGGCGTAAAATCATTTTCAAAAGCGGGTAACCGGATTTTAGTCTCCACGCAGAAAGGACGCGAAATTGAATGTGACATGGTGCTGCTTTCCGTAGGGATCAGACCCGATAATAAACTGGCCAAACAGGCTGATCTGAAAATAGGCCCTACGGGCGGCATTGCGGTTGATGACACCATGAGGACTTCCGATCCGAACATCTATGCCGTGGGAGATGCGGTCGAGGTCAGAGATCTCGTCACGGGCTTTCCCACACTCACCGCCCTGGCAGGCCCTGCCAATAAACAGGCGCGGATTGCCGCAGACAATGCTTTGGGCAGAAAGTCGATCTTTACCGGGACGCTGGGGAGTTCGGTGGTAAAAGTGTTCGATATGGTCGCAGCATCTACCGGCGCCAACGAAAAATTTTTAAAAAAGCACGACATTCCCTATCTCGTTTCCTACACTCATTCCGGCTCCCATGCCGGCTATTATCCGGGCGCTACCAAAACATCGATCAAAATTCTTTTTTCCCCGGGCACCGGTAAAGTGCTGGGGGCTCAAATCGTTGGCAAAAAGGGTGTGGACAAGAGAATCGACGTACTTGCCACTGCCCTTCGTGCGGAAATGACTGTCTACGATCTGCAAGAACTGGAACTGGCTTATGCGCCGCCATATTCATCGGCAAAAGACCCTGTCAACATTTCAGGCTTTGTGGCTGCCAATATTCTTAAAGGAGATATGGAAATAACCCATTGGAGTGAACTTGACGCGCTTCAAAAAAGCGGTGCGATTTTGATCGATCTTCGCACCAAATCGGAGCTCAAACAGGCGGGAGAGATCCAGGGCGCTTTGCATATTCCCATCGACGAATTGCGAAGCAGACTATCCGAACTCGATAAGCAAAAGACATATATTCCGTTTTGTGCCGTAGGCTTTCGGGGGTATCTGGGGCACAGAATTCTCGTTCAAAACGGTTTTAGATCCAGAAACCTAAGCGGCGGCTTTATGACTTATACTATGGCGAATAAGGGAGAATAGTCGGAAGGCGGGTGAGGGGAAACATGGCCGTACTCGAAATTATGAAAGAACGGTAAAGCCTTAACTATTATTACATGTGTTTTTACTTTTCATGTTTAAGCATTTTTGATATTGAAAATTAAAATTTATCTGCAATTCGTTTTACAGGGTATCAAATGAATATACTTTTCGCCGCTTCGGAGAATGCATGGGGGGGATTTTTAGGCCTGATCCGATCCGAACTTCCTCAACACCATTTTGAGGCCACCGGACGGTTTGAGGTGGACGACGTAAAGGGGTTCGATGTTTTGATACCCACTATGAGTCCCGTAACTAAAGAGTTGCTTGAAAAAAGTGATCGACTGCGGCTCATCCAGCAATGTGGTTCAGGATTAGAAGGGGTTGATCTTCAAGCTGCCAGGAAGCGAAATATTTGGGTTGCCAATGTCCCTGCGAATATTTCCGGAAATGCTGATTCTGTGGCGGAGCTGGGTATATACATGATGATTGGGTTATCCAGAGATATTCGGGGCATGGCCAAAAGTCTGCGAGACCGGAAAATGGGAGAACCCCAGGGAAGAGCCTTGAGCGGTCGGACGGTTGGTCTTGTGGGGTTTGGCGGCATCGGTCAAGCCCTGATTAAAAGGCTTAAAGCCTTTGATGTCCATTTGATCGGGATCAAACGTCATCATACCCCGAACGCCATGAAAGAACTGGATTTGGAATGGGTCGGAGGGCCTGAGGATATTAATGATCTATTGAAAAGATCGGAT
>Ga0209986_10002249_pt1 | contig 17889 bp, 16 predicted proteins | sample BlataG_FD_183168 | JGI IMG/M metagenome (GOLD analysis project Ga0209986, IMG submission 183168) | Deep subsurface microbial communities from Black Sea to uncover new lineages of life (NeLLi) - Black_00105 metaG (SPAdes) (version 2) | ecosystem: Environmental > Aquatic > Marine > Oceanic >...
GGAAAATCTGCGTCCCGTATTGAGCTTCCTTCTTGCTGAGCAACTCCCCAAGCTGATGTATAAAATCCTCACTATAGATGACGCCGGTGGGATTGTTGGGAGAGTTTATCAGTACCGCTTTGGTTTCAGCCCCAATGGCAGCCTCAACGGCGTCCAGCCTGGGTATAAAATGCTCATCTGTAGGCAGAACTTTGGCTACCCCGCCGTGATGGTCAGGATATGCGATATACTCAGGGAAGTAAGGCGCAAATATAATTACCTCATCTCCCGGATTAAGTATCGTCTTGATAGTTATGTTTAATGCTCCCCCAGCGCCGCAGGTCATGACGATGTCATTCATGGTGAACTTCATACCAGTCTCCAGTGAGAGCTGCGCCGCCACTGCTGCCCTTGTCTCTGGATAACCGGCATTTGGCATGTATCTATGCATCCCGGGCAGGGGATTCTCAACCAGCCTTCTTAGCTCCTGATGGAACTCAGCGGGAGGTTCCATCACCGGGTTGCCCAGAGAAAGGTCGAAAATATTCTCCTCACCATACTGCTGTTTAAGGCTAAATCCCTCCTCCCATATCCTCCTGATCCACGACCCCTCCACTAAACTTTTCTGAACCCTGTCAGAGATAGACACAACACACCTCCTTTCTGCCCCGGTGAAAAGCAGTAATATTCTATTTACCTTCAAACAAGAACTTGGTCAGTTTATCTATACTCCAGCTATTAACAAACATTTTCTCTATATTTGCCCCGGTCTCCCAGCAGTTTTTCTGGTTAACTACAGAGGCGAGGTTTATAATGGAATCACAAACCGGTGTCTTGACACCCACCTTTTTACCTACTGTGGAACAAAAGACTGGAATTTCAAACAAGTTTACCTGGTGACCACTCAAGGCTAGGTAAGCTGATATAGCGCAGCCCCCGTTACCAGCACCAAGAACTGCAATTCCGTCACACATTTATCCAGCCCCAAAATTTTATACTTATATACCTTCCGAATATATTTAGTTGGAATGCAGTTCACTGTTTTTCAACCAGGTTAAGCCCTTCGTCAAAGGCCTCCAGGTTACCTTTAAGCACCTCTTCCTTGCCAGCGAAGCTCTCTTTGAGCTGCTTTTTAATAAGCTCGGGGGAGATTACTTGGGTTGCGCCGACAAAAGCTCCAAGCAGGATTAAGTTGGCACCCTGGCTGGTGCCGCTGAGGTTAATAGCCGTTTCAATAGCTGGGACTTTGATTATCCTGATGTCTTTCCTTTCTGCTTTAACTTGCAGTCCAGTCTTCTCAACGACCATTGTTCCACCAGGACGCACTCTGCCCTCAAAGTCTTTAAACTGCGCTGCCTCAGCGACAATTACTCCATCAGCCTGGGATAATAGTGGAGAGGCAACCTCATCATTGGAGAAAATAACTGTACACTCGCAGAGCCCGCCACGCTTGGATATAGCATAGGAAGGAAACCAGGTTACATTCTTATACTTAGTAATAGCTGCTTCAGCTAGCAATATGCCAGCAGTGAGGATGCCGGCACCACCAAGACCGGATATTATTACCTCACCCTTGGTAGGTAATTTTTGCTCCATGATAACCTCTTTCTTAAATTATTCAATTTTATCCACACTCTTAAACTCACCCAGGGGGAATTCTGGGAGCATCTTTTCCTCTATCCACTTCAGGGAGTCTTCAGGCGACAGGCGCCAGTTAGCTGGACAAGCACAGAGAATCTCCACGAAGCTTAGTCCAACTTTATCCATTTGTTTCTGGAAGGCGGTCTTTATATACCCCCTGGTGCGCTCATAGTTATATGGATTATTAAAAGCACCGCGGGCTGAATAAGCAGTCCCCTTGAAGGTGGATATCATCTCAGCAGCATGAGTGGGGAACCCGGTCCGAATCACATCTCTTCCCTGAGGGGTAGTAGTGGTTTTCTGCCCCACTAGGCTGGTAGGTGCCATCTGTCCCCCAGTAGTTCCGTAAACAGCATTATTTAGCATAATGATGGTAATCTTTTCGGCGCGGGTTAACGCCCCCAATAAGGGGTCAGCGCCAATAGATAGCAAACCTCCGTCGCCCTGCACAGTGAATACAATATTATCTGGGTAGATACGCTTGACGGCGGTAGCCATATCAGGCGGGCGACCATGGGGGGTAAGGACAGCATCAATGTCTAACAAGCCAAGGAGAAAGGAGCTACAACCTATATCAAAGACACCTATGGTTCTGTCCCCCATTCCCGCCTCCTCTAGAACCTCAGCGATAGCCCGTGCAGTAATGGGCTCGTGACAGCCGGGACAATAGACGAAGCCGGCTGTCTGCCGTACCAGCAGTTTTGGTCTCCCGGCAACTCTTTGTTTAGTCACTACTTTAGCCTCTTCACTCATGGCACACTTTAACCTCCCTTCCCTCGCTCATTGTATTTCCTTAATTTTGTCAAATACTTTATCAGGGAGAATCATACCACCATCGGTAGGTATATGGCGGTCAAGTATGCTTACCAGATGTACCTCGGTACGACCTTCTACAGCAGACCGGACATCCTCAACCACCTGCCCCAGGCAATCTTCCACTACCAAAAACCCACAGCCCTGATAAGCTTTCTCTCTAATTATCTGACAGGGGAATGGCCAAGCGGTTATCAATCGAATTAGTCCTGCCTTAATACCTTCAGCACGTGCCATATTAACTGCTTCCTTAGCTACTCGTGCCGTGTATCCATGGGCGATCAGGATTAACTCGGCCTCCTCCGTTTTGTAGGCTTCATATCGCAACTCAGATTCTTGCATTTGCTTTATCTTCTGCTCCAGGCTTTGTAATAAGGCTCGATAGCTAGGATAGCGAGCGAACAAATCACCGCCGTGCTCAACGAGGCGTCGCTTCCCGTCCCTGTGATTCGCTTTACCCTTCACTGCCCATTCCTTATCGGGAAGGGAACCAAACTCAATCTTTTCAACCTCGACTGTTTCTCGCAGTCGCCCTATAATAGCATCAGACATAACCAGTACCGGGTTGCGATATTTATCAGCAAGGTAGAAGGCAAGCTGCACGAGGTCGCAACACTCCTGGGTTGAGGCAGGGACGAGGACAATATTTCTATAGTCACCGTGACCCCCTCCCCGCGTGCACTGGAAATAATCTCCCTGGGCATGACGGATGGGACCAGCCCCCGGACCCCCTCTCTGTACATCAACAATCACACAAGGGAGTTCAGCGTTAGCCATATCTGACATCGTCTCTTGCATGAGAGACCACCCCGGACTTGAGGTTGAGGTCATAGCCCTGATTCCAGTGGCGGCTGCCCCATACAGCATATTTATTGACCCCAACTCGCTTTGAGTTTGAACAAAAATCCTTCCCATCTTGGGGAACTCACGAGCAAACCATTCTGTTATCTCATTCTGAGGGGTTATTGGATAGCCAAAGAAAGCCTGACAGCCAGCAGTGGCTGCTCCCCAGCCAATAGCTACATTACCTTCAATAAACATTCTCTCACCCATATAATAACCTCCTCAGCAAAAACTGCTCCTCATACGGGTACTTCACTACTGATATTTAGATACACCTCAATCGCTGCTCTGGGGCAAAGCATAGCGCAAAAGCCACAGGTATTACACTCATCTGGCTTGACAAAAGAAGGAAGTAAATACCCCTGAGGAGTAAACTTATCCCCGGCGATGACAATGCATCCCCTGGGACAAAACTTTACGCAATAGCCACATCCCTGGCACTGCTCCTCATCAATTACTACTTCAGCCCTTACCATAGCTTTGCTCCACATTTTACTTAATTGGCGGGAGAATCACCGCTGATATATTGGACCTCAGGTGACATTTAAGACAGCGCTTAGCCTCTTCAACCGCCCGTTCTTTATCCCAGCCGAGCTCAACCTCAAGAAAATCGCTAAGCCTGTGTTGAGGGACCTGCCACGGCACCTGGTCAGCAGGCCAGTCAGCAAAGGTATCACCCAGTTGCTCAGCCAGTAGCCATCCTGTTTCAGCAGCATGCCTGTGGCTAAACTTGCCGCTTCGCAAGTCGGCGGGTAGAGTGGGCATTGGAACACGATGCCTATGGGCAAAATCGCCATCACGCCCCAGCCACGGGCTTGGCTCCTCAACTTGAACCAGCGCTTCGTCAATAATTCCACTGCCACCCAGATATCTATCTATTGAGGTTGCCGCTTGCCTTCCATCAGCTATCGCCTGAATGACCGAAGCAGGCCCCCTCACTGCGTCACCACCGGCAAAGACCCCATCTCTGGTGGTGGCGAGGGTAACGGGGTTGACCTGAAAAGTATTGCCCTGGGCGGTGGCTAGCCCGAATTGCTCTGGGATTTGCGGCGTCTGACCAATAGCAGCAATTATGGTATCAAAGTACATAGTAAATTCACTACCCTTGATAGGTATTGGGCGCCGCCTGCCACTAGCATCAGCTTTGCCCAGTTTCATACGAAGATACTCTACTCTTATGTTACCATTCTCCAGAGCAATCCTGCTTGGCGCAACAAGGAAGATGATTTTAACACCTTCCTCCATGGCTGCTTCAACCTCAGAACTATTGGCTGGCATCTCAGCCCGAGAGCGGCGATAAAGTATGGTTACCTCTCTGACACCAAGGCGAAGGGCAGTTCGCGCTGAATCTATAGCAGCATTGCCACCGCCAATCACGGCTACCCTCTCTCCTAACCTAACCTCTATGCCTAAACTTATGTTCCTAAGAAATGCTACACAGTCTATCACCCCAGGGCTATCTTCCCCCTCAACCCCTATCTTAATCCCCTGATGCGCACCTACTGCCAGGAAGATAGCATTATAACCCTGTTGAAAAAGCTCATCTAGTGAGCTTACCTTGGAATTTGTCTTGATATCGACCCCGGCGTTTTCTATATCTTCAATCTCGACATCTAGTATTTGTCTAGGCAGCCGATATTCGGGGATGCCGAGGCGCATCATTCCGCCTAGCTCAGGCAACGCCTCAAAAACAGTTACCGAATGTCCAAGCTTTGCCAGGTAATAGCCTGCGGTTAGCCCAGCCGGTCCTGAGCCCACAATGGCAACCCTTTTGCCGCTAGCTGGTGCCATCTTAGAATTTTGCCGCCACAGCCCTGCATCCTGTTCAACAGCGAAACGCTTTAGGGCACGAATGGCGATAGGCTCATTTAACATGTCTCGCCTGCAGACGTCTTCACAGGGAGCGAAGCACACACGTCCCAATGTAGCAGGAAAGGGGACCTTCTCACGGATTACGGCTATAGCCTGAGCAAATTTCCCCTGAGCAATTAAATCTACATAGCGAGGGATATCTATACCGGCGGGGCAGGCATTCTTACACGGGATTAGAGCAGCCTCACGCTCGTCCCAACTCACATCCCTATCACTCAAAGCGCCAGTAGGACAGACCTCGATACAGGCGCCACAGAACTTGCACCCCGACTGTCTAAAAGAACCACTGACCGGCTTTTCTTCAAGCCTATCATCGTTGGTAACAAAGCCAAAAGCCCATACCCCACGCAGCTCCTGACAAGCCCTTACACAGCGCCCACAGTGGATGCACAGGTTATAGTCTTGGTCAAAAAGGGGCTCATCCCTAACTATGGGAAGGTTACTGGGTACATAACGAGGAATATCATCGCTGATGCCGATGTACCCAGCCACCTTTTGTAATTCACAGTAGCTGAAAAGTGAGCAGCAGCGTTCAGCAATTGGTATTCCCTTTTCACATTCCTGCTGAGGCTGGCATTGGTCTCGATATTCACAGGTTAAGCAGATATGGGGATGCTGGCTGAGGATAACGCTCAAGAAATGTCGTCGGACTTCTTGGACCAGCGGGGTATTGGTGTGGACAATCATGCCATCGCCTGCCGGCGTAGTACAGGCAGAGGGGAACCCTGGCATCCCCTCAATTTCCACGGCGCACAGGCGGCAGGCTCCGAATGGGGAGAGGTCAGGATGAGCGCACAGGGTGGGGATATAGATATTTGCCCTCTGCGCCGCCTCAAGCACAGTCATTTCTTTATTCGCTTTAACCTCAGAACCATCAATGCTCAGGGTAATATCATCCATCCTATTCCCCATTATAACTAAACTACTCTTTAGAGCTTAAACCTTTAGCTTTCCCTCTGCCCACATATCTCTCAACACCCTCTTCATGACCTTCATTGTTCCTGTCATTGGTAACTCATCCAAGAATAATACATGGTCTGGCAACCACCACTTGGCAAACCGAAACCGCAGGGGACTTATTATATCTTCTTCAGTCACCCTGCCCTTATACTCATCCTTTAAGACAACGGCAGCCACTGGTCTCTCTTCCCACTTGGGGTGGGGTATCCCAAATACTGCTGCCTGACGAACTACCGGGTTATCCATAATAGCATTTTCTAAATCTACTGATGATATCCATTCACCGGCTGACTTAATTATGTCCTTAATCCTGTCGACTAAATAGAGGTAGCCATCTTCCTCTACTACAGCCACATCCCCTGTATGTAGCCAGCTATCTTTAAATACCTTGCTGGTGGCTTCAGGCTCATTGTAGTACTCTTGCCCCGTCCATAAACCTCTGACCAGAACCTCCCCCTTTTCCTTACCATCCCAAGCTACATCCTTCCCCGTATCCAGATTTACCACACGCACTTCCGTCCCGGGCATAGGAAGACCTTGACGTGTCATCTTTTGAAGATATTTCTCCTTTGGCCAGCCCTCCATATATTTTCTACGGGAGGTAACCGTATTGGAGATAACACGACCTTCAGCCATACCATAAGTCCAATGGAGCCTCAGCCCCTTATCCTCTAGTGCTTCTATTAAAGCTTGGTTTGGTGCTGTTGACCCAGAGTAAACCTTGCTTAAGCTGCTCAGGTCATATTTCCCTTTATCCCATTCCTGCATAGCAAACAGCAGTACTGCAGTAGCCCCCTGAAAGAGGGTTACCTTCTCTTTCTCTATTAGACTAAGTTGGTCCTCGGGGGAAGGATGAGGTCCTGGCCATACTAGCCTGCCCCCTAACATTGCTGTTGCCCAAGCGAAGTTATGTGCGTTGATATGAAATAGGTTTACCACGGGCATAACCGTGTCTTCTTCACACAGATTCACCTGGTCTGGACCAATAAGGCCAAAGACACTCAACACCATGGACCGAGGAGACCAACCTACCCCCTTTGGCAATCCAGTAGTGCCGCCAGTGTAAGTCAACATTGCCAGGGAGTTTTCAGGTATGTCATCGGGAAAATCGTAAACAGGTGACGCCTGACGAAGCAACTCTTCATAGGAATAAACGGGAGAAAGCTTTGTCTGAGGAGGCTTGTCTAAGGGGGTCATTATGACATAAGACTTTATCGTCTTCAGCTCCTCGCTTACATCCTCAACTAGCGGAATAAGGTCCTCATCAACAAACATTATCTTGTCTTTTGAGTGATTAACGGCATAGATTAGATGCTCCCTCCCATATCTTATATTTGTAGGATGAAATACCGAGCCCATCATTGGGACAGCAAAGGATAGCTCTCCATGCCTATGAGTATTCCAGGCAAGGCTACCCACTTTGTCTCCCTGGTCTACGCCTAAGCTCTGCAGAGCATTAGCTAAGCGGCATATCCTACCGTATGCATCCCGCCAAGTGCATGTAAATTCTCCACCATGATGGTCAGGACTATAAATACCCTCCTTACTGCCAAAATATAAAACACTTCTCATCAGAAGGGGCTTCAATTGCATCTGGTAAGTTTCTTTCACATACTCAATAGGCATATTACTCTCTCCTTACCACCTGTTCATAACATGCTCCACGGAGAATAGGGTAATTACTACACGCTGGTTGGCATTCTCTGTGGATAAAAGCTTAATTGTAGTTATTTGCAAAACAGCTGTGACAGATATAAAGTAACAAAGGCAAAGAAACCTATCAACCAAACTGTTGGCTTGGCTGCGTCTTATAATGGCATCTCGCCTTTAATCCCAATATCAGAATGTCAGCCTTAGCTCTTTCCTATCCTGAACATCTTAGTGCCACATACAGGGCATACACCCTGAGTCGCCGGCTTACCATTCTTCATAGTTATGGCCTTGGCATCCTTCATTTCCCTCTTGGCACGGCATTTCACACAATAGGCTTGCATTAGGTCTACCCCCCTTTTTAATTATGAACGATAAACTATTCTCCTCTATAATGTCAATAGCCCTTATGGAATCGCACCTTTAGCCTCTTGTATACTGGTTGTTACACGGTGCCGCTACTATTGGGTTCCGAAGGTTCACCAGCCAGCTACAAGACCAATGCTACGAAGGCTTTCAGCAAAGGTGGTATAATAAAGGCAAACAAACGCTGGCTGCTGCCCAAAGATATGTATATCATCAATCCGCATATGAATACATTGTGGGAAATTGCAGTAATATCATTTACGGGAAAGTGATATAGATGAAGGGAGATAAACTTGTTATACAGGAAGGGCATGTTAATGCTGCACGGCACATAATGAAGTTGCTCCTCCCACAAATCAGGAAAGCCCAGAGCAAGTTTGTTATTACCATTGCCGGTGAATCTGGTAGCGGCAAGTCGGAAATCGCTGCAGCTCTCTCTGAGTTTCTTTCTGAAAAGGGCATAAAAAGTGCCATCATCCAACAGGATGATTACTTCGTTTACCCGCCAAAAACAAATGCCAAAATGCGCAGGAAAGATATCAGTCATGTTGGACTATCTGAAGTTCGCCTTGCGGTGCTCGACCAGAATCTCCGTGACATCATAGAAGGGGAAAACGAAATTAATAAACCTTTAGTCATTTTTAATGAGGACCTAATTACTAAGGAAACGGTCAAACTTGAAGGAATTAAGGCAATCATAGTTGATGGAACTTATACGACCATTCTGAAAAATGTTCACCAGCGTATCTTTATTGACCGAACTTACGTTGATACCATAGACACACGCAAGTGCAGGGCAAGAGAAGAACAGGATGAATTTCTTGAAAAGATACTCCAGATTGAGCACAAAATCATTTCATCGCATAAGCCTCAAGCTGATATTATTGTAACTAATAATTATGCGGTGAAGAAGGGAAGAAGGAATGAGTAGGCAAGCAGATAGCAAAATTGAGAATATTTGCATGCTGAGCTTACATGGATACTTTGATCCAGTTCCTCAACTGGGGAGGACAGACACGGGTGGACAAGTTGTCTATGTGCTCCAGTTAGCCAAGGCTCTCTCGACGCGCAAAATAAAAGTTGATATTTATACACGATGGTTTGATTCCTCTAAGAGGCAAATTGACCCTGTCCCCAGTTATCCCAACGTGAGGGTCATCCGGATACGAGCTGGACCATGGGGGTTCGTTCCCAAAGAGGAAATCTATGACATTCTGCCGGAATTGTCCAAAAATATGATGGGATTCATTCGGGAAAAGAACCTTCACTATGACCTCTTCCATGGCCATTATGTAGATGGGTGCATTGTGGCACTTGATATAGCAAAGGCGTTTGATAAACCGTCTTTCCTCACTGCCCATTCCTTAGGAGCCTGGAAGCGTGAGCAGATGGGTGGAGAACCTGAAGAGATGGAGAAAAAGTATAAATTCAGCCGTCGGATATCCGAGGAACTGCGAATCTTCAGGTCGGTAAAGGCACAAACAGTAACAACCGAAGTCCAGAAGGAAAAATTAGAGCAGCTGTATGGGTTTACATCAGACAACATCATCGTTATCCCTCCAGGTGTGGATGTTCACACTTTCCACCCGCTTAAACCTAGTGGAGGTAAAATTAAAACAGGCCTACCAGATAGATATGTTTTTTGCCTGGGCCGGATCGACGCTAACAAAGGACATGACCTTCTACTCAACGCCTTTAATATCGCGAGAAAGGCGATACCTGATGTCCACCTTGTCATCGGTGGCGGGTTGCCCAAACCCCAGCAGAGAGAGCTGGAAGTTCTGGCTACCATGAGGAAGGTCATAGATAAGAAGGGCATCCGCAGCAGGGTCCATATCATAGGTTATGTGCGGGATGAGCTCCTTGTTCCATCCTATCAACAGGCGGAGTTGTTCATACTACCGTCAATTTTTGAGCCTTTCGGCATGACCGTATTAGAGGCTATGGCCTGTGGCAAAGCAGTCGTTGCTTCCAAATTTGGAGGAATCAAGGATGTCATCTCCTCCGGAGAGAACGGTTTATTAATAGACCCCTCCAACACAAGTGAATTTGCTGACGCCGTGATTATGCTCTTGAAAGACCGACAGTTAGCTGAAGGTATGGGACAAGCGGGATGTAAGACCATTCAGAGGCACTTCAGTTGGGAGGCCATCGCTGAGAGGCATATCGCATTTTATGAGAAGTTCACGGATGTCTAAATGTGACAGCAACATCACACAACAGAAACCATGCTAAAAGAGGTCTGCCGGGCATGAGATGGCTACGGTAAAAGATAGCGGACTGAAGGAAAGATATTCTCCGCTGAACAAAAGGTCGGCTTGTTTAATCCACATAATTTTTGCATATCACTATGGGTCTAGACTTCCTAGGAACTCCTCTATGATTTGATTTACCTCTTTTGCTTTCTCTATGAATACGAAATGGCCAGCTCGTTGAACAATGGCTTGACGCGCCCCCCGGATTCTCTCAGCCAAATATCGGGTGTATTTCACCGGTGTCATCTCATCTTCACTACCACAGAGAGCCAAGGTTGGTAATTTGATGTTGTGAACCTCATTCATGACATCAAACTTGTCACAGCAGAGCAAATCGTTTAGCATAACTCTCGGACCCACTCTCAGCCTCAACCTCACCAACTCCTGCCTAATTTGGGGGGCTACCAACCTATAGGAATCCTCTACATATCTACGCCAAGTGTCTTCATCATTTGCCATCACTTCAAGTTGCGCCAAAAATGCGGGAAGCACTCTTAGTCTGGCCCCGGTCCCAATTAGGATTAAACCCTTCGTCTGACCAGGATACCTTAGTTCATAAAGCAGGGCGATAGCACCTCCCATAGAGTGACCAACCAAAATTACATCCTGATGTTGCTGGTAGCGAATATAGTCTCGTAGCCAATCTGCATAATCTTCTATACTAGAAGCAGGCTCTCCCTGATAATGACCAGGAAGAGAAATAGCCACCGAATCCTTAAAGTATTCAGTTTGATATATCCACTCCTCACCTGCACCACCCGCGCCGTGAATAAAAAGTAATTTCATTTATCAACCACAATACCAGCCTAAATAGGACTTCATTTAGTCATATAACCGGTAAATATACCCCAGCATATACATACCCCGGACCACCAGGACAACCATCCCCGCCCACTGGAGCCTTCCTCTAACACTTCTGTTATTTTGAATACCTGAATCTGAAAACCAAGGACATAGCTACTGCTACAAAAACAAGCACAGCAGCAATTGCAAACGCCATGGTATAGCTCTTTGTAGTATCATAGATGTACGATCCCATAATGGGTCCCAGGGTACCACCGACCCCATAAGCTGTAAAAACTAATCCATAATTGACCCCGAGGTTCTTAATGCCGAAAATATCGCCCGTTGCCGTTGGAAATAAGGCGAAGCAGGCCCCGTAATTGAAACCTATTATTGCCACGGCGATAAATATTGGTATCAAGGTTACTGCGAAGTGAGGAAACACCAACACCATTACACCCTGTAACGTAAAGAGAATAAGCATGGTCTTCACGACGCCCACTTTGTCAGCAAGTGCTCCGGCTCCCGGTCTACCAGCAGCATTGAATGCGGAAAGAACACCAGCAGCAACAGCAGCATACATAACTGCCAAGCCAACTTCTTCAGCATAAGCCGCAATGTGCCCGATAACCATCAGCCCTGCCGCTGACATGAAAACAAATGTGAGCCACAGCATCCAGAATCGCCCTGACTTGATAACTTCCCCTGGGCTATAATCCCTTACCGCAGGCATAACTGAAGTAGCTGCTGCCCGAGAAGGTTCCCACCCCTTGGGCTTCCATCCCTCAGCTGGGTTCCTCAACAGGGAAGCGGAGAAAACAGAAACCGCGAGGAGCACGATACCTACTATTAGAAAGGTCATCTCCAACCCCTGGGTATCTATCAAGTACCTTTGAAGAGGAGCAAACAGCAGGGCACTCAGACCGAAGCCCCCGACGACAATTCCCACCGCCAGACCTGGTTTGTCCGGAAACCACTTTCTCGCTGCCGGAATAGTGCTGGCATATCCCAGACCACACCCCGCCCCAGCTATGACTCCGTAGGTAAAATACAACCAAAAAGGATTCCCAAAACGTCCGATAAACGAGGCCAGAATAAACCCTAAACCGAGCAGAACGCCTCCAACTATGGCAATCTTTTTTGGCCCCATTTTATCCTGAGCCCTTCCTGCAGGAATCATCATCAGGGCAAAAGCCACCAGGAAGATCGTGAACGGCAAGGTAGCCGTTGTTTTTGTCCAGCCGAAAGATTCCATCAATGGGCGAACAAAAACACTCCATGCATATACAACTCCCAGCATCAGATTTAGCAGGAATCCACCAATAATAACCGTCCATCTATTAGCTAATATCGCCAAGACACATCTCCTTTAGACTTTTCTTAGTGGCCCCTTTTATAATTACACTATTCCCCAGAAATCTTCATACCCCAGAAGGAAGAGAGCAGATGAGAATAAATTTCTCTCTCCCCTCTACTCCAATCTTTATTATGAGGGAGCTAACCATTGGAATCTAGTTAGCCCCCCTATTCAACAAAAGGAGTATATTCTTATCGAGCCACTTAAGCCTACTGGGCTCCTTCTACCAAGGTCTCAACCACTGACGGCTCAGCCAGAGTGCTGGTATCACCCAAATTCTGAACATCGCCAGCAGCAATCTTGGTCAGTATCCTGCGCATAATCTTGCCGCTTCTGGTCTTGGGAAGACCATCGGCAAACTGGAGCTTATCTGGAGTAGCTATAGGACCTATCTCCTTACGGACATGAGCCACCAGCTCTTTCTGCAGGGCGTCGGATTTATCCACGCCGACCTTCAGAGTAACAAAGGCATATATACCCTGCCCCTTAAGGTCGTGAGGCATGCCGACAACCGCTGCCTCAGCCACCAAATCATGAGATACCAGAGCACTTTCAACCTCAGCTGTACCTATTCGGTGACCAGAGACATTGATAACGTCATCTATTCTACCCATCAACCAATAATAGCCGTCCTCATCTACCCTAGCCCCATCTCCAGTAGTATACACACCGGGGAAATGAACAAAGTAGGTATTCTTAAACCTTTCCGGTTCACCATAAACCCACCTCATCAAACCGGGCCAAGGCTTCTTAATCACCAGGTAACCACCCTCGTTGACATCGGCAACAGAACCATTCTCTCTAAGCACCACCGGCTCAACCCCAGGGAATGGCAATGTAGCTGAGCCTGGTTTAGTGGGAATAGCTCCCGGCAGAGGAGTAATTAATATACCACCGGTCTCCGTCTGCCACCAAGTATCTACGATTGGGCATCTGCCTTTACCAATCACATTGTAGTACCACATCCAGGCTTCAGGGTTAATCGGTTCGCCAACTGAACCCAGGATGCGCAAGGAGCTTAGGTCATGCTTGTTAGGCCACTCATCTCCTTCTCTCAGTATAGCCCGAAGGGCAGTGGGTGCAGTATAGAAGATATTAACCCGATACTTTTCCACAATATCCCAGAATCTGTCAGGATGAGGGTAGCTTGGGACTCCCTCAAATACGAGGCTGGTGGCACCAAAGGCTAACGGCCCGTATACAATATAACTGTGTCCGGTAATCCAGCCGATATCAGCCGTGCACCAGAAGGTATCCTCTTCCTTGACATCAAATATCCACTTAAATGTCTGATAGCAGAACAGGAGATAACCAGCCTGGGTATGAAGCACCCCCTTTGGTTTTCCTGTGCTGCCACTGGTATAGAGAATGAATAAGGGGTCTTCAGCATCCATGACTTCTGGCTCACAATATGGTTTTATATCCTCAGCACCTATCTCATCATGAAACCAATAGTCGCGGTCTGGCTTCATATTTACTCCAATATTAGCCCTCCTGACCACAATTGCATCCTTTACCTCAGGACATGCTTCAAGGGCGAAATCGGCATTGTCTTTGCTCCTGATAACTCTACCACCACGATAGTAGCCATCAACACAGATCAGCATCTTAGACCCACAGTCCAGTATCCTGTCCCTTAATGCCTCAGCACTAAAACCGCCAAAAATAACGCTGTGAATAGCCCCAATCCGGGCACAGGCTAGCAAAGCAATTGGCAACTCAGGAATCATTGGTAAATAGATAGAAACACGGTCACCTTTCCTAACACCATGTTTCTTCAGTACATTGGCAAACTTGCACACCTCATGATACAGTTGCTGATAGGTTAATGTCCTACTATCACCAATGTCCCCTTCCCAGATTAGAGCTGCTTTATTTTTCCTCCAGGTCTGAAGGTGTCTGTCCAGGCAGTTATAGCAGACATTGAGCTTACCACCAACAAACCATTCATGCTTAGCTTCCTTGAAATCTTCGACTAGCACCTTATCCCACTTTTTATACCAATCCAGTTGCTCTGCCATCTCACCCCAGAAACCCTCAGGGTCGTCAATAGACCTTTGATAAATTCTCTTATATTCATCCAGACTCTTTATATACGCCTCTCTACTAAGTTCCTCAGGAGGACTAAATACTCTCCTTTCATCCATCATAGATTTAATTGTTTCTGCTTCCTTCGCCATGGACATAGCCATTTCTACTCCTTCCATAGATGACTCCTTTCCACCTCCAAATCTTTTCCTGCGTTGTTCATAAAACCTGACGCACCAATCCAATCGCTAAGATTAGATTAGGTCAGAGGTTGACCCTATATTATTCTTCAGGTTAATGTTAATCCTGATAGGCAACACCCATAAGTTGAGTAAATGCAGCCCGCAGTCTTTGTGAAATCACATAGGCTACACCACCGGCAATTGCAGCGCACAGCCTGGGATTGGTATAAACTAAATTGCGCAGCTCCTTCCCGTTAAAGGAAAGTGCCTTTGTCCTCTCCAAGGCTTTCGCTGTGCAGACACAACGGTATGGGGGTATCGAAGCTGTCCATCCAATACATTCAAAATTGGAGGCAGCCTGGATTTGCCGCTTATCCGTTGGACCTAGCTCCAGAAGAATAGACACCAGCCCCTCTTCAATCACATATAGCTTTTCTGACTCTCCCTCCTGCTTGGCTATGATTGTCCCTGCCTCAAATACTTCAGAAGCGCACATCTTTTCCACTACCTTAAGGTCATCCTCATCTAGGTAGTGGAATACATCAGACCTTCTCAGTACCTCTAGCTTGTCCATTTATTGCCCTCCAAAATTTTTTGTGCGTCGTGTAACTCACTGCACAAAAATCTATTATACATTGTTCACCGTATATTTTCTATTCAGCTAGAGGTACATTTTATCTACCGTTAGCTAGACGCTCACCACTTTTCCTGAGCTAACCTGCCATTAAGCCAGGTTCGCAGTGGTTCGTCTAAGATACCAAGCTTAGACTCTATCCACTGAATGTCCCCGCTTGACAGAGCTGCCTTTTCCTCGGAGGTTAGGTCATAATCCCTGAGTGTCTGTTCCGGGTTCTCAGCCAATTTTGCCAAGAAATCGCTATCGTCCCTGGCTCTACCCAACACAGCTAATAGGGCTTTGCCACCCCTGTCGAGGGCGGCAGGCTCTTCTAGATTAGCGCGCATCAGCTCCGCTATCTGAACACGAATTGGCTCTGCTAAGTGACCAGCAACAGACGCTACCGGCTTGGCGCGGACAAGGTTAGGGATTACTGCTCTTAACCAAGGTCTGGCGGTAACTAGTTCAGTTGTACGTTCGCGGCCCAGGTAAGCCAGCCAGTATATAGCACCCACCAGGATACCACCGCCGATAATATTGCCAATGGTCACTGGAACCAGGTTACCAACGAACCCTGCCCAAGTAAGGTTAAGCACACTGTCAGCCGCTACCCCGGCTGCACCAAGGACAGCGGGCTGGCTGGCTAGCAATATCCCCATGGGGATGAAATACATATTGGCAATACTGTGCTCAAAGCCAGCGGCAACAAAGGCGGTGATTGGGAAAAGAATGGAAAGTATTTTCCCAGTAACGGTGCGGGCGCTGAAGCATAGCCAGATAGCTAAGCAAACCAGGGCATTGCAGAGGATACCTCGAGCTAGGGCTGAACCGAAGCTAAGGTTCACCTTGGCATTAGCGATGAGCAGGGCATTGGCTCCTACTCCATAACCATTAAACGCCCACTGGTACGTATAGAACATCAATCCCGCCAGGCTTAAGCCCCCTAGAAGATTGGCAAAATAGACCAATCCCCAGTTTCGAAGCAGCTGGGCAAGGCTGGTCCGCCCGCTCATCCAGCTCATCGTCATCAGGCAATTGCCGGTAAAAAGCTCAGCCCCAGCCACCACCACCAGAATTAGTCCTAGGCAAAAGGCGAGCCCTCCCAACAGCTTGGTGAGCCCAAAGCCTAAGCCTGCATCGGTGGTGACTAAGGTGCAAAACATTGCCCCCAGACCAATGAAAACCCCAGCCAGAATGCCCAAGAGTATGGTGCTCCAGGTATCGCGTGTCCCCTTGGCTATCCCCACCGCCTCAGCCTTCTGGGCTACTTCAAAAGGTGTATAAGCCTCGGTAGTGGCTACTCTACCTACTTTCTCAATCGCCGTCTCAAGCCGGGATGCCGTTTCAACTGCTTCCTGGCGAACTCTTAACATCTCCGAGAAATCAAGCCCGATATTACGTTGTTTGTTATTCAACGTAGAGGTTGCTGGTCTAGTCCCTTTCTTCCTGTTATTTGCCATCTCGTTTCTCCATAGCAGCAAGGATATAAGTAGCTACCTCACCATTTCTCCTGGCTTAAGCGACACCATAGCCAGGTTGCATGTCGCTGGTCCAGCTTGCCGAGCCAACTCTCTATTTTCTTTATGTCCCCACTGACCAGCGCTGCCATTTCCTCTTGGGTCAGCATGTAGTACTCGCTGAGCGCCTCGGTGGGATTATCGGCAAGCCGAGCCAAGAACTTGCTGTCATCAGCAGCTCTGGCCAGAACTGCCAGGATTGCCTCCTTCCCTTTCAGCCTTTCCTCAGGAGTAATAGTTTTTGTCTTTTCAACTGTCGCTGGTGCCATCACAGTACCTCCTCATCTTCATTCCACTTACAGCATACCGCTTGGCAGGCGATACTACATCGACCGCCTACCCTATTTCCGTATCCCTAAGGTGTATATCAAAACATGTCCAAAGGTCTTATATCTTCAGGCTGCGACAAAGGAACATAAGTCCAACTCCTTGAGATTCTCACCCAAATACCTTAAAATTAACTCGGTAGCTGTTGCAGCGACAAGAAAGAGGATGTATTATGACGAAGACCAGGATTCTAATTGCTGATGACCATGCAGTGCTCAGGGAAGGGATGCGCAATCTACTGGAGCAGGAGCGGGATTTAGAGGTGGTCGGTGAGGCTAGCGATGGCGACGAAGCCGTCAAGTTGGGCGCTGAGCTAAAGCCAGATGTGGTATTAATGGATATCGTTATGCCCAAGCTTAGCGGCGTTGAGGCTACCAAGCTGATAAAACAGGCAAGCCCGGCTACTGCTATATTGGTATTAACTGCCTATAGCGACATCCGCTATATCCTTGGACTTTTAGAGGCTGGAGCCTGCGGCTATCTACTGAAAAGCGCACGTGGCTATGACATTATAGGAGCTATTCGCGCTGTGTGTTCTGGTGATTCAGTACTCGACCCGATAATAACTCGCAAGCTCCTGGAACGTGCCATGGGCTCAGCCAGTGGGGCTGATGAGTCTAAAGCAAGAGGCCTGCTCAGCCACAGGGAGGTTGAGGTTTTGAGGCTGGCGGCTAGCGGGATGAGTAACAAGGATATTGCC
>Ga0209986_10002250_pt1 | contig 17886 bp, 12 predicted proteins | sample BlataG_FD_183168 | JGI IMG/M metagenome (GOLD analysis project Ga0209986, IMG submission 183168) | Deep subsurface microbial communities from Black Sea to uncover new lineages of life (NeLLi) - Black_00105 metaG (SPAdes) (version 2) | ecosystem: Environmental > Aquatic > Marine > Oceanic >...
GCGCTAGAAAGTTTTGGCATAGGTAATTGGTAATCAGTCATGGGTAATCTCCTATAAGGGGTGTTCAATAATAAAGTGGGTATCTGTTCAATACTCACGCTACCCAAAAATAGGAGAAAACTCAAGAGGTAACTACCTATAAAATATAACACTTGCATAAAATATGCCTATTTAACAAAAATGAAAAAAAATACCGAAATAGTGGGGGTAACTTTTTATAAAAAGTGGGGGTAACTTTTGTCCAAAATGAGCTATTTGGGGTGTTTTTCGGCTAAAAATGGGGGTAAGTCCCAAAATTGGCCCTTATAAACTGTTTATATTCAAGTGGTTACAAGTGTTGAACAGTCTTAATTTACTATTCTTCATAAGAATGGAATTTAATTGAAAGAGGATGAACAATGACTGATACCGATACTTACATACAGCGGTTGGAAGAGTCCAATCCTTTGAGAGAACCTGCCCTTCGTGAGGCAATCCAGGCACTGCGACTCCCTCAGGGGAGCCGGGGTCTGGAGTTCTGACTGCGTCGGATACCCTGCTTCTTCGACTACAAGCACAAGGAGGCCGGCGCGGAAATTCTCAAGGCGCAGCATCCCGAGTTCGAGGTTTGGAGCCAGGGCATCCACGCCCGTAGCGCCTAGGCTGCGCTGACTGCCACATGCCCTACATGCACAACGCCCTCCTCCACCTCGGGTCTTCCAGCAGGAACTTCTGATGGCAGCCGAGGAGAAGGGAGAGCACTGGCAATTGACACTGCCGTTTTGAGTGTGATATGTTCACTTCAGGATTTCAGCTGACGAAAATAGAGGAAAATTGCGAGTAATTGGTGCTATCGCAAAAAGGAAATTTTTATCTTCTTATTAACTGAGTATGTTTATATCTACACGTATGCAATTTTTTGGAGGGGAAAATTGAGAAGAAGCGCATTAATTTGCTTTATTTTTGTGAGCCTATTATCGAGCTTGGTGTGTGCACCATCTGCTGTTGATAACGGAGAAGGGTATTGGGTGGCGGCTGATCCGCCTAAGTGCCATTATGCGATCGATGCAAAAGTCCATCTTGATGTCGGTTTTATCGAAGGAAAAGAGGCGGTTACGCTACGGAATGACTCCAATCGTTCCATCTCCGTTGTGGGCATTGATTGGCTCATAAGTGTCGCCTATTCGATCGATGTCGCGGCTTTAGGTGAGAGCCTTCCTGTTTTAAACATGCAGAAAGGGAATTCGGCTGAATCGCCATTATTTTATCGGCTGGCAGAACCACTCAAGCCCGGCGGACAAATCCAGTTCGATATCACATTTAAAAAAACTTTCGAAGTTGACGAGGATAATACCGCTTTCGGAACGACCTACTGGCATCCGCGAATCTGGTGGGATGGCCTACCGGTGCATGATTCCTTTTCGGTAAAATTGGACAAACCGGAAGGATGGGCCCTGGCTATTAGCGGGCGTTTGAACGAAAACACGGGGTGCTACGAGATCGATGGGGCAAAATCCTTCGGCATCCACCTTGCGAAGGACCAAAAGACAGAGACCCGGGACATTGACGGCATTCAAGTCACCACTCTTTTTACGGAAAAAGGCGCCAAGGCCGCCGCTGTTTGTTTGGACACGGCTGTCGATGCCATCAAGTACTACAAGGATTGGTTGGGATTTTATCCGTTCGAATTCCTGTACATCATACCAGGAGGAAGGGGACGTTGGGGAGGATACCCGTTTGCTACAGGCATCGTGGTTATCCATGGAGAGGAGACGTTCAAAGAAGGCGAGTCGCTCACACACTGGCAGAGGATCACAGCCCATGAGATCGGTCATGAATACTGGGGGGAGTGGGTTTTGGATCCGGAAAGACCGGCTTGGGTCTGGATAGGGATGGGAATCTTTGCTGACACGGAATACATACTGGCTAGCGATGTCGATCCCGAGCGACGGCAGGGCTGGATGAGCAATTATCTCAAAGGAATGGCCATGTACAATGACACCACAGTGGATATTCCTCCGGCGAGGCTTTCCCAAATAAGGTATGACCACAACAACACGGTGATACACAGCAAAGGATTCAGCATTGTTAGTGCTCTCGATTCGGTTTTAGGACGGCAGACTTTTGAACGCATTTACAAAAAATGCTTGCAGACGTATGGCGGTAAACGCCTGGGATGGAGGGAATTGCAGAGATTCTTCGAAAAAGAAAGCGGTCAGAATCTCAGTTGGTTTTTTGAGCAGTGGGTACGTTCCAACAAATATCTTTGCTACAAGATCGAAGCACAGGAGAGCAACCTGGAAGGAGAGGACTACCTCTCGGTCGTCAAAGTGAGGCGGCTCGGCACGATGAAGATGCCGGTGCCGGTCAAGGCTGTTTTCGAAGACGGATCGGAACAGGTGAAAAAGACCGACCGCAATTCGGAAATCCATGAGCTGACCTTTACGAGTCGATCCAAGCTGAAGGAAGCGGTCATCGATCCTGAGCATAAATTGGCCATGCTGGAAGAACCCCTGGCAGAAATCTCGGATGAGGCGGCGGAGATGCTTTCTCTGGGATGGAGTTTAAATGACAGTCCCGAGATTTACAAAAAGATCAAGGAAGAGGAGATCACGAACAGCGATATGTTGTATCAAATAGGCATGGGATTGTATGAGTTCGAAGATTATCCGGAAGCTTTCGACTGCTTCCGAAAAATCGCAAATCTCCAGACAGACAAAAAAACAAAATTCGCATCATTCAGCTGGCTAGGATTGTTGAAGGACATAATGGGAAAGAGGAAGGAGGCCCTTAGATATTACAAACAGGCCCTGGATCATGATATAGGCGAGTCCATGTCACACAGTTGGCTGCGAATAAACATGGACCGAAAATGGGTCGAGGAAAGGTTGAAAACCCCCTTCACTTTCGCAACATTGGTGGAAATTCCGGCACAACCCACTGCTGAAGAGCTCCAAAAAATCGTGAAGAACCTCAACTGGAAGAGGGAAGGAAAAACGCCTTTCCTGATCTATGAAAAGGCTAAAGGTTTGAATATGGAACAACGGAGCTTCTGGTTTAAGCTGGGGATGCTGTTGTTCGATAGCGGATATTACCCTGAGGCGTTTATCGCCATGGAAAAAGTATCTCGAATGGAAACTTCCAAGTTGTATATCTTCACAGCCTATACCTGGATGGGGCAACTCAAAGATCTCATGGGGGAACGGGAAGAAGCCTTGAAGTATTACAAACGCGCACTCGACCATGATACAGGCGATTCGATGACGCACAGCCAGTTCCGCATGAGGATCAACCGCGCTTGGGTGGAAAAATGGCTCAAGACACCCTTTATCTGGAAGAAACGTTGAAGCGAAGTGTTACATGACGTATTATAGGCGGAATATCTCTATTCTCTATCTATTTTCTATATTTTCTAGTTTGGCTGTTCTAACTTGTTTATTTCAATGAAGTAAGTGCTTACAGGTCGAATTTTCCTGCCAAAATGGGCCATTTAAGTGGGAAAGCAGGGGATTAATTTTGACTATCTCTATTGTAATCTATAGGTTGGCGCAGCCTAACTACAATTTGTCCAACTACAATTTGTCCAACTAGAACTTTATTAAAAAAGGTCGAGTAGATATTCAAAAAGGCAATGTATCATCTTTGCCTTATTCTGATAATCATTTTAATCTTATTACCGCCATAGAGGCCTATTATTATTGGCCGGATTTAGGTCATGACATGAAAGAAATACTACTTAAGATTCCGAACCATCAAACCTCTGGGCTATCAATACTATCAGATATAATTGATTGCCATATAACAAGGATATTGATAGGATATTGCTGCATTTTTAGCTTATTTTTGCTTGGATTCATAACTTTTAGACTTTCTCTCCATTTTTCAATCATGAAAGGAGAAGATGATACATGGGAATAGTATTACTGATTCTTCAAATCATTGGCATCATTATTGGCACTCTTATTGGATTATTTGTCCTTGAACTGGCAATTGTGGCCTTTGTCCTTAGATTTTCGGTTCCAAAGCAACCCTTGGAAAGAGTGAAAAAAATGCCCAAGGAGGTGGACGCAGAATCTGCTAGGTCAAGAAAAAATGTGAGTTTTAAAGTCAAAGGGACATCATTAAGCGCCTGGCTGTATCTGCCTGAGAATTTGTCTGCGCCGGTTCCTTGTATCGTAATGGGGCATGGTCTTGGGGGAACCAAGAATATGGGCTTAGAACAGTATGCTGTTCGTTATCAGGACGCCGGCTTGGCAGTGCTCGCCTTCGATTACCGGCATCTTGGCGAAAGCGAGGGTAAACCTCGACAGCTGATATGGATCCCGTACCAACTGCAAGACTATTTAGCAGCAATCGAGTACGCTCGTAGCCTCAAGGAGATCGATCCGGCAAGAATTGCCCTGTGGGGAACCTCTTTTAGCGGTGGACACGTTTTTGTGACCGCAGCAAGGGACAACAAGATCGCCTGTGTATGTGCGCAGGTTCCATGGTTGGACAGCCATGATGCGGGAAGGGAGGTCTTGAAAAGAATAGGCATCAAGCAAGTGCTCCGGATAATACCTCACGGACAACGTGATTTTGTTAGGTCCTGGTTTGGTCTTTCGCCCCACAAGATACCCATTGTAGGGAAACCGGGCAGCATTGCTGTGTTGGCGGATTCAAATGCTTGGAACGGTTTCGGAGAGCTCGCGCCGAAAGATTTCATCAACGAAGCATGCGCTCGCATCGTTATTCGGATGGATAAGTACCGGCCGGTCAAACACGTCGCCAAAGTGCGTTGTCCAGTCCTGATTCAGATTACTGACAAAGACATTTCGCATCCATTGAGCTCTGTGGAAAAGATCGAGAAGCGACTGGGGAAACTTGCGAAGGTCATCCACTATTCAATCGCCCACTTTGATATCTATGTTGGAGATAACTTCGAAAAAGCCGTAAACGATCAGCTTGATTTTTTCAAGAAACACCTTCAAAAATAATGGGGTCAGACATTCAAAAATTTCAACATTTTATAAAAAAATAACGGGATCAGGCCTTTATAGTATTGGAATTAGTTCCCGGTGCGCTCGGAAAAAATTCAGGAGTTAATGTTGAAAAGTGGTTTGAAAGAGACTGAGTCAGAGACAACTAAGAGCTTTATCATGGGTTCCATGTATACAGGGATTTTTAGTAAGACTGATTAGAAATTTTGGCTATTTACTATTCTTCATAAGAATGGAATTTAATTGAAAGAGGCTGAACAATGACTGATACCGACACTTACATACAGCAGTTGGCAGAGTCCAATCCTTTGAGAGAACCTACTCTTCGTGAGGCAATCCAGGCACTGCAACTCCCTCAGGGGAGCCGGGGTTTGGATGCAGGATGTGGAATTGGCCTTCCGGCCTTATTACTGATAGAGGCAGTGGGACCTGCTGGGCATGTCACTGGCCTTGATATATCTGCTGAGTTCCTCCTTCATGCAAAAGAAATTGTAAATAAGTCAGGCTTATCGGAACAGATTTCCTTACAGAAAGGAGACGTGAACGAACTTCCCTTTGACGATGATACTTTCGATTGGGTCTGGAGTTCTGACTGCGTCGGATACCCTGCTTCTGAAGAGCCTCTGCCATTGCTGAGGGAACTTGCACGGGTGGTCAAGCCCGGGGGCAGCGTGGCCATCCTTGCTTGGTCTTCTCAACAACTGCTTCCAGGATATCCTCTGTTGGAAGCCCGGCTTAATGCGACGTGTTCGGCGCTTATCCCTTGCGTCAAGGGAAAGAGGTCGGAGTCGCACTTTGTGCGCGCTCTAGGTTGGTTCCGTCAAGCGGGCTTCGAGGAACCCACCGCCCAGACTTTTGCAGGCGACGTATATGCTCCGCTGAGTGAAGACATACGCGCCGCTTTGATTACATTCTTTAAGATGCTCTGGGAGGAGCCACAGCCAGAGGTTTCACAGGAGGATTGGGCAGAATATCAGCGTCTCTATCAACCAGAATCACCAGACTTCATTCTGAATCTTCCGGATTATTATGCCTTTTTTACCTATTCGATGTTTTGGGGAAAGGTTCCCAGATGAGCTGTTTAAGGGAAAAGCTTTTCAGACACATCATCGCTTTTCTATTCTAACGAGTAAAATGACGCATAATTAATTATTTCACGACATTTCGCTTCCTAACCAAACGTATATCTATAGTCAAAGTCTTCCTTTCTTTCTTCCTTCTGATATAATAAGCTGGCTTTGCTCGGAGAATATTATTGAAAAAAATAATTGTCACTATTACTGTTTGTTTAACGGTTTTCGCCGCCTGTTCAATGCCCAGCAGAAAGACTGAGCGAGATTTAAATCAATATCGAATCGACTTGAACCTTGTTCCCAGCGACAAACTCATTGAATCTAGGGTCTATCTAGAGTTTCATTCCCGAGAAGATAATCTAAAAGATATAGTTTTCTATCTGCATAAGCAGTTCAATATTAGAGAAGTGACCGGAAGGCTCGTCTCTGGGTTTCATTTTAACCGGGAGGGGAAGAGTCCAGCCAGCTATCTTCCTGAAGGCAGGCCAGTCAAGATTCAATTTTCACGGCCACTTCGAAAAGAAGAAAGCACGACCTTACATTTTATTTATGATGGAACAATTACTGAATGGCCTTCTTGGTCAGCTAATATAATTTCTGAAGGTTGGGTTGAAATCGGCCTCTATTTGCCCTGGTTTCCTTATAACGCTGAATATGGCGATTTCACCTTTGAAGCAAAGGTCAAAGTAGATCCGGCTTTCCAGGTATGTTCTTATGGTCAAGCAAAAAGATCAGGACCTGTGTGGACTGTTCTCTCGGATGATCAGACGGATGATATCATCATCATTGCATCCAAAAGGTTGAAATCCCATACTCTCCACAAAAAGGATCTTCTCATAAATGTCCACTATGTAACTCTCCAGACTCCGAATAAGGAACGTAAACAATCCATTCTAGCATGAAGGGAGAATCTAGCTCGGCTGGGGTCCGGACATATTCCTGGTCACATCCGTTGAGCCGGATCAGGTTATCCTCAATGGATTTTAAAGACCAGTAGATATCTACGTCGTAGGCAATTCCGCAGGTGGCATCAAATTTTGAATCGTCTATTATGACATCAGTTCCGGCTTTAGCCAGATTGTCCTCATCCATGTACCCGATAAAACCTATATCTAGCTCATCTCCCCGCCCTACCAGCCGGATATTCTGAGAAAATACACTGCCATTGCTGTTGGAACGGATCCTGGCCGCCCGACAGTAAAGGAATCCTTTGTTCATGGTAAAGGTGTAAAGATGCTTATTTGTTCCCAGATGAAAGGCCCAGAATGTTCCGTTTCCATCCTTCCAGAAACTTGACCCCAACTGCCAGAGCTGGATGCATTCCCCCAGATTCGTTTTGGTTACCTCTCTGCGCATGTCGTAGGGCTCGGTCACATCCAGGCCAGACAACAAAAGCAAAGGATCCATTTTTTCATCTTAAATCATCCCTTATTCTTTCATCCCATAAATCATTCTTTCAGTCAAGGCCAAAATTTTACATAATTTAGATTTTGTAAATCATAAAAGGTTTATAGAAAAATAACACCAGATTTCGTTATCGAGTAAAGTGTCCCTGGAAATCACTCCAATTCAGAAAATGACGTTAAATATTACATTGGACGCCACTTTTCATAATCAAGGATGATTTCACCCTTGCACCATTTGTCGAAACTTGTGTTGGTCAGCCAAATTTATTGTAATCTATCAGACCTTGAAACCCTTTAGAACTGGCATAGAAAGAGATTTTGCCCTTGTTAAAGCAAACCGTTACCGCCTTCAAGAGACTCTCAACTATGAAGGCTTAAAAGCTGTTCAACAGCATGTTAATCTATTTGATATTGTGCTTACACATGATAAAATATTTGAGTCTATATCCAAAAGGAGATAAAATCCTTAATTATTCAACAGGCTCATATTGTAATTTCGGTTGTCAAGAAGAAAATAAAAATATGTCAGCTAAACAAAAAATAATATTGAAAAAGAATTCTCTTTCAGATATTCAAGATAAATAGGTTTTATGTTTTGGAGTAAATGATAAAAAATGTTCAAGAAAGTGTTAATTGCTAATCGCGGCGAAATTGCTTTAAGAATTATTCAAGCCTGCAAAGAGTTGGGTTGCGAGGTAAATTATACTTATGATGTAGGAGTTGCGGGTATGCATCTACTTTTCTCTCCTTTAGAGAAAATGTTGAGAGAAAAAGCAAATGTTATTATTGTTGTTGCTGGAATGGAAGGAGCATTACCAACAGTAGTAAAAGTTTTATTAGATGTTCCGGTCATCGGTGCGCCTACATCAATTGGCTATGGATACGGAGGAAAAGGCGAGTCAGCGCTTATGGCAATGCTCCAGTCTTGCTCTCCAGGACTGGTGGTCGTTAATATCGATAATGGCTTTGGGGCATGAGCTTCTTTAATTATCTAACCTAGAATAAGAAATGAAAATAAAAGAAATCCTTTTAATTATAACAGTTATAATACTTGCATCTAGTCCGGAAAAGATGGCTTCTAAAAAATCTATTAACGATATCCAAGAAATGGGATTTACGGATAAGAAAAAGAGCGAAATAATTGAAAAAGTCTGGCTTGAGCCTCCTGAGGGGCTTTTCGCCATACAAAAAGGAAAAAGTAAAATATATCTTGGTTGGCGAATGATACCGTATGCTCCCGAGGCAGGGTATAATATTTATAGAAAAGAAGCACAAGGAATTAAATATATTAAATTAAACAAGAGTCCTATAATGGACTCCACAAATTATCTAGATTCAACAGTAAAAGATGGTTTTAAATATTATTACAAAGTGAGAGGTGTATCAGAATCAGGCTCTGAAAGTAAGGATTCGAACATAGCTTCCATCCTATCAAAAGACTCATCCTCCCATCTCTATCTTCAGATAGACAATATTATCCAGAATTCAAAATATGGAGTTGTTAAAACAGGGGATATAAATGGGGATGGAGTATTTGATTATCTAATCGTTTCTCGTGAAGTAATTGACTACGATAAAAAGAAATTTAAAGATACAAAGGTATTTTTATATTATAGCAATGGGAAAAAGGCCCTTGAAATCGATACAAAGGGACAATGGCATCCTCTTGGTGCACCCTGGACATTATGGGATATTAATGGAGATGGAAAAGAAGAAATTATCGGTGTGAAGGATGAAAGAGACGGATTCTATATATATATAATGCATTGCGAAACAGGTAAGATACTAAACAAGGTTAAAGTCCCCAATACAGCTGGTAAATGCGGATATAAAAATATTGCCATTGCCTATCTCAACGGAAAAGATCCCTTTATCATCTATCAATGTGGAATTTATTCAGGATTTGATAATGTCATAATTGCATTCGATAAAGATCTCAAGCAAAAATGGAAATTCTTAAAAAAAGCTGCGTCCGAAGACAATTACGGTGGTTCCCATCAACTTACTGTTGCTGATATGGATAATGATGGTAAGGATGAAATCTTTCATGGGACATATTTAATAGATGATGATGGAAACCTGCTCTGGGATCCACCCAAACCTTATTACCACGTAGATGGTGTTGTGGTGGATGATATAAGGCCTGATATTCCGGGACTTGAGGTATACATGTATGTTGAACAAGCACCGGGAGGAGTCCACCTGCTTGATCACAAAGGGAAACTCATCTGGGAGAGATGGGATTGCGGTTCAATAAAGCATGCCCATACTGGCTGGTGTGCAGATATAAGAGATGATTATCCCGGCATGGAGTGCTTTGTTCATTATAAGAAAGACAAAATGTATTGTCCTACTCTGATTTCTGCAAATGGTAAAAAGATCATGGAAAAAGACCTTGGTAACAACCCAATTGATTGGGATGGAGATAAATACCGGGAATTAATATTTGCAGGGTCAATTAGAAATGGCAAAACCCTTGCTGCTATTAAGAACATACCAAATGGATATTTTTATGTAATGGATATCATTGGTGATTACAGAGAAGAGGTAATAAGAGTGTATGAAGACAAAAAAGGAGGTTCGCTTTTACTTCAAGTATATACAAATACCTCTTTGATTAATAAAAAGAGATTATCCCCCTGGGAAGATAGGAAATATGCGGTTAATAAAAGATGGGCAGGTCATTAAATCTCATTTGTCTGCCACGTAATCCTTCAGTAAAGGGGGAAACAAGGTGATCTCATGGGTCAAGTTCAACTCAAAAAAAACATAAATGAGGAACAAATAATATTTTACCTATTGTCCTGTAAGAATTACAGGTTTCCTTTCTTTGATCCGGATAATTTTTATAGGAAGGCTGGTCTCTTCAATGAGCTTGAAGAAACACTGATTGAGGTCGGAGAAAAAATGAAGAAAGAATACGGGGAGAACTTCATTTCTATTAATTTGAGGGGCAGCTGGCTCAGGGGCATTCCTCTGTGGGGAGATGATGTTGATGTATTATATATTGTAAACGATCTGGCCGATGAGGAGAAATATTGCATACAGGAATTTACGTGCTGTGCTTTAAGAGAAAAAAATGATATATTCAGAATGTGTGAAGGCAAAGAAGAAGGCGGGATGCACATTGATCCAATTATGTTCTTTGACCTTATAAATGTCAGGACAATTATGAACGAATTCATGTACGGACTTGATCATTTTCTTGAGGGACATTCTGAAAAAGCTCGGGATTCCTATCAGGATTCTTTCTTTGGCTCGAAGGTGGCGGAGAAAAAATCCAAATTCTTAAAAAGCGGCATACTGATTCCTTATGTTGGGTGGATTTTCGGGAAGGATAAAAAGAAAGAAGTGTTCGATGAAATAACAAAATTTCTTCCGATACCCACAAAAAAGACTGGTATTTATTCTGAGAATGAAATAGATGAAACAAAGGAAACCATAAGACAGGCCTTCATAGCCAGAAATCTGATCTATCCTTCAATTGAGATAAAAAAAGATCTAAAATTAACAAATGACAGTTCTGAGGATATTAAAAGAGAGGCAATGGCCTTGTACAGGTCTCTGGAACCTTTGGAAGAAGTGCACGCGCGTGCAGTCATTAACTATATATACCTAGCGAAAATCGAGGAAAAGCTTTTGGGAAGAAAACTAGCGCACGAAAGGGTGGAAAAATTCGCCCCCTCCTATGATAAACTCGTTCATGACATACTTCATAAACATTAAACTTCATGATTCCACCGTTTTAATGGCAGCCATGGTATTATTTTCAAACTCGACCTTTTTTGGTTTTCCGTAAATTTTTTCAACTTCTCAGTTCAATTGATGTATAGTCTGTTCATGACTTTGTATATGATTTTTAACGGGTTTTCAGCAAGATTTTGCCTTTGACTGTGGGGATTAAAAGGCTAAATCCCAGACTAGAATGATTTATTTCCTGAGGGATTGCATTATAGGAATGTATTTGTTATTTTTGACCGGTCATTATAGTGATGAGCCAAAATTGCTTAAAGAAAGATGAGATTTTTTTGAATAAAGGAAAAATAACAAGCAAATTGAGCAGGTTGGCATTGCTTCTTGCAGGGAACTTCTTTGTGGCATTTGGAATTCTTGGTATATTTTTGCCTCTTTTACCCACCACGCCTTTTCTTTTACTCGCTGCTGCATGCTATATCAGAAGTTCAGAAAGATTTTACAACTGGCTCATGAATAACAAGTGGTTGGGAAATTATATTAAGAATTATCGAGAGAAAAAGAGCATACCATTAAAAGTAAAAGTCTTATCCCTTTCTTTTTTGTGGTTAACAATAGGATATTCAGTTTTATTTGTAGTGAACATTTTTCTACTTAGAGTCATTTTGATTCTAATAGCTATTGGTGTTACTATACATGTCCTCTCTATTCGAACTTTAAAACAATGATCGATGATAAGGAATTCCTTTCTCGAAAAATGATATGTCTTTATAAGGGTGAACTAAAAATAAATGAAAAGCAGAGCTGGCAAAATGCTTGCCCATTCAGTTTGTTTGAAAGGTTTTGCATAAGGTTAAAATGTCCCTGGATATAGTTAACAGAAACTGGGGGAACCTAAAAAAATCTGAGGTTATAGCCTTATTCAAGTCAAACCCCAAAGGCTTAAGCCAGGAGGAAGCCAAACACCGTCTATCTCAATTCGGTCCTAATGAGCTGGCAGAAAAAGAAAAAATTTCTCCTTGGGCAATCTTTCTGGAGCAGTTTAAAAGCGTTCTTATTATCATCCTGCTTTCTGCTATAGTCCTCTCAGCGATTGTCGGGGATGTAAAAGAGTCCGTTATTATTGCTGTTATTGTGCTTTTTGCCTGCGGGTTAGGCTTTATCCAGGAATATAGAGCAGAGCGGGCAATGGAGGCTTTAAAGAGGATGGCAGCACCTATGGCCTCTATAATAAGAGATGGCAATGAGGCAGAAATACCTGCCAGGGAGCTTGTTCCAGGTGATATCATTCTCCTCAGGACAGGCAACCGAATCCCGACAGATGCCCGCCTTATTGAAGCTGTCAACCTGAAGACAGAGGAAGCCTCTTTAACCGGAGAATCTGTTCCTGTAGAGAAAATAGATGATCCCTTAAATAGTGAAGCAAATATTGGAGACAGACGAAACATGGTCTTTATGGGAACTGCGGTTGTCTATGGCAGGGGGAAAGCAATCGTAACCGCTACGGGAATGGCTACAGAGTTTGGTAAGATTGCCGGCATGCTCCAAGAGGTCAAGAAAGAACGCACTCCACTCCAGGTTAATCTTGACCGTATGGGAAAATGGATTGGCATCGGTGCCTTGATCCTTTGTTTTGTGTTAGCCCTATTGGGCGTTATGAGAGGACATAAGATTCTGGAAATGTTCATATGGGGAGTTTCCTTGGCAGTTGCTGCTGTTCCTGAAGCCTTACCAGCTGTGGTTGTTATAAGTTTGGCTCTCGGTGTCCGACGAATGGTAAAACGCCATGCTTTAATAAGAAGGCTTCCGGCTGTAGAAACCCTGGGCTGCACCACATTTATCTGCTCGGATAAGACTGGCACAATGACTCAGGATCAGATGACGGTGCGCCGTATTTATGTCGATGAGAAACTGATTGATGTCACCGGGGTTGGTTACGAGCCTGAGGGAGAGTTTTATCTTGATGATAAAGTTGTTGTCCCAGAACAAAACATTACTCTGCAAACTCTTCTCCGCATAGGGGCTCTGTGTAATGACACTTCTTTGGGTGAGGTTGAGGGTAGCTGGGATATTAAGGGCGACCCCACCGAAGGCGCTTTAGTAGTGGTTGCGGCTAAATCCAATTTGTGGCAAAAAGACCTTAGTCGAAAATTTCTACGAGTAGGCGAAATTCCCTTTTCTTCTGAGAAAAAGATGATGACCACTATCCATCAAACATCTCAAGGAAAGATCGCTTACTCTAAAGGGGCGCCAGAAATAATATTGAACTCTTGTAAATATATCTATGCTGCAGGGGAAGAAAAACTACTAACTGAAAAAGACAAAGAAGATGTCCTTTCTGCAGCTCAGAATATGGCTGGTGACGCTCTGCGCGTTCTGAGCATGGCATATAAAAGGTTGTCCTCCAGCTCTGCCGATACAGAAACAGAAAATGTTCAACAAGACATGATTTTTGTTGGTCTTGGCGGGATGATTGACCCACCGCGGGAAGAAGTTAAAGAAGCAGTAAAGCTCTGCGAGCAGGCAGGAATAAGGTCAGTAATGATCACTGGCGATCATAAGCTAACCGCGGTTGCCGTTGCCAGAGAATTAGGCATAGTCAAAGAAGGCGTTGTCCTGACAGGAGATGAAATTGATAGCATGAGCGAGGAGAAACTGGAAGCTCTAATTGAAAAAATAGAAGTCTACGCCCGTGTTTCCCCGGCTCATAAACTGCGAGTAGTCGAAGCCTTAGTAAAAAAAGGACATGTAGTAGCTATGACAGGAGACGGGATAAATGATGCTCCAGCTCTGAAAAAAGCTGATATTGGCGTGGCTATGGGTATTACCGGCACCGATGTTACAAAGGAAGCTGCTGATATGGTTCTTACTGATGATAACTTTGCCTCTATCGTGGCGGCTGTTGAGGAAGGAAGAGGTGTTTTTGGCAATATTAAGAAGTACCTTATGTATCTACTTTCGTCAAATATCGGTGAAATATTATTAATGACAGTGGCTATCCTTTTTGGTCCTTTAATCGGGCTTCCTTATGGAGCCATACCTCTTGTTGCTATTCAGATTTTGTGGGTCAACCTGGCTACCGACGGCTTGCCAGCCATTGCCCTCTCTGTTGATCCGGCTGACCCGGATATCATGAGACAAAAACCACGCCCCCGAGGTAAAGGCATTTTTACCAGACCAGTAGTAATACTCATGTTTATTGCCGGCATCTGGTCGTGCCTTGTAAACATAGCGATATTTAAATGGGCGCTGGATGAAGGTAGAGGCATGTGGGAGGCACAGGGTTTGTGCTTCCTTACCCTTGTCCTCATCCAGTTCTTCAAAGCTTACAACTTCCGCTCAGATAAGTACTCTATATTTAAGATTGGCATGTTCACCAATAAATGGCTAAATTTCGCCATATGCTGGGAGACAATGCTGTTGCTTATAATAATTTATACGCCATTTCTCCAGGAGCCGTTCCGGACTTTTTCCTTGAGTGCTGGTGACTGGATACTTGTGATACTTTTAGCCGGGACTATCTTTCCGGTCATGGAAATAAGTAAGGCTATTATCAGATGGCAGGAGAAGAAAAGAATATTACAGACTGCACTTTAAAGTTGCACGCTCTATTAAAGATACTTTGATTATTTTCTTGCTGAATCCTGATTTTTGCTTTTATGCTTCATTGTAAAATTTTTTCCATGCTCTCGAAAACAATATTCTTGACAAGTGCCTTACGGCTATTGAAAAATTCCCAATTTAACGATATCTTAGCTATTTTTTTAATTCATTTAGTACTTTTTTATCCTATAATGTTTGAAGTTATTCTGGAGTCGTTATAAAATATAATAGGCCTATCCGCTTGACTCAAGTAGGTACCATATTTGGTGGTGAAATCTCCTCTTTATTTTGTTCAATATACTATATATCGATGTTACTTGACTCAAGCGGATAGGCCTAAAATATAATTCATAAAATTTCAAAAAGTGAGGGAATAATGACCATAAGAAAAGAAGAAGCGTTAGAATATCATTCTAGAGGACGAAAAGGTAAGATAGAGGTTTGCTCTACAAAACCTTGTTTTACTCAAAGGGACTTATCCTTAGCTTATACTCCCGGAGTGGCTGAACCCTGCCGCGAAATTGAAAAATCTCCTGAGGAGGCTTACACCTATACTGCGAAAGGGAATTTGGTGGCAGTGGTCTCCAACGGTACAGCTGTGCTCGGCCTAGGGAATATAGGTGCTCTAGCTGGAAAACCTGTGATGGAAGGTAAGGGAGTTCTCTTCAAAAGATTTGCAGACATCGACGTTTTCGATATTGAAATAGACTCTGAGGATCCCGATGAAGTGATTAAAGTGGTGAAACTTCTGGAGCCGACATTTGGAGGAATTAACCTAGAAGATATTAAAGCACCCGAATGCTTCAAAATTGAAGAGACCTTGATAAAGGAATTAAACATCCCTGTTTTCCACGACGACCAGCATGGAACAGCGATCATCTCTGGAGCCGGGCTTCTCAGTGCTCTTGAAGTTCAGAAAAAACAGATAGATAAGGTGAGAATAGTGATGAATGGAGCTGGAGCTTCTGGGATTGCAATCGCCAATTTCTATGTTGAACTGGGAGTCAAGCATGAAAATATCATCATGTGTGATTCTAAAGGGGTGATATACAAAGGAAGAGAAGAAGGAATGAATCCCTATAAGGAAAAATACGCACAGGAAACCAACCTGAGAATTCTTGCTGAAGCGATGAAAGGAGCTGATGTGTTTGTGGGTGTTTCCGTAGCAGATGTTGTGACAAAAGAAATGATAGCCTCCATGAATGAACGGCCGATAGTATTTGCTATGGCTAACCCTGACCCTGAGATAAAATACGAAGATGCGATCAGTGTGAGAAAGGACCTCATAATGGCGACAGGCCGCTCGGATTATCCCAATCAGGTAAATAATGTACTCGGCTTTCCTTTTATATTCAGGGGAGCTCTTGATGTGAGAGCAACTGCCATTAATATGAAAATGAAAATCGCAGCTTCCTATGCCCTGGCTGATTTAGCCAAAGAAGATGTGCCTGATTCTGTGATCCAGGCTTATGGAAATCAAAAGATAAAATTTGGACCAGATTACATTATTCCCAAGCCTTTTGACCCCAGAGTGCTCATCTGGGAAGCCTCTGCTGTAGCCAGAGCAGCTATGGAGACTGGAGTCGCTCAAAAACAGATTGATATCGAACAGTATAAACACCAGTTAGAAGCGCGCTTGGGAAAACAAAAAGAAGTGATGCGGATTTTCATCAACAAAGCAAAAACACATCCAAAGAAAATTGTCTTTCCTGAGGGAAATGAGGAAAAGATTCTCCGTGCCTGCCAGGTTATCATCGACGAAGGAATTGCCAAACCCATCCTTTTAGGAGAAAAAGATTTAATTACTCAGAAAGTGAAAGAGCTCGGTCTTGATATTCTTGATAACATAGAGATTATTGAGCCTGTAAAATATCCAGGATTCGATGAATATGTGGAAGCATTTTTCCAGATGAGACAGAGAAAGGGAGTGACCAAGGTGGAAGCTGAGGAAATCTTGAATAATCCCAACTACTTTGGCTCCATGATGGTTCATGTGGGAGATGCCGATTGTCTGGTTTCGGGTCTGAATATGCACTATCCAGAAACGATTCGGCCTGCTTTACAGGTTATCAAAATAAAACCTGAATTAAACGTGGTTTCCGGTCTGTACATGATGATTTTTAAAGACGACATCATGTTCTTTGCTGATACAACTGTCAATATTGAGCCTGACTCTGAAGATTTGGCAGAAATTGCAATCAACGCAGCTGAAACTGCGCGCCGATTCGGCGTGGAACCAAAAGTGGCTATGCTTTCCTTCTCCAATTTTGGCAGTACCCGTCATCCGCTGTCAGGAAAAGTGAAGAAAGCAGTGGAAATCGTAAAGCAGAAGATGCCCGATTTAATTATTGACGGGGAAATGCAAGCTGATACAGCCGTTGTTCCCGAGATATTGAACTCAACTTATCCCTTCTGCAGATTGAAGGAAAAAGCGAATGTTTTGATTTTTCCTGATCTCCAATCGGGAAATATTGCCTATAAGTTAATAGAGAGACTGAGTGGTGCAAAAGCAGTTGGCCCTATCCTCATGGGAATGAATAAACCAGTCCATGTATTGCAAAGAGGAGCTTCAGTAGACGACATTGTTAATCTAGCAGCGATTGCTGTGGTAGACGCTCAAAAACTCTAAATTGGTTCTGATTCTAGTTATTCGCTCAGTTTAAAAGGACACTATTCTCGCCGTAATTCCTTCTGAAAAAAAATCAGGTATTTACGTTTTGACAGCAGTCCCACAGCAGTCGCAGAGATAGAAGGATATAACAGCGGCGTTAAACTGGACCGGTCAAAATGGCGTGCGACAAATTTGTTTAAACCGTATGTGAATGTTCCGGCAACGAAGGCCTGGACAACTTCCTTCAAGTTGGATGAGATCGCTAAAGGCAGTTATCTGGCAATTTCGATCAACGGTCATCATGGTGTAGAGGGTGCCTACGCAGCGATTCGCGTTGATGGTAAACAGATCGGCGTACCTGATCGCAGTGTGGGTTTTCCTAGCAATACCTGGGAATATCCCGTCCGAACGGCCTAGTTAATTTCTGTGTGATAGTTTGTATTGCTAGGTCAGTTGGTTTATTATTCTGCTTCACACTTAAGGATATTAAAAAATGTGATATGGCAAATACAGCTAAGGCAACTTTGACAGAAGGCCCGGTG
>Ga0209986_10002252_pt1 | contig 17878 bp, 16 predicted proteins | sample BlataG_FD_183168 | JGI IMG/M metagenome (GOLD analysis project Ga0209986, IMG submission 183168) | Deep subsurface microbial communities from Black Sea to uncover new lineages of life (NeLLi) - Black_00105 metaG (SPAdes) (version 2) | ecosystem: Environmental > Aquatic > Marine > Oceanic >...
TTTTTTTTATTTTTTTTTTTTTTTTTTTTGGTTTTTTATTCTTTTAGATGTTTTTTTATTTGTTTGTTTCTTATTTAGATATTTTTGATTTCTTCTAGATTTTTTCATTTTCTTAATATAATAAAATATTTAAAGATAAATTCAATGAATATAAAATAATGATTTTTTTTTCGACATTTCAATGGTATTTAACAATGATTTTTTTTTGTTTGGATTTAAATTCGATTTACTTCTTCTATCAAATCAATAAAACTTCAAATCCTATTAATAATTATCATAGAATTATGCGATATTTGTCAATATTTTGGTTTATAAATTGTGTTTGGCGATCAATATTTCCTGCGTTATATTTACAACGTTTTGTTTTTTATGATATAGTTTTAAATTCGATTTTGGTTAATAGAACATTTGCGTTTATTGGGGAGATGTGTTGGATTTCACAAATTGTCATTGTAATGATTTCAATTTCATATACTTTAAATAATAGATCTTTAATACATAGAATAATTAAATATATTGGTTATTTATCCATATATACTTATTTTATTGCTGAACTAATGAGTTATTATAATACGGCAACTAAAAATCAACTTTGGTGTGTTTTTGAGATTGCTATGGATTCAATTTCTTTAATTATATTATTTCCAAGTATAATTTATTTAGTTTTCAAATGTAAAGATAAATATTATGAATCCAATGGAAAAAAGTTTTTAATTTTTATGTCATTATTTTCTATAATTTATCCACTATATAATTTTTCTATAATGATTCCTATGTATTTGGAAAGATATAAACAAGATACTCAAAATAATACAACTTATTTAAATTTTTGGGATGGTATTAAAGATGCGGGAATTACTAGAATTAAAACACATGATTTTGATGATTGGAAGGATGATTGTATTTGGATGTTTTTATATTTTTATTTTGGATCAATTATGGGTTTGTGGATGATGACAGGTCCAACGATAAATTTAATAAAAATAAAAGATTAAAATTATATATTTTTATCTAAAACAATTCCATAGCCAATTAATAAATTTTGGTTATTAATTCTTTTAAGTAATGTTATATTTTCGTGTTTATTTATATTAATTGGTTTATTAAAATTGCCAATATTAATGAATTTTTTATTATTTTCCTTATATTTTTTGAGTACTTTACTTTGAACATTAGATGAAAAGACATTAAGAAGTATATCATCATTTTTTTTTATTTTAATTTTCTTTTTTTGGTCCTTTAATAAATGATATTCTAATTTTATAGAATTTATTATTTCATTAGTATTATGTTTTTCAGCAATATTTCCAACTAAACTATCTGCCTGTGTAAAAAATGGATCGATTGTTAATTCAAGAGCAATTAATCCACCTGGGATAGCTTCTTCTATATTATAAATATCACTTTTAATTGACACCACTTTTGCTTCTAATGGTACATAATTATCATTAATTTTACATCCTGGTTTAATAATAATTTTATCATTTATTTTTAATGTCCCACTAATTATAGTTCCACCTATAACACCTCCTTTAATAGTTTTATAATCGCAATTTGGTTTATTTATATTGAAAGATCTTATAATAACCATTTTGAATGGATCACTAATATTTCTGATAATTTTTGGTTGATTGATTAAATATTTGCACAAGATGTTTAAGTTGATTCCTAGTTGAGCTGATAAAGGTATTATTGGAGCATCTTGAATGATTGTATCTTTAATAAAGTCTTTGATTTGTTTAAAATTTTCTATGGCTTGTGTTCGAGATACAAGATCTAATTTATTTTGTACAATAATTACCTTATTCAGATTCATTATTGTTAATGCTTTTAAATGTTCTTTGGTTTGTTGTTGAGGACATTTTTTATCGGCTGCAATAACAAATAAGACAATATCCATTACTGAAGTACCATTTAGCATAGTGGTCATTAGGGAATGATGTCCTGGACAATCAACAAATGAAATATATTTTTGTTTAATATATTTTTGTTTACAATCTTTACAAAATTCACTATTAGGATTATAGCAAAATTTATTATTATTTTCACAACTACAAGAATAGAGAAATGAATTTGCATAACCTAATTTTATAGTTAAATTTCTCATTTTTTCGGTTTTATATTTCATTGGAGAAGTTCCACTAATCATTTTTACTAATGTAGTTTTCCCATCTGATACGTGTCCACATGTACCAATATTTAATTCGGGTTGATAATTTAATGTCATATTTATATAATTTTAGAAAATTTTTATTCTCCATATATGCTAATTTAAAATTTAAAAAAAAAAAAATTAAATATATAAATATAAACCATTTATGTGTGGTATAATAGGTTATTTAGGTAACGATAATTGTTTTAATTATTTATTAGATGGTTTAAAACAATTACAAAATAGAGGGTATGATTCTGCTGGAATAGCATCTATAGACGAGACTAATAATAGTTTTGTCATAGATAAATTTATATCAGATGAACATTCTGCAATACATTATCTTGAAAATAAAAATAAAAATCATGAAAAAAACCATATTGGTATTGGACATACTCGATGGGCTACACATGGTCCTAAAACAAAAATAAATAGTCATCCACATTGTGACTATTATAATGTACTAACAATTGTACACAATGGTATTATCGAAAATTATTCAAAATTAAAACAATGGTTAGTAGAAAAGGATTACAAATTTAAAAGTGAAACAGATACAGAAGTTATTGCGAATCTTATTTCATATTACTATCTAAAAGAAAATCTAACAATGGTACAAGCAATTGAAAAAGCATCAAGCTATATGGAAGGTACCTGGGGATTGGTCATTTTGAATAAAAATGAATGCAATAAAATTTATTTTACAAGACATGGTAGTCCTCTATTAGTTGGACTTTCGGATAATTTTTGCTTACTAACATCTGAAAGAAGTGGTTTTTGTAATGTTGTTAAAAACTATATTGCTTTAAATGATAATAATATTTGTTATTGCGAAAATAATAATAATAAAATTAATTTTATTTGTAATGAAAAATATAAAATTATTAAAAATAATTCGCAAGATATCCAAAAATCTCCTGAACCCTATCCACATTGGACTCTAAAAGAAATTGAAGAACAAATTGACTCATCTCATAGAGCTATTGGAATGGGAGGTCGACTTCTATCAAATGATAAAATACAATTCGGTGGATTAATTGAATACAAAGATTATCTTAAAACTATACAAAATTTAATACTTTTAGGATGTGGAACATCACTAAATGCATGTATACTCGCCAAATTCTATTTTAAGGATTTAGCAGATTTTAATACTATTATAACAATGGATGGAGCCGATTTTAATGATTCAGATATACCTAAATTTGGTAAATCCATAGTTTTTTTACTATCCCAATCCGGAGAAACCAAAGATCTACATAGATGTATAGAAATATGTGATAATAATAATGTTCAAACATTGGGTATCGTAAATGTTGTAGATTCATTGATAGCTCGTGAATCATGCAGTGGTATTTATCTCAATGCTGGAAGAGAAGTTGGCGTGGCTTCAACAAAATCGTTCACTTCCCAAATAATTATTTTATCTATGATAGCTATGTGGTTTTCACAAGAAAAACATATTAAAAATCAAAAACGTAAACTATCTATTGATTGTTTAAGAAGATTATCTATTGACATTAAAGATACATTAGAAATATGTCGCCATCAAGCCAAAAGCTGGGCTAACATGTTAAAAAATAAATCCAGCATCTTTCTTCTTGGAAAAGGAAAATCTGAAGCAATCGCAAAAGAAGGTGCTCTAAAAATAAAAGAAATATCTTACATTCATGCTGAAGGATTTTCAGCTAGTTCACTAAAACATGGACCTTTTGGAATTCTAGAAAAAGATTTTCCCGTAATTTTAATTGATCCTAATGATGAACATCATCAAAAAATGAATAATGTCTACGAAGAAATTAAATCAAGAGGAGCTAAAATATTTACAATCACCGATGATTCTTCAATTAAGAGGCAAAATACTATTTATATTCCTAGAAATACTAATTATTGTCATTTACTCGCAGTAATACCACTTCAATTTTTATCTTATTATTTATCACTCGAAAAACATATTAATCCTGATTATCCAAGAAATTTAGCTAAAGTTGTTACAGTTGAGTAGTTACATCATTAGATGTGATGTAATAAAATCCCATTTTATCCATGATTTCTTTATTTAATTTCAAATTCTTAGCATTCAAATCATCATTTCGTTTTGATAAAAATAATATTTTTAAATAATAAAAAAATATAAATCTTAGTAACATTTTCTTTTCTTTATCAGATTTTAATTTTTTTATTTTTGATTTCCATCTTTTCATATATATCTTTTTATTTAAACAATTTAATTTACATGAAAAATTTTTCTCAAATGAATTTAATAATTTATTCATTTTTTCCAATTCCATACTTTTATTTTTACAATGATTTGATAAATTTTTATTAATTTTTGTTTTATCATCCAATTGATGTTCTAAACTCTTAATTCTATGTTCCAAATTGTCTATTTTACTATTCAAATTATTAATAATTTTATCTTTTACATTGATATTTTTAATTGAATTTTTTATTGATCTATCTATTTCTTCTAACTTATTTGTCTTTATTTTTAATTCATCAATCGTATTTCTTATTAACATCTTATTTTTTAAAAATTTTTTCTCCAAATCAATATATTCTATATTTTTATTAGTTATCTTTTCATTCAATAATCTAATTCTATTCCTTAAAATCTTATTTAATTGATAATCATCAAATGGATTATATTGATCAATCTTTTTCAAAAATAAATGCTCTTCTAATGATAAACTATTCAATTCCCACTCCTCTTGTCTATCTAAATTATCTTTTTTTTTACTAAATTCATCTAATGAATATTGAATCAATTCATCTATTTTAATATTTTTTTCCGTCGAAATCGGACTAATGCTTATATTGTTTTCTCTATTATTTAACATTTCCGATAATTATATATATATTATAAAGATATATTTTATACTCACCGCTTTAAATTTTACCAAAAATTATATCATCACCTGAAATAGTCTTTAATAATATCTCAAGTTTCTCCTTATTTATAGGTTTAAATATAAAACTATCAAAATTTTTAAACAATTCATATGATTTGGAAACCTCTAAATTTACAGTAATTGCTATCGTAATAATATTCTTATATTTTTCTCTTAAAATCCTTGCAACATTGAAACCATCATAATATTCTCCTAAATTTATATCTATGAAAATGATAGGTATATGTTTATTAATATCATAATCTAAAATACATTTTTTATCAAAATACCATGTTTCAATATCCCCCAAATCATCATATAATAAAAATTTATCATCTTTCTTTAGTATATTATGAAATAATAAATGAAATGCCTTTGAAAATTTTTTATCATCATCTACAATAAATAATTTTATTTTTTTTTTTTCCTTGATAATTGTTTCTTTTAATAATATATTAGACTCATATAATTTATATAAATCATGTACATCTTTTTTATTTTTATCATTTTTATAAAACTCTAATCTTTTATACAATAATGGTATATTGGAAAGATTCTTGTTTAAGTGGTTACTCATTTGATTTTCCATTCTATTATATACTTATTTTATCTTTAAATAAATAATTTAAAAATTTCAATTACATTTATGCTAATGCTGGATCCACTGGTATATCATCTAAACTATCAGCAGCCTCTTTATATAAATCTTCATTTAATAAAATATTTACATATACCTCCAGAACCTGTTTTTGCATTGCATTCAAACTTGAATTTGTATCTTCTAATATTGATACGAGATCTTCTTTACTCATATTTTTTATTTCATCAAATATTTTTAATTTTCTTATATCAAGATCTGGTGCATCACCTCCAGCTTTTACTTTTTGTTCTGCAATAAAAGCTAATTGTTGATATTCTACATCTCCAATTTCGGCATTGGCTAATAGTTTACTGGCTTTTTTTAATATTTCAGAAGTTCTTTTATTAATTTTTGATATTTCGTTTTCTAGATCCATGATTGATTCTTCGTTTTTTTTAACTACTGGATTATTTGAATCTGATGTTGCGAAATTTTCTTTACAATCTTTAAAATTCAAATAAAATATGAATAAAGTTATAAACAATAATAAAAAGAAAAATAATAAATTTTTCATCTTATATAATCTATATATTTTTTATCTATCTTTATTACATAAAATTATTATTTTCTATTTTTTTTTTTTGCTGTGGAACAATAAAAATCATATTACTAAACATACTATTAAACATCTCAATATCTCTTGGATCATATAGTTTCTCCATAATTTTTTTTTTCATTTCTCTAATATAATATTTTTTTTTTTCATCAGGAATCGGTTTTTTCATTACTATTTCACGACCTTGTTGAAATATATCCAATGCATTTTGTAAAGATATATTCATCATTTGTCTAGCTTCATCTAATTGTTTTTTTTTTTTTTTCATAATATCTTTATCTAATAATTTTTCTACTTTATCTTCCAATTTTTTTATTGCATTTTCTATTTCTTTTTTTTCATTTATTGTTTCCTTTTCTATAGTAGTAATAATTTCATTATTAATTTCTCTAATTTTATTTTTATTTTCTCTAAAATTAAAACATTGTTGATCCAAATAATTTTTTCGAATTGATAAATTTGATCCTGTATTATTAGAACGATTATTAATTAAAATTAAACTATTATTATTCATCTAATATATGTTTTTTTTTATATTAAGAAAAAATAAATAAATTTTATACTCGCCTTTTTTTTCTAAATCATTATTAATGGATTCTTGTAAACAAGACATTAGTCTACTTAATATTTTAAATAAATATAAATATTTAATCGATATTTTTATATTTTTTCTCATCACATTTTTTATTCTTTTCATAATGTTGATGATTAATGATTTCCTTTTTACTAATGCTACTAAAAAAGAATTTTTTAACAATAAATATAATACTATTTTAAATCATTCTTATGTCGTTTCATTAAATAACCAAAAATCAAAAAAAAGATTGAAAAATTTCATACATCATACAAAACATTTTATAAAAAAACCAAATATTTTAAATGCTCTACATTTTGAAAAAGATAAGAAAAAAATTAAAACTTTTTATCCATATATACATAAAAGAAGCCATCTCTTTGATTTAAAACCTGGCGAATATGGACGTACAGCAAGTTTTATTAAATTTCTAAAATTAGTACAAAAAAAAAAATATAGCGTATGGTTTGAAGATGATACTCAAATAAACTCAAATAAAAAATTATTTGATAATCAATTAAAAGTAGCTCTTAAAAATTTGCCTAAAAAAGGTAACGATATCTATTTACTTTCGTATCTTAATACAAAAAATGATTGTAAAAATAAAAATAAATGGAAATTACGTAAAGTTAAACATTTAGGAACTGGACAAATCATATTTTCTAAAGATGCAGCTCAAACAATACTTTACTATATAAAAAAAAATGGAATCCATACTCCAATTAATAATTATTTACATAAATTATATAAAGATAGAATAATTAATATTTGGGAATGGAATGGTAATACTTTTCCTGAAAATCCGATGTATTGTGGTCTATTTGAAAAATATCAAACAAATCATAAATCAAAAAAAAATAGTACAATGTTTGATTTTAAAAATTTAACAAGAAAACAATATAAATATAAAATAGATAATATGATCATATAATAAAATTACTTTATTTTAGATTTAATAATAACATTTAGATATTTTTAAAACCTTGTCATAATTATGACTTTTTTACTAAAAAAAAATCTAATTATCAATATAAATAAACATTTTATAAATGAAAAAAAAAAAAATTTTATATTATTTAGTCGGTGGTGGTGAAGCGTGCGACTGCGGATCAAATACTCTTAAGGTAAATACCAAATCCCTAAAACAAATTGCTAGCGAACGTTCCAAAAGAATAAAGAAATTAATTATTGACTTTTGGCCTTATATTGCTATTCTAATTTTACTCGCATATGCAATCTATAAATACATAAAATATTGGCCATCCCGTAGAATACCAAGAGAATTACAAAAATTTAATATTTATGAAGATTATGCAAGAGATAATGGCTTAAGAAGCTGTACTATATGTTTTCAAGATGCGGATGTTAGCCAGAATAGTGAATATCAAAGCACAATAAAATATAATTCAAATGGTAATATAACATATGAATCATCATGTGAAGGAGTTTTACTACCCTACAGATTGTGTGATTTCTACGTTTCTAGCAGTTACAAATCATATATTATTAGCGATTTAAAAAAAGATTATGTTAGCGCATCTGCCATATCAAAATTACTTAGGGGAGGCTGTAGATTTATTGATCTGGACATTTGGAATAATGGTTTTCAATGTTTACAAGAAAATATGGTTCCTGTTGTTACCGAAGCTGCCATGCCTGGATTGCGAAATAAAATGTATAATTATGTGACATTTGAAGATTGTTGCACTGAAATAGCTCGTTGTGCATGGTCCGAAAATTGTGTTTTAAACAAAGAAGATCCAGTTTTTCTTAATCTAAGACTACATACTCAACGTAATGTATATATAGTTAATAAAGTTGCAGCAATTATTCACAGAATCTTTAACCGCCATCTATTATCTAAAAGATATACTTATCAAAAAAATTCGATTTCACGTATACCTATCGTAGACTTAGCACAAAAAATTGTGATTTTATGTAATCCAATTGAAGAATTCAGAAAAACAAAATTAGAAGAATTTGTCAATTGCTCCAATTCTAATCCTTTCCTAAGATCCTATAATGATAGAGAATTTGAGGTAGGGGCTCCATCTTATGACGTTAATTCAACTATAGATTTTAATCGAAGAAACCTAACCATTGTTTATCCAAAAAATAATAATGATGAAATCAAAAATTATAATCCACTCATACCATGGACCCAAGGTTGTCAATTTGTATGTATGAATTGGTCCAAAATTGATAATAATATGTCTGTCTATCGATCAAAATTTAGATATAATAGTCTTGTTTTGAAACCATGTAGTCTGAGATATAGACCTCCTGTTTATGTTAAACCTAGAGAACAAGAAAGTAAATATTATTATAATACACTTGAGATCAAAAATCCATTTTATACAGCAAAAATATAATTTATTATTTTTTCAATTATTTTATTTAAAAAATTACTATTTCATTTATTATTTAAATAATTAATAATCATTCAAATATTAAAGACTAAATTTTATATAATAGTTAAAAAAATCACATAAATATTTTTATTTACATATTGTTTCTCTTAATAAAAATATAGCCAAACCACATAATATTATTTTAATTAATGGATTTTCTTCATATTCATTGATTTTTTGATAATTAATATGATAATTCTTTTTATCTTGCTCTGGTTCTGGTTCTGGCTCTGGCTCTGGTTCTGGTTCTGGTTTTGGCTCTGGTTCGGTTTCAGGTTCAGGTTCAGGTTCAGGTTCGGTTTCAGGTTCAGGTTCAGGTTCAGGTTCAGGTTCAGGTTCAGGTTCAGGTTCAGGTTCAGGTTCAGGTTCAGGTTCAGGTTCAGGTTCAGGTTTAGGTTTAGTTTTATATTTTGGATATGATCTATAAAAATGTTTTGATTTATCACTATAATGATTATCATTATAATCATATAGATCGTAATTATCGTATTTGTTATTAATTTTATCTTTAGAACAATCATTGTCAATTTCTATACAATTTGAATAATAACAATTTAATGTGGTGATATCTTTACATATAAATTGTCCACGAATATTATTATTTTTATATTTTTTTTTGGGATCCAATATTTTTAAAATATCTATATTGTTGGGTTTATTACACCCTACTTTGGATCTCTTCCCTGTAATTTTACAATAATAATAATGATTATTACCATATGGTAACTTAATCCAGTCATGTTTTATACACAAACATAACATAGGATGATTTTTTTTTTTTTTTTTTATCATCTATATTTACATGATTACAAAATAAATTTTACATGAAAGTTTAAATGAGACATTAATTTATTTTTTTTTTTTACAAACTTCATTATATAAAGCTAAATCATCTTTATATTTTTTATTGATGTAATTTATAGTCTCCTTATTTAGATCGTCTTTTCTGCATTTTCCATAATGATTACTAGATCCATAATCCTTTAGTGAATCGAATCCTTTAAAATTCCCTCCATTTTTATTTACCAATTCGGCAAATTCTTTACCTAAATTATCAAAACATAATTTTTTTTTGCATTTATATTTTGATTGAGGTATCTCATGTCGATCAATATCTCCATATCTTACCATTCGTTTTATCCAAAAATCGGCGTGATTAGGATTACAAAATTTATTTTTTCTATTTCTCATATTGTATGTCGAAATAGCTCGATCTACTGGATCTCTAATTACACAAAATGATAAAAGATCTTTTGGTATAGAGTTACAATGTGCATTTGTTCTTGCCATCCTTCCATATTTTGTTTTGCATGGTAGATTATCATAAATTGAACCGGGAGAATTATCCCATAACCATTCTTTAATTGTTGTTCCTGCAGTCTTTGGAATATGATTAAAATAGTAGGGTAGATGACTTTCTAAAATATTCTTAGAAGGTGGGTTCATATTCTTAGTTAAAGTCATAATTAATATTATTACTAAAAAAATTACTAGGACTGGAAAATAGGATTGATTCATACCTTTTAATTAATTATAGAAAAAAATTTAAATATAAAATATTAATATATTATAAATATTAATGAATATTATATTATTATCCATAATTTTATTTATATTAATTTTCCTTTCATTGCTTTTTCAGCAAATTGTGAAATCTAACCAAAATAAAAATGAACGCGATTTTTCAGTAATGGAATCATTTTATGATTCCGCATTAAATACTCAGAAAATATCACAACTTGAAACAAACCTGAAATCTGTACAAAAAAATATAACAGAATTAGAAAATAAACTAGAAAAATCATCTGAACTTATACAAAAACGACAAAACACTATGATCAAAAAAGTTAATGATACCACTAAAATACTTAAAGAAGGACAAGAAGCACAAGATGAAATTGAAAAAACAGCGCCATACTATCCTATAGAAAAATGTCCACCTCCCTGTCTTACCCCTGAAAAATGTGCGGAAATGTGCGTTGATGCACCTATCACTCTTGGTCTAGATGGTACACAAAGTCAAAATAGTAAATTATGTTCAAACGGTACTATACCAAAATGCGAATTTCGAAACGGAACTGTTTGGGCTATGTGTAACGGTCAAGAATTCAAAAAATGGGGATTTGATCAATCACAATCACAAATCAATAATGCACAAAACAATGGAAGAACTATTGAAGATCAAAATGTCGCAAATTGCAATTATTCCTATAATAATCCAAATGGTAGTAACTATACTAATACAACATCAGCCAATACATCATCAAATTCTGATAGTGACTGGTGCTTTAATGGCATTAAAGATTCTAGTGGAAAAATTTGTTGTGCTAAATCTTGTGGTCAATGTGGTGGTACTGGATGCAACACAAGACCAGGCGGTTTCGAATCATGCTGTTATGGAACAATAAATGATTCCAAAGTTATATGTAAGGATAAATTTAGTACAAAATGTATTATTCCAACTAACTCATCAAATTCAAATATTACATCTAATACAAATAATACAAATAATAATAATTTAAATACCAATATTAATAATAGTTCAAATATGAATAATAATAATAATATTAGCACAAATAATAATAACAATAATTCTAATACAACCAGCAATTCAAATACAAACAACAATTCAAATACGAATAATAATAATAAAAATAATAATAATAATGTTCCTAATGGTATGGCTAATACACCACCATGGGGTAATAGTAAAGAATTTAATAAAAACTCTGGTGATATTTCATCCATTACTCTAAAATTTAATTAGAATATGTTCATACAAATAATAAAAAATTATTTACATTTTATATAATGTCATATAGTGATATCATTAAAAAAGAAAATAAATATTTTAAAATTGAAAATCCACTTATTAATATCATTATACGTACTAGCGAACGAAAAAATTATTTTAAACAATGTTATTTTACAATATTGAATCAAACATATAAAAATATAAAACTTTTTATCACAGTAGATACACTAAATACATTAAAATATGTTAAGAATCTAGGGATTCAAAAAAATATCTTTTTTTTGAAAAAAGAAGAAAATCAAAATAAAAATGAGTATTCATTCAATTTATACATCAATTTTATTTTAGAAAAAATAACTCAAGGATGGATATTAATACTAGATGATGATGATATTATTAATAATATTCATCATTTAAATTTATTAATTACTATCATCCGTAATATAAATACTAATAATATAATAATTTGGAAAACAAAATGTAAATATTTGATTTTACCAATATTATCATTCCAAAAAAATTATATTAAATCTAATGATATTTTTATATCATCATTTATCTTTCATTCAGATCATAAAAAATGGATGAAATTAAATAAAAAGCCAAATTCTTTTCTTGGAAATCTAAATTATATTCTAAAAAATAATTTATTACAACCAATTTGGTTAAATAAAATTATAATTACAAAAACAAATCCAGCAATTAAAGGTTATGGATGTTTAAAAGATAGACCAAATTCTAATCTTTCTGTTCTTACTTTACAAAAAAAAATTAAAAAAGACACTATTTTAGATTGTACAAAATTTATAAAAACCTTATCAAAAAAAATTTATAATATCACTCAACTTCATCATGAATATAATATTTATACATCAAAAGATTTAGTCAAAAAAAATACGAAAATACATATACTTCAACCTATTGAAAAAAAAAAAAAAAATTCAAATTCCTCAGATAATATTTCTTCATCAATTGAAAATTTAGAAAACATAAATCACGAAATTGGAATTAATCTAAAACAAAATAATGATCATTCATCAAATGAAAAAAAAATAGAAAATATTTTAACTCATGATGTTGATCATCTTTATACATCAACTATTATTGATTCTGATAGGGCTTTTGCCGTAGTGTCGGAGGAATCAAAGATTCTTCCCATGGAGATTTCAAAAAAATCTCAGTCGGAACCTGTGGGTGCCCATGAGTCGTTCGGCTCGTCGATTCTCTACGCCAACGAAGTAAGTATGAGAAGCGATAAAATAACAAATAAAAAAAATATTTCCAATATTTTAAATACTATTTTTGATAAAATTTTCATTCTTACTCTTCCACGACGGAAAAAAAAATTAAATTTAACAATTAATAGACTAAATCAGCACTCTATTTATGATTTCGAAATCTTTCATGGAGAAGATGGAAATAATATAGATATTCAAACTAAATATAATGAATATAAAAAACAATCTTGGAATCATTTTGATAAATATTATAAAAGAAAAGCTATTCCTTCTTCAGGAAGTTATGCGATATTATTAGGAATGAAGAATTTATTAATTAAATGTAAAAAATTTAAATACAAAAACATATTAATATTTCAAGATGATATTATTCTTCATGATAAATTTCATCAAAATTTAACCTTCATAAATTCATACATACCAAAAAATTGGAAATTATTATATTTTGGTGGAAGTCAGAGAAATTGGCAAAATGTTACTCATAAATATAAATATTATTTACCTAATGGAACCTGTGATGGAGCTTTTGCTGTTGGAATCGATAACAGCATTTATGATGAACTTTTAAATGAAATGAATAAATTCAATGCCCCATTTGATAGTGGTCCTTTAAGAACTATACAAAAAATATATAAAGATCAATGTTTTGTTATTTATCCTAATTTAATCATTGCTGATGTAAGAATGAGTGATTGTCGAAAACCAAGGGATCAATATAAAATTAGCAAGATTTTTCGTTGGGATCTGGAATCGTTCGGTAATTCATTTAAACTCGAAAAAACTAATATTTTTTATACAATGAATCACAAGAATATATTACCATTGATATCAATAATTATGACATGCTTTAATTCAGAAAAATATATTTATTCTTCGATTCAATCAATACTTAATCAAACTTATACAAATTTAGAATTAATTGTTATAGATGATAATAGTAAAGATAATACAATAGAAATAATTAAAGAAATATCAGAATTTGATGAAAGGATTACATTAATAAGAAATCATAAAAATTATGGAACCTATATATCAAAAAATATTGGAATAAAAGAATCTAAAGGAACATACATTTTATTTAATGATTCAGATGATTACTCAATCTCGACCCGTATAGAAAAACAAGTATTATTTCTTTTGAATAATAATTCATATGGTGGAACATTATCTTTATTTTATTCTCGTGGTAATAATAAACTCAAGCCTGCTGAAATTACACTTTGTATAAATAGAAATATAATCAATAAAATTGGATATTTTGATAATGTTAGGATTGGAGCTGATAGTGAATTTCGTAGAAGAATAGATTTATTCAAAATAAAGATTTACGTGATTAAAGAGTATCTATATACATGTTTAGATCGATTAATGGAATGCAACAAAATTGGAAAATCTAATTCATTAACATCAAATAAATTATTAGGAATTAATAGTTCTATACGTGAATTATATCGGAAGAGTTTTATAAAATTTCACAATAAATTCAATTTTAATATTTGTGATAAATATATTTATCCTTTTTGTCCAATAAAAAGAAATTTTGATTTAGATTCATTTGAAAATATTGAAAAGTTATACAAAGTTTATAACTTTTTTAAATATGAAATTATAACAAATAATTCAAAAAATAATATTAGTTTATCATAATAATATTATAAATAAAATGGATTACACAATAAAATGTGGAATTATAATTGATCAATATCCTGAATCTTTTTATTCTTTATCAGGAGAATATACAGGTTTTATTTTAGAACTATGGAAATTTATAAAATTACAACTAAAAAAAAAAAATAAAAATTATAAATTTTCAGAAATTATTATTGATATTAAAAATAAAAATCATGATTGGGAAAAATTAGTAAATTTAATTGAGGAAAAGAAATTGGACATTTTAGTTTCCGGAATATGGATTAAACATTTTTCAAAAAAAAATATATTATTTTCTTATCCTATTTATCTAAAACAATTAAAATTAATATACAATAAAAGAGAAAATACTGAAATTAATTATATAGAATTATTTAAAAAATTATTAGATTCATGGAAAAAACCATTCATCTTTTTCATTTTTTTAGGTTCCCTATTCGGAATCATTTTAATTTTATTTTTTCCGATTGGAAAAGAAAACAGTAAAATCAGAATTTTTTATAATGCAATCGTATCCGTATTTGGACAAACAAATGGACTAATTTTCGACTATAGAACAGATAATAAGAAGTTTTTTTATTTTTCTCGTATATTAATTTTATGTATTGTTTTACTTATTAATCTTTATTTTTATTCATTATCAACGTCAACAAGTTTGGATTTTATGGAAAACTCAAATGTACTTGAATATACTCTAAAGGATAAAAGAATATTGGTAAGAGGTCCTCGATCTGCACAAATTGTTAAAAAAAATGGTGGAATCCCGGTTATGTCTAATAATAATTTATTATCAGATTATTTGAATAAGAATGAAAAAAAAATATCTGGTTTTATACCAGGTAACCAATTTGTTGATCCTATTTATTATGGGGATGATGATCTTAAAGTATCAACTCTTTATTTAGAAAACGAACCCTGTGCATTTCCTATAAACAAATCAAAAGTATTTTTAAAAGATGATATTGATTCCATTTTAATAGATCTAAGGGAAGATGGTAGAATGAATAAAATTTGTAATCAATATTTTTATTATCCAGGAAAAGAAAGTTCAACTATTTGCTAATCTTTTTATTTTTGTTATTATTTTTTTAATTCATATTATTTTATAATTAATTATATTTTCTTATTATTAATTATATTTTCTTATTATTAATAATAAAATAATATGAATAAAAAAGAAATTATTAATATAGCAATTGTAACCAATACATATGATTATAAAATTCTTTTACTTGTATGGAAATATATTGAGAAAAAACTACCCCAATATGATTTCAATTATATTTATATTAAAAATTATGATCATAACATTTTAATAAATGATATTAAAAATCAAAAATATGATACTAGTACTTCACTCATAAATATCACAAAAAAAAGAAAAAATTTGGTAAACTTTATTTATCCTATATTTCTGTCAGAACCAAATATTTTCTATCGTGTAAAGGAAAAAATTCAAGATAACTATATTTCATATTTCATAAAAAGTACACTTCCATGGATAATTTTATTAATCATATTTTCTATATTTTTTGCATTTCTATTATATATCTCAGATACTAGATCAAAATCAACCAAAAAAATATATAGCGTCTCTTCAGCCTTTTTAGGACAAAACGGTGGCTTAGTTAATCAATTAGATGAAAGTAATATAATAAATGTATCTGTAAATCTATTAATCGTTCTTTTTATTTATTTTATATTTGTATTTATTTATTCTCAAGTAATTGGTAAAACCATTCACTTTTACAAACATGAACCTAGATTTATAGGTGGTATCAAAAATAAAAAAATTGTAATTTCACCAAGTCATCCAAATATGGAATCATTAAAAAAAGAAGGAGCAATACCTATCATTATTAATAGAAAGAGTAAAAAAGATATTTTAAAATATTATCTTGACAATGACGATAAATATGACGGAATCTATTTACAAGATTATGGTATGTTAAATTCTGAATTTGATAATAATGGAGTATTAGAGTTTATTTCAAATTCTAAAACTTATAAACTAAAAAAAGATAGTACATTTCATATTGATTTTGGTTTACAATATAATTCATTTCCTGTTAATAAAAAAAAAAAAAAATTTCTAAATGATTTTAATAGAATCTTTTTAGCAAATATTAACGAAATAAGTTCTATTATTAGAAAAAAATATATTTTTAATGGAATCAAAAAAAAAAATATATTATTTTTCTAATTATTTATAATCTTCTAATTTTATATTGTAATAATAATATAGATTTCAATTCATGCCAAAATCACTTAAAATAAAAAAAAAAATAATTGCAACAAACATAGATCAAGACAATAAAATCAAAGTATCCAAAAAAATAAAATCAGGACCCTGTATTTTTCCCTTCATTTATAAATCTAAAACATATAATAATTGTATAAATACTAAAAGCGGAAAAATTTGTGCAACCCAAGTAGATGAAAAAAAAAATTTATTAAAATATGGGTTTTGTCCAAATACAAAAAAAAAAAAAAAAAAAAAAAAAAAAAAAAAACACACAAAAACAAAAACATTTATCTAATAATCCATTTTCACGTTCACAAAATATTAAAGAAAATAATTTATTAGGATTACATTATTACAATCTTTTAATAGATAATCACATAAATCCCCAAATTTCAGAAAATTTATTAAAACCATTTAATATAATCTACCTAATTAATTTAAATAATTATGGAAATTCAATTAAGATCTTTGATCTTTTCCATAGATTAGGATTTATTCCCTCACATTTTACTAATAAAAATAAATGTATTCTTTTTCTTGATAGTATTCTTGTTTCAAATAAACTAAATTCAAATGAAATAAAAACCCTAAATCCCATAATTGATCCATCAAAAAAAAAAAAAAAAAAAAAAAAAAATTCAAAAAAAAAAAAAAAAAAAAAAAAAAAAAAAAAAATAAAAAAAAAAAAAAAAAAGATACTTTGGATGATGACAACATCGGTTGGAATGGAAATGAATATATTAACATTACAAAAAGCCATCATAAT
>Ga0209986_10002253_pt1 | contig 17876 bp, 20 predicted proteins | sample BlataG_FD_183168 | JGI IMG/M metagenome (GOLD analysis project Ga0209986, IMG submission 183168) | Deep subsurface microbial communities from Black Sea to uncover new lineages of life (NeLLi) - Black_00105 metaG (SPAdes) (version 2) | ecosystem: Environmental > Aquatic > Marine > Oceanic >...
TTGTCTCATAGCGAAACAATGGCGCCTTGTCCAGCGAAAAATGATCACTGCCGGAAAAATTCATCACCCTTGCCCCCGAATCGCTCCCGCTCTCAGACTCGCAAAAAGATCAGACATATCGTTTTGCCCCAATGTTATTCCGGCAACAGCCAGCTTGAACTTGACTCCGCAGAATCACTAACTGACCGTTATCACAACCTTTTAAGGTCGTCGCAAAAGAGCCGCACCCAACTGATTTTCCAGCTTCAGCAACGGATACGATCGCTTTTCTTAGGGGGTAAGGAATTCACTGAGCTCAAGGTAATCCCGAAAACGTTTGATCTTCGCAGATCCGACGCCTTTTACGCTTCTGAGATCATTCCACGTTCTGAAAGAGCCGCGGGTCTCTCTGACCCCGACGATACGTTGAGCCAGGCTATGACTGATTCCCGGAATAAGGACCAGTCCCTCTGCTCCGGCCTGATTAAGGTCAACAGGAATTCCTAACACGATTTTTTTCCTCACGTTCATAGGGGACGAGGTAAACCGATCTGCTTCTATACGCATACCGGTTTCCATTTTTTCAGGCTGAGTCTCAAAAGGGACGGAACGGTTGCTCACAAGACCTCCTGCCCTTTGAATTGCCTCACATGGGGTTGGGGGATTGGTGAAGGTGTAGATGCCAGCCCTACGGACAGGCCCCGTGACCTCAACAGCCCATTGCTCGTGAGGTTGGGATTCAGATGTGGAACAAAAGGAGAAAGGGCCATGAAGTGGCGCAAGAAGATTTAGGATGAGGACGGTTAGCCCAACCATCAGTAAGATGATTTGTTGGGCCTTGGTAAAGTTTCTCATTAGTAATTCAGGGATTCAGGAATTGAGAAATTGAAGGAAATCCTTGCATCCCTTAATTCTCCAATTCTTTAATCCTTTACGCTTCATGCAATCCGAAGGCATTATGAAGGACTCGAACAGCCAGCTCCGTGTACTTTTCTTCTATCACACATGAGATCTTTATCTCAGAGGTACTGATCATCATAATATTGATATTCTCATTTGCAAGGGTTGAAAACATCTTGGCCGCCACGCCAGAATGGCTTCGCATGCCTACACCGATGACCGACACCTTTGCAATGTGTTCGTCGCCAAGAACCTCTTCTGCCCCGATAGCATGGGCTATCTCCTTCTGAATTGACATAGCCGTTTGGTAGTCATTCTTTGGAACCGTGAATGTGAGATCTGTGAGGCCGCTTTTCCGTGTATTCTGAATGATCATGTCTACGACAATGCCAGCCTCGGCAATACTAGTGAAAATCCGCGATGCAATGCCGGGCCGGTCAGGAACTCCAGCAAGAGTAATGCGTGCATCGTCCTTGCTGTACGAGATGCCTGATACCACCAGTCGTTCCATGTCCTTATCCTCTTCTACCACCATAGTGCCTTCCTCCTCGTTGAAAGAAGATCTGACGTGTATAGGGACATTAAATTTCTTGGCAAATTCAACTGCCCGGATCTGCAGTATTTTTGCACCCAGACTGGCCATCTCCAACATCTCGTCATAGGAGATCCTGTCCAGTTTTCTTGCGCGCTTGCAGACATCGGGGTCTGTAGTATAGACGCCATCCACATCAGTGTAGATCTCACACACGTCGGCTTTCAGGGCAGCCGCCAGGGCGACTGCCGAGGTATCGGAGCCGCCGCGGCCCAATGTCGTGATATTTCCTTTCGCGTCACGGCCCTGGAAACCGGCGACTGCCACGATTTTTCTTTTGTTGATGAGATCCTTGATACGGTTCGCCTTTATGTCCAGAATGCGGGCGTGCCCGAAAGCACGGTCAGTCACAATTTCTGCCTGGTAACCCAAGAGAGACTTGGACGGATACCCCATCGATTCTAACATGATGCAAAAGAGGGAGACAGTTGTCTGTTCGCCGGTGGCTAGGAGAACGTCGAGTTCCTGTTTTTTAGGATCGTTAGTAATTTTACGGGCCAGTTGAATGAGTCCATCTGTAACTCCTGCCATCGCTGAAAGGACTACAACGACGTCATTTCCGGCGCTGTAGATCTTGGAAACCCGATGAGCAACACTTCGTATTCGGTCAAGATCTGCGACCGACGTGCCGCCGTATTTCTGAACGATTAATGCCATGAAACAGTCCTTGGGTATTTAGAAATTGACACATTTCTCTACCAAAACAGCGGCCCTTTGTCCATATCCAGTAAAATGGAAATTCCGGGTTTGGTCATTGAGGATGGAAATCGCCACGTGGAGCCGTTCATCGGGCAGGAAGTTCAGTAGCTTTTCAGCCCATTCAATCACCGTGACGCCATTTGAGCAAAGGATTTCTTCCAGGCCAATTTCTTCCAGTTCGCTCACGTGCTCCAGACGGTAGAGGTCAACATGATAAAGCCGGAGTCGTCCCGGATATTCGTTTATCAGTGAGTAGCTAGGGCTTGTGACACATAAGTCTTTTGGTACCTTGAGCCCCACTGCAATGCCCTGGGTAAGACAAGTTTTCCCGCTACCCAGTTCGCCACTGAGGGCGACAACCGAGCTACTTTTCAACTGTTGTCCCAGGAACGCTCCGAGACGGAGGGTTTCCTCAGGAGAATGAGAGGTGATGCAATGCTGTTTAGGTTTCAAAATTTACGTACAATCACACCTCTAAAACCACGACCGCAACTGCATACCGGCCGTCGTCCGACAGGCTCAAGAAACTTTCCTGAATGCCGTGCTGCTCATAGATCTCTTTAGCATTGTGATGCAGACCCAAATTGGGCCGTCCGTTAGTATCATGAATGACTTCGATCTGTCGAAAACTCAGTCCCTGGCGGAACCCTAAACCAAGAGCTTTTGCAAAAGCCTCTTTGGCGGCAAAACGAAGGGCAAATCGTGATGCCGGATGAACTCTCTTCTGGCAGTGCTCAATCTCGGACTGGGTGAAGACCCTCCTTGCAAATCGGTCACCCCAGCGCTCCAAGGCCGCTTCGATGCGTGAAATCTGCACCATATCGATCCCGATGCCGTAGATCATTGTTGGTCAGTAGTCAGTGGCGTCAAATGACGATGCCCGATGCCCGACACCGGATGCCCGATATCCGATACGACGTGTCGTGAAAGAGAGTCCTTGGAATATCCGGCATCATTTTCCAAACCAATGACTCATTTATTCACAATTCTTTAATCAACGCAATCATTTCCCTAACAGCCCGGTCCAGACCCACAATGACTGCACGGGCGATGATGCTGTGACCAATGCTAAACTCGTCGATTCCGGATAGCCCCTTAAAGGCCTTGATTGTTTGGTATCCCAAGCCATGACCTGCATTAATGCCGAGTTTCAATTTCCGGCCAAGTCTGATACTGTCTACTATCTTATCAAAGGCCGCTGCACGTTTCTTTGGCCCTTGTGCGTCACAAAAGACCCCGGTATGAATCTCCACGAAATCGGCATTGATCCGACGGGCAATTTCGATCTGATCGGGATCCGGATCAATGAATATGCTGACGGGAATGCCTTCCTTTTCAAGTGTGTTGATGGCATCAGAAACCGCATCTTTGTGAAGATGAAGGTCAAGGCCGCCCTCGGTAGTCAGCTCTTCTCGCTTTTCCGGCACTAATGTCACGAGATCTGGTTTGATTTCCAGGGCAATGTCAATCATCTCAGACGTTGTGGCCATCTCCAGGATCAACTTGCTCGTGACCGTTTTGCGCAAGATTCGCACATCCCGGTCGTGTATATGTCGTCGATCTTCTCTTAGATGGACAACAACACCATCGGCGCCAGCCAGTTCCACGATTCCCGCAGCCATAACCGGATCAGGAATATTGATTTTTCGTGCTTCCCTGAGTGTGGCAACATGATCGACATTGACTGCTAGACCTGGCATTAGTACGTGCCTCCTCTACGTGACGTTCACCGTTGAATGGTTAAATAGTTGACTGGTTAAGTCATTGCGTCGTTGACCACTCAACCATTTGACAACTCAACAACTCAACGACTACTGCCTTCGAGCAGTTCAAGCAATTGTTCCTCCTTGATCCTCATGGCTTCCGCTTGTTCCGACGTTTGTTCGTGATCAAATGCGAACAAATGCAAGATGCCGTGAATCAAGAGTTGATCAAACCTGGCTTCTGTCGTCATTCCCGCATTTAGTGCTTCGCGAGCTGCTGTGTCAGAAGAAATTACCACATCTCCAAGCAGGTTGGGGTTGACGTTGTTAAAAGGGCCTTCTCGCATTGGGAAAGCAATGACATTGGTGGGGCCGGGCCGATCAAGGTATGTCTTGTTTAGCCCCTCCATTTCTTCGTCGCTTACAATAAGGATAGACAATTCCCCGTCAGGTGATCCTAAGGCATCTAGAATGATTTCCGCCTTTTTCCTTATCTCGTACTGATCGATCCTGTGGCGATTTTGTCTGTCCTCTATCAAAATTCCCATCAGTTTTTCTAGTCGCACTATCCATTCTGGCCACACCATTACCATTGGGGTACTCGATTCGGTGATGGTAAATGCCGTTTAAGGTCATGTTGAAACTCTCAGCGATTTTATTGAGATCCTTTAGTGTCAAATCACATTCATCTAGCTGTCCGTCCAGAAGCACGCTATTGATAATTCGTTGCACCAAGCCCTTGAGTCGCGCTGGCGTCGGGTTTTCCAGGGTCCTTGAGCTAGCCTCCACTGCGTCTGCCAGCAGCACTAAGCCTGCCTCTTTCGTCTGGGGTTTTGGTCCTGAATACCTAAAATGCTCCACATTGACGGCGCCTTCACCCTTCAGTCTCTTTGCCTTTTCGTAAAAGAAAGTTATCAGGCTTGTCCCGTGATGCTGTTGTATGATATCGGCAATTGCGTTTCCAAGCTTGTGACGCTTAGCCGTTTCAACACCATCTCTAACATGAGACGTCAGAATCAAGCTCGACATGGATGGAGCCAACTTGTTATGTCTATTCCTGCCGTCTTTCTGATTCTCGATGAAATAAAGGGGCTTATTGATCTTGCCAATGTCGTGATAATAGCCGCTAACCCGGGCCAATAGCGGATTGGCGCCAATTGAGGCGGCAGCAGCCTCCCCCAGACTCCCTACAATTACGGAATGATGGTACGTTCCAGGGGCTTCAAGCATGAGCTTGCGTAGTATGGGGCGATCCATGTTGGCAAGCTCCAAGAGTTTGATGTCTGTCGTATAGGCGAAAGCCATCTCCGCCACAGGGGCAAATCCTGTAGTCAGAATGCCGGAAGACACTCCTCCCAAAAGGCCGAATGCCCAGTCCCAAACCAGCTTCAGCTCAAGCCCGGAGCCTCTGAACAGGTAGATGGCGGTGACAACCACGGCGTTGACGAGACTTACCTTTAATCCAGCCTTGATCAGGATGCCCCGCTCTTTACAGTTACGTACGGCGTATGCTCCCACTGCGCCGCTCAAGAGAAAAAAAAGGAACATGTCAAACTGGTTTGAAAAAAGGAACGCGGTTGTGAATGCAGTTGCCAAGGCAAAGGGCAGGGCTACGTTCATTCCCATAAACAGACACACGGTCATTGCGCCTGAAGCTACGGGTATGGCGTAAAAGGCCGAAGTCGTTTCTGTGGAATAAGGAATGTTTCTTGCGATCCCTTGTACCAAATAGACTGATACTTCACTTAAGACAAATAGAATGACCAGCATGACACATAGAAAGACAATATCCTTGTTGCGCAGGGTTGCACTTGCGTCTGTTCTGAAATTGGTTGTAAAGGAAATGACCAAGAATGAGATAAGGAGGAGCATAAACCCCATGCTGATCGTAAAAAGAGGCTTGCTTTTCATTTCAGATTCAAGGGCACGCAGTTTAGCCATATGCAGCGGGGATACCTTTTCTCCTTCCCGGACAAGCATCTCTCCTTTCTTGATTTGAGTCAGCACTGCCTTCACGTCGTTAACCGCTTGGTTTCTTCGCTCTTCAGTCTCGCCTCTGTTAAGGGTTAGGTTGGGCTGTATCAGACGTTGTGCCAGGTCTATCATCACGTTACGAACAGAATAGCTAAAATCCTTCAACAAGGTTCTGCCTGTGTTTGCCAGGGCAATCTTGGCCTCGTCCAGGCTGTAGAATTTCTGGAGATCGTTTACGAGGGACTCCTTCTTGGAGGATAACCGGCGCACTGTGACACCTCTTTGGTGTTGCTGAAGCAAGAGCTGCTGCTTATTTCCTACGATGCCGTCTTGGAATACAGTGGCCAACAGCCGGCCGGTTTCTCGTGATATGGACTCAGCAAACTCATTCTTTTCCAAGATCTCATAGGCCCCATTGCTGACATGGACCCCCAGTATGTCTTCAAATGTCGGCTTTTCCTTCCATACAAGATCGTGACGTGAAAGAGTCTGAGTCAGTTGTGTATCCTCTCCCCCAACTCGTGCCTTGACTGTGTCAGTGGCCGGGTCAATTCTCCCCGCATTTCCTTCCGGAGGCATCCGCATATGCTCAAAAGCCTGTGCAATTCGCTCGTCCAGCTTGGATGCCAGGGTGTCGTCAAAATCATAGACGGTCAGGACAGACAGAGCTGCCTCCTCCCGCTTCCTTTCGGTCGCCTCCTTATCTTCGATCAGAAATTCTTTCGGTGATTTGATGTCCTTTGTGGCGACGTCATCTATGCCATACTTAGGCGTGGCTCTCCAGAGACTGGGAAACAACAGAATGGCCATCAGAAGGGTCGTTCCCAACAAGATGAACCAGCGTATCTGGGGATGTTCGTTTATGGACTCAAGAAGAGCTTTGCTGCGTTTTTTTCTGTTCGAGGTGATCATACGCCTTGATTATGTCCCGCACCAGTTGGTGTCGCACCACATCTTTTTCGGAAAAGAGTACAAAATCAATTCCTTTGATTCCCTGCAATATGTTCTTTGTCTCTACAAGACCAGAGACCTTGCCATCAGGCAGGTCGATCTGGGTTATGTCACCCGTGATAACCGCCTTAGAACTGAATCCAAGGCGTGTCAAGAACATTTTCATCTGTTCTGAGGTGGTGTTCTGGGCCTCATCCAGGATCACAAAGCAGTCGTTTAACGTTCGGCCTCTCATAAACGCCAGCGGAGCCACTTCTATGGCGCCCTGTTGGATCAATCGGGTGGCCTTCTCGTAAGGCATCATGTCGTTCAGGGCGTCATAGAGGGGCCTCAGATAGGGATTAACTTTTTCGTAAAGATCTCCTGGCAGAAAGCCAAGGCTCTCGCCAGCCTCAACAGCCGGACGCGTCAAGACAATGCGATTGACCTGGCCCTTTGTCAAAAACGATACTGCCATGGCCATGGCAAGATACGTCTTGCCAGTTCCTGCAGGTCCTATGCCAAAGACAATGTCAAACTTCCGCATGGCGTCAATGTATTTTTTTTGAACCAGGCCCTTGGGCGTAATGGGCCTTTTTTGGGATGTTATATACACCGTATCCAAGAAAATATCCTTCAGTCTGACGCCATCATCGCTGCTCAGGATACGGATAGCATAGTCAATATCACCGGGGTACAGAGGATACCCCTCCTCAACAATACCGTACAGATCCATAAGGAGCTTTTCGGCTAGTGCTGTGGGAATCGAATCCCCTGCAAGGTTGACTGTGTTGCCTCTGGCATGGATCTGTATGTCAAGGGCACCGGCGATCTGGCGGAGATGACGACTCTGCTCTCCGAACAGACTCATTGCTATGAGATTGTCCTCAAACGTAATCTTGCGGTTCATAGCTCGGATCCGATCACGAAAAGCCACGTCCTGGCCGTGGCTTGTTTATGTCTTCCTACCATAGGTCCTGCCGGTTTTGCAAACTGCAAAAGAGAGATTTCATGCCTCTTTAGGCTCGAAAAATGGCTTGACTTGAATATGGGCATTTGTTAGACGCACAATACTTGGAAATCTTAACAAAAAGGGCAATATCCATGAATGCGCTGGACATAGCCATTAGTTTGATCGGGGGGTTTTGTCTGGTTCGTGGCCTCTTCCGCGGTGTCATAAAGGAGATAACCTCCGTTGTTGGGGTGTTTGGCGGTTTTTACGGAGCGTATACTTGCTATCCGCTACTGGCAGGCTGGCTTTCTCGGTTGATCACAAATAGAGCATATCTGAACATTATTAGTTTTTTCCTGGCTTTTACCATCATCTTTCTTGCCATTGGATTTGCAGGTGTGATCCTCAAACATCTGTTCAGAGCGGCTGCATTAGGTTGGGCCGACCGTGTTCTCGGTGGCGCCTTTGCCATGGTAAAGGCTGTTCTCATCGTCTCTGTGTTACTGATTCCTCTTATGACATTTCTTCCCAAGGACTCTGCTGTGATAAAGAATTCCCGCATCGCTCCCTATGTGAGTGCGACGTCGGAGAAGTTGGTTGCGGCAGTACCCATGGAAATGAGAGAGAAGTTCCGCGATAACATCAAGGCGTTGAAGGCATCGTGGAAAAAGCAGTAGCGGCCAATAGCTATTTTAAACGCCTTATTAATCTGGTTCAGACCCTTCGCAGCGACCGCGGTTGCCCATGGGACCAGGCGCAAACTCCCGAGAAAATCAAAGTATATTTGATGGAAGAGGCCTATGAGGTTCTGGATGCCATTGAATCCGGCACGCACGAAGAAGTGTGTGCGGAACTTGGGGACTTGCTCTTTCATATTGTGTTTTTGGCTGTGATCTTCGAAGAGATCGGGGCTTTCAGCATCAAAGACGTGGTGCGGGCAATCACCGAGAAGATGATTCGGCGTCATCCCCATGTGTTTGGTAAAGTCCGGGTCTCAAATGTCGATGAAGTGAAGGCCCAATGGCAGGAAATTAAGACCGCTGAAGCCCAAGACAAGGAAATAGCCCGAAAGTCTTTTCTTGATACTGTCCCCAGGAAGCTCCCAGCCTTAATGCGAGCCTATCGTTTGGGAGAACGGGCCTCAGGAGCCGGATTCGATTGGCCGGATGTCGGCAGTGTACTCATGAAGGTTGATGAAGAGCTAAGGGAGTTCAAGGCTGTCCTGAAAAAAGGTGATGCGCAGAAGTCAGCCGAAGAATTCGGGGATTTGCTTTTTACCATGGTAAACCTCAGTCGATTCATAAGAGTCCATCCTGAGACGGCCCTTACTGCGGCCATTTCGAAGTTTATATCACGATTTCAATCAGTTGAGGAGGCTTTGAGGAAACAGGGTCGCTCGCTGGATTCGGCTTCCATTGAAGAGATGGACAGGATATGGGAGGAATGTAAGACAGACGAAGGTACAGAGTCACCACCACCAGAGGTTAATACCTGATAATATCAACCAGAAGAATATATATACCCCCAGTAACCTAGCTGCCATAATCGTAGGTGTCCAATCTGCCAGACAATAAGACTGGCAAAAGTTCTCTTGATCTTGGCTTTTTGAGACCATATTCCTGAGTGACTCGTTGTTTAACACCGGCGTTTCACAGCACTATATATCAAGCCCCGTGCCATTCCGGGTTGCCAGGGTAATAGTTTAGCTATTCTAATAGGTTAGCTTGTAATGCCCTGTGATCCGCATATCCCTAAAAGGATAATATATGTTATAGAAATGGATAAAAAAGGTTATAGAGTGAGAAAAAATATGCCAATCTGTTGGAAAAAAAATGGATAGGTGGGAGGAGATTGCAGGCACGGTAACGTCAAAGTCGGTGCTAAGTTGCTAATATTGGACGGTTATGGGAGTCTCAAAATCCGAAATCCGAATACCCGCCTGCCAACGCCTGAGACGGCATTCAGCTTATGTGCCGGCATCTCTGGCAATGGCGGGCAGGTCTAAACTCGAAACAATATCTAAATTCAAATATCAAATGACAAAAACATTGCAGGAGCTTATGCGGTATCTGTAGGGCTTCACCATGTTTTGAATTTTGTGTTTTGGTCATTCGTATTTGTTTCGGATTTGCGGCTGACGCCTTGAGAACAGCACGGATTTCGTGCTTCGAATTTGTAGCATTCTGTTTTAACATATAATTTTTGTTAATTCAGGCGGTTAGTTGTTTAAATGACGTGGCCCTGAGATTGCAATGGACGTGACGATCAGGTGGGATGAGTTGCAGGAATGCCGTCAGACTATCGGCGAGTCTTGAAAAACCGCTCTTTTTCGCTGTAAATACATCCGCAGTATTGCTGGCGGTACATATTCAGACACTTGGACATCTCAATGCCTTCTTTCCAGCCTTGTCGAAAATCCCTGTACAAGAACGGCACCCCATAGGACTTTCCAAGGCTCTCACCAATTGACCTTATCATCTCATGCTTTTGAAATTTACTTTGCAAAAGGGAAGAGGTATAGTAATTAAAATGGCCGCGCCTGGCAATGAGCGCAGTGGACTTGAGCCGATCGTGATAGCAGAAGTTGCACCGCTCTGCTTCGCGGAAAACGACGTTTTGCAGGAATGTTTCCACGTCGTAGCCGTCTTGGTAAATCACTTTCAGGTCCATCTGTTCGGCATATATTCTCAACGCCTCTTCACGACGGAGACATTCCTGATAAGGATGGATGTTGCGATTATAAAAGAAGCCTATGACTTCATGACCTTCTGATCGAAGGACCTTTAGAGGATATATGGCGCATGGCGCACAACATATGTGCAGCAAAACCTTCATCAACTCAACAAATCGTGACCTGGGTGGGAGATTCCAATGAGACCTCTCAAAATCAAGCATTATCTTGGCATAGCCGGAGCATTAGTAACGACTATTGGGTGGTTGCTGTCAAACGCTGACCATTATCCATTTGTTTACCGAATCGTTGTCCCAACATATTCAACTTCAATTTCTGCATTTACGAAAATGCAAGATGTAGACTTCGTCCTAAAGGATGGGGATGATGGATTCAGAGAAATGTCTGAGATACTCAAGGGGTATTTTGAAGAGACCATAAGCCGTGAAACAACTCAAATCAAAACCTTGAATCGTGGGATTGATGAGCTAGAGACACCTCAAGGACCGGAATGGAACCAATATCTTGAACTGGAGGTGTCGTTTTCAAATGAGCCACCACTGACAGGTAAATTCTACGGATTGGAACCAAAGATCCAAGAAGCATTTCTGACAAGCAAAGCATTGTCTTGGAGGAATTGCATTTTTGGGGCTGGCATTGCCATTAGCCTGATTGCCGTATTCATATGATGCTCTGGCTGCTCACCTCAGATCCGGGCTTCTAACCTACCCAAACACCACGACACGAACTGCTATTATCTCTTTCGGGTGTGTCTGTCAAGCCGCTGCCCAAGGCCAAATTACTTGTACGCTTCCTCAAGTTTGGGAAATAACGCCTCAATACTTACGGATTTGATCTTACTTAGGCAGGCAGCCAAAGCGTCTTCCAAGGTGTCTCCCACACCGAAATACTCTCTTTGAGCTTGCAGTACACCTAAGTGTGGCACGGCAATGAATTCAACCTTGGCATTTTCGCTTGCGATGATTTCATGGACTGAGATGTTGCACCAACCGTCTGGCCGGTCCAGTTTGTATTGATAGATTTTGCTCAACATATCGTCCTTGTTAAGATCAAACATAGGGGGCTCCTTTCCAGCGCGTTAAAGCAAGGTTTGCCTTAGACCAGAATGCTGATTGGACAATAACACCAACCACCGAGGAATGCAAGAAAAACGAGAAAAAAGGGCAAGTTCTCAGCAGCTTGGGATAGCCCCCTGTAGGTTCCCGGAGTATATTGATAAGAAATAGATGGCCTTGGGCATCCCGAGATACTCCATCGTCTGGGGCACCATGGCCTCTACCTTTGTCACCGGTCTTTGCACCGCCACATTTCTGACACTCTTTATCGTCCCGATTGAATGGGATTTGCTTATGGGACTGAAGCTCCGCCTTGAAGGCCGGCGGCAAAGACGGGTTTCCGGAAAATAGTCTGTGGGGTCCGATAGATGTGCTTAATTCCTGGTTTTTCTCTTGAATAATGGTAGCTAATTAATGCCCCATGATCGTGATCGCGCTTATTTGCCGAACAATCCCTTGACCTTGTCGGTGACTGCCTCCAGTTCCTTGCAAGCATGGACATGGTCAAGTTCACCTTCCCATCCCTTACGATGAAATTCCTGATCAGGATTTTCTTGCCGCCGCTTTCCTTCTCAGGCTGCTTCTTTGGTGGCTCCTTCGTACCCACAGTGCTTTTCACGTTGTTCAAAATGGTTTTGAAGTTGTCCGTTTGGTGCGCCTTCTCATAAGTGATCTCAGGACGAACCACTTCGATTTTGTCAATAATGATCGTCTCTCCGGCAAGGGAACCCTCATCCACATCCACATAGATGGATCCCACCTTTATGGCCTGCGGTGACTTGAATCCCTTGGGGTTGCCAAGACAAAAGTCTTTGAGCCTGGCCTCCCCGGAGAATATGGAGATGTCCACGTCCTCCAGGCGCACCTCTGTCTTTGTTATTTTGGGGCCGTATGTGTTAACAGCGCTCTTGACTATAGGGCCGAGGTTGGAGATTCCTACAACTATCAAAATGATAATGAAGATCGCGACGGCACCGCCTATAATGATCCATTTCTTCATAATTCACCCTCCTTACCTGCTGGATTGGAAAACCTTGCTTTCCATTCGGGCAGAGCATTCGCAATGGAACGCTGCCTTTCAATGAAGAGACTAAACCAGGGATTATGGAATACCCATGATGAGTTTCATGCCTTCGTGAACTTGAACTATCCTGTCTTTTGTCAGATTGCCGACCTTTTCTTTGAGACTACTCTTGTCGACTGTTTTGATCTGTGTGACATTAACCACGGATTTCTTAGGTAAACCAGCTTCTCCCTTTCGTAAAACGACATTGCCCGGCAATTCTCCAAATTTCAAGGTCGAAGTGATTGCAAGAACAATGACCGTATTCAGTTCATGGAGATGTTTGTCAACCCTCATTTGTGGCCCCAGGCCAACGTGAAACCTATTATGACTTTGGCAGCCTTGACTCTTGTGGTCAAAAAGACTAGAAAAGTGGGACTTGGACTACGCCATGATGCTGAACGGGGAGCAAGGAGGGCGGTTATGAAGGCAAGCGAAGGACGTACGGGCCGCGTTTTCGTTATACGGCTCGAGGATGGTGATGTGATACCCGATTGCATTGAGCATTTCGCGGCAGAGAACGGAGTCTCTGTGGGCCATGTCATCCTGGTAGGTGGTATTGGAGAGGGAGAAGTCGTGGTTGGCCCGAGACGTTCCGAAGAAAGGCCACCAGACCCGATGCTATTGCCTGTGGAAAACGCCCATGAGGTTGTCGGCGTGGGTGTCCTTGCCCCTGGGCAAGCCGGTAAGCCGATCCTGCACATTCACGCATCCCTTGGCAGGTCTGGGCAAACCATGACCGGATGCTTGAGGCCAGGCGTGAGAACCTGGTTGGTGGGCGAAGTCATCCTTTATGAAATCTTAGGCACGACGGCCGTTCGTCTTGTGGATAAGGAGAGCGGCTTTGAGCTCTTGGAACTTACACCATTCTAGGGTAACCGTTCACAGGTTACATTTATGCCGTACGGAATTGTTTTGAAAGATGAACGTCGAACATCGAACATCGAACGTCCAACGTCGAATGAAAAACGAATATCCAATACCGAACATTCAACCTGTCGAGAGCCTCAAGGTCGTGCGACGGCTATTTCTGTTTCTTTTCAGCCCTTCGACTCCTCAACGATCTTTATGATTCGCACCGAATACTCGAGCAGCCTTTCTTCCAGGTCATAAGTCTGTTTCTTCATCTTTTCCCATTCAACATTCGATGTTGGACGTTCGATGTTCGATGTTCATTTTTTTGTAACCATGAACGGTTACATTCTAGGGTAACACCTGCCAAGCACTTACTCGACGTACAGTAGATCTCAACACAATGAATCCCCGGCCCTCATACTTTGATTTTTCCGTCAAATCCTGATACATGGAAACGCGAACATGTTTTCGATATTAGGACATCTCATCTTTTGCCATTGTCGCTTCTCACATTAGTTCGAAAAAAAACGGTTTCCTCTGCGGCTCGGCGGTGAACTGTTAAGAAGATCGATTATGGACACTTTTCTGTCGGAAAAACATCGGACTGTGCGGCGTTCAGTGCGTGCCTTTTGCGAGCGCGAGCTTGAACCCATTGCCAAGGAGATCGACCAGGAGGCCCGCTTCCCCTGGGAGGTGGTGGAAAAAATGGGCAAGCTGGGCTACTTTGGAGTTCAGGCGCCCAAAGAGCTGGGTGGAGCAGGCATGGACTCGGTGAGCTACATCATCGTGATTGAAGAAATTTCACGGGCTTGCGCCGGCCTTGGACTCTGCGTGACCGTTCACAACAGCGTGGCCGTCTACCCGCTTTTGGCCTTTGGCTCCCAAGACCAGAAACGCAGATGGGTGCTGCCTCTTGCCAGGGGCGAAAAAATAGGGGCCTTCTGTCTCACGGAACCCAACGCGGGATCCGACGCGGCAGGCATCGAAGCCACAGCCATCCGCCACAGTGACCATTTTCTGGCCAACGCCAACAAGGTCTTTGTCACCAACGGCGGCGTTGCTGATGTTTGCCTGATCTTCGCCCGCACAGACCCCAAAGCCGGCCGCAAAGGGATTAGCGTGATTATTGCCGAGCGAGGCACTCCCGGGTTCGTGGTGGGTGATCTTGAGGATCTGTGTGGCATGCGGGCTAACCCGGTTACATCGATTCGCCTTTATGACTGCCAGATACCGGCCGAAAATCTCTTGGGAAAGGAAGGCATGGGGTTACGTATCGGGCTTGCAGCGCTTGATACCGGCAGGGTCGGTATTGCTGCCCAGGCCGTCGGTATTGCCCAGGCCGCGCTCGACGAAGCGATCCGGTACGCCAAACAACGCCGCCAGTTTGGTGTTCCCATCGCCAGACACCAGGCTGTGCAGATGATGATCGCTGACATGGCCACGCATGTAGATGCGGCCCGGCTTATGGCCTTTCGTGCGGCTGTGCTGCGCGACAAGGGGAAGTCTTTTACCCAGGAAGCGGCCATGGCCAAGCTCTATGCCTCAGAGGTTTCGAGCAAGGTGACGGACATGGCCGTCCAGATCCACGGTGGATACGGGTACTCCAAATCGTACCCTGTGGAGCGGTACTACCGCGATGCCAGGGTGACAAGAATTTACGAGGGAACCAGCGAGATTCACCGCATGGTTATCGCCAGGGGTGTATTGGGATAGAGGAGGCCGGATGGGATTTCACATCATTGTATGCGTCAAAGCCGTGATTGTTGACACCTCGCATGGGCGGGTGATCCGGTCGCCTGATCAATTGGCGCTAAACCCGTATGATCGGCCGGCTCTGGAGGCCGCTCTGCGTATGAAGGAAGAGTGTGGCGGGAGAGTGACCGCTCTTTCCATGGGCCCGGCGGCTTGTGCTTTCGTCCTCTACGAGACCATGGCCATGGGTGTAGACCGTAGCGTTCTGCTTTGCGACCCTGCGCTTGCCGGATCAGATACGCTCGCAACGTCCACCGCTCTGGCTGCCGCAATCAAGAAGCTCGCTCCGTTTGATCTGGTCCTTTTCGGCACCAGGACAACCGATAGCGACACGGGCCAGGTAGGACCACAGACCTCTGTCCTGCTTGATCTGCCTCTGGTGACCTGGGCGCATTCCGTTGAGCATGAGGGCTCTGGCCTCCGCATTGACCGCAGGGCTGATGGATTCCAGGAGGAGTTTGCACTTTCTCTGCCTGCTGCGCTAACCATCCATCCGGCATCGGCACAGCCCAGGGATATCGGGCTTTTGGGGATCGAAGCAGCTTTCGAGCAAGGAAAGGTCGAAGAGTGGGGCTTGGAAGACCTGGGCCTTTTCCGGGACCAGGTTGGAGAGGCAGGATCACGTACCAGTGTGCTCTCTTTGACGCCGGTTGCCAGGGAAAGAAAATGCGAGTTCATATCGGGCACTGCAGAGGAGCAGGCCGAGGAATTGATAACGCGACTGAAGGAATCGGGATTGATCGGATAGGAAATGGCGCAAGGTGTAAACCACGAAATGAAACACGACAACAACATCCTGATTATCCCTGGCCCAGACCTGGATTTGCACCGCAGGAGTATACGGCTCCGGTCAGGATATTTAGCTCCGGCCCAAGTAGATTTTGCGCAAGTCGCGCCAGGGCGGGCCTGTAATTCTGCCTAAAGGTCCAGGGTGGTGGAATGGAAGTCTGGGTATGTGCAGACATCAGGAGCGAGAGGCTTTTCGGGTATTGCCTGAATGTCCTGGCCAAGGCCCGTGATCTGGCCCGGACAGTGTCACAAAAGGCCGTGGTTGTGCTCATGGGTTCGTCAGCCCATGACAGGCCTCAAGGTTCCTCTGGCCCCCCATGCCTGTCAGTCGATTCCGCGGCCCAGGACTGCATCGCCCACGGCGCTGACCTGGTCTATGTCCTGGATAACCCGGATCTGGGCACGCCAAGGGCTGATATCTACGCAACGGCCCTGGCACAGGCCGTCCGGAAGTACGAGCCCGGACTCGTCTTATTTCCTCTTACCGACTTTGCCCTGGAACTGGCGGCACGGACTGCAAGGATCAATAATGCCGGCCTGATCGCTGGCTGTGCGGATCTCAAGATTGAACAGGACCGAGTGGTTGCGACATGCCCGTCATGGGGCGGCCAGATCATGGCCGAGATCACCTTTTCAGGCAGTCTTTGTACTGGATTTGCGACCGTTCAGCCCCATGCTTTTCAAGCGATCGAGGTTCGTGGTGAGCCTGGCACCGTCGAGCATATCCGACTGGATCGTCTGGATGCGCCCAGACGTCTGAAGCTCATATCAAGATCGGTTGAGCCTCAAGAACGTCGGAAGCTGGAAGAGGCTGACGTAGTCGTGGTTGGAGGAGCCGGGCTCGGCAACGCGGATGGGTTTGCCCTCGTACGTCAACTTGCTGCTGCGTTGGGAGGCGAGGTAGCCGCGACCCGGCCGCCAGTGCTTCAGCATTGGGTGGATGAGGAGAGACTCATCGGACAAACCGGAAAGACCGTTCGGCCCGGACTGCTTTTTTCGATTGGCACTTCGGGAGCGGTACAGTATACAGCCGGGATCATGGAAGCTGAAACTATCGTGGCCATCAACCGCGACCAGAATGCGCCCATCTTCCAGGTTGCCGACCTGGGCATCGTGGCGGAAGCAAAGACCTTTGTGCCTTTACTCACTGCCAGGGTCAGGCAGGCGGTGATGCGCAGCCTTGCGGATGTCTTATCTGAAGATGAGAAAAAAAAGACCAGGACCGGTTTTGGCGCGAAAGTGCTCAAACTCAGAGAGGCCCTTCAGTGGACCCGGGAGAACTTGGCCGAGGCCACGGGCGACTCCCCAGAGTTTATCGAGGAGGTCGAAAACGATGAGATCACGCCATCAGTGAGCTTTGTGCTAAGGCTTGCCCGCATCCTGAAGGTCGATCCCGGCACCTTCCTTCGCGAGGAGGAAAAGACCGTGATCCGTGACCAGCGGGCACAGGCATTCATAAAGCGCACCCAGAGCTACTCCTACCAGACTCTTACCCCCGGAGCCGAGAACGAACACCTGCGCGCCTTTATGATCACGATTGAGTCCAGACAGGCCCACAAGCCAGTGGCCTACAAGCACGAGGGCGAAGAGTTCATCTTGGTGATGGAGGGAGATCTCCAACTTATTTTGGGCAGCAAGACCCACCACGTCAAACCGGGCGAGTCCATCCATTTCAACTCTGAGATCCCCCACAAGCTCAAAAGCCTCTCCGATGAGCCCACACGCTGCCTGGTCGTGCTCTATACGCCTTGAGGCGGAGAACGCCATCAAATGTCTCTTGGCTCTGTAAGCAACTTCATGCCGTTTGGCTTTTTTGAGGTTTTTGAATGATATCTTTGCCACGTTTTTTGACCCGCTTGACGTCTTTTTTGAATTGTGTGTCACGTCTGATAGATCTCATACTCTTAGATTCCAAGATCATCAAAAAGCTCTTGAGCTGTG
>Ga0209986_10002254_pt1 | contig 17866 bp, 12 predicted proteins | sample BlataG_FD_183168 | JGI IMG/M metagenome (GOLD analysis project Ga0209986, IMG submission 183168) | Deep subsurface microbial communities from Black Sea to uncover new lineages of life (NeLLi) - Black_00105 metaG (SPAdes) (version 2) | ecosystem: Environmental > Aquatic > Marine > Oceanic >...
TGATTGTTGTCGTTGGTGGAGTAATACCGGCCAAGGATATTCCTATCCTCAAAAACATCGGGGTTACAGGGGTTTTTCCTGGAGGAACACCCTTTGAAGAATCTATAAAATTTATCAAAGAACACGTACATATCTAGCGAAGCTCCGCATAAAACCGAAGAATGGAGAAGAATCTTTTTATATTGCTTGAGACAAAGCGATGTTGGTTTAGTCTAATGTTCTAAGGTTGCGCTGCTGGTTTCATATGACGTTAGCCGTTAACCGATTCGAGCTGCGTAGCCGCAAACGTTCTACGATTTCAATTATATTTTGTACCTTAGTGGCGTTAAAAACATGACATAAATTTTAGGATCTTGGTTATGTAGACACCTAAAAATAGGGGGAATCAATGGGAGTAGCCAGGTATATAAAAGATGAAAAAGGTAGGATTAATGATGTAATACTTCAATCTGGAATCCATATAAATCCTCTTTACACTGAGGATGATCTTAAGCAGATTGAATTTGATTATAAAAAAGATCTTGGTAATTCCGGAGAGTATCCCTTTACAAGGGGAATACATAAATTGGGATTCAGGAGTCGGGAATGGACCACACGCCAATACTCAGGCTTTGGTACCCCGAAAGAGACGAACGAGCGTTGGAAACTTCTAATATCTCAAGGCCAAACCGGGTTAAATGTGGCATTCGATCTCCCTACCCAGATGGGTTACGACTCTGATGATCCTATAGCCGAGGGAGAGGTGGGCCGGGTAGGGATGGCAGTGGATTCTCTAAGAGATTTTGAAATTGCCTTTAAGGACATTGCCCTGGACAAAATTGGTTCTGGCCTCACGATAAATGCTGTTGCCTCGATCATGGTTGCCATGTATCAGGCTGTAGCAGAAGGGTATGGATTTTCTAAACAACAAATAAGCGCCACTCCACAGAATGACATATTAAAGGAGATAGTCGGCAGGGGGGCATGGATCTTTCCGGTGGAGCCAGCTGTTCGCCTGATTGGTGATGTCATTGAATATACCGTAAAGGAGATGCCAAGGGCCAATCCCGTCAGTGTTTGCGGCTATCATATCAGGGAGGCGGGAGCTACCCCAGTGCAAGAAATTGCATACGCTATACAGATTGCAAATGCATATATAGATAATGTTTTAGAGAGAGGATATGATATTGATGACTTTGTATCCAGGTTCTCCTTTAATCTTGATGTATTCGGAAACCTATGGGAACAGGTAGCAAAATTCAGGGCAGCGAGAAAGCTCTGGGCGAAGAATATCAAAGAAAGGTATGGGGCAAAAAACGACAAATCGATGTTTTTACGGGGTATGTTTGGTGGAGGGGGAGGAGGTCTCACAAAGGAAGAGCCTGAAAATAACATTGTCAGAAGCGCCTATTATGCCTTAGCTGCTGCCTTAAGTGGTGCTCAGACTATGGCCCTGTGCTCTTATGATGAGGCCTATACCATTCCCACCCCTCATTCTGCCCTGATCTCACTGAGGACACTGCAACTCTTAATGGACGAGGTAGGTCTCAGAGACACAGTCGATCCCTTAGCAGGTTCATATTTCATCGAGACCCTTACCAAACAGATGGAGAAAAAGATTGTTGAGGAGATGGCCAAGATAGATAAGATGGGGGGAATGGTTAAGGCAGTTTCATCAGGATATATCCAGAAAGAAGTGGCCAGGCAGGCCTATGAATTTGAAAAAGGTGTTCAGAACGCAGAGTTAATAAAGATAGGTGTTAACAAATATACTGGAGGAGAAGAGGGAAAGGTAGAGCTTCATGAATACAGTGATGAATCAGCAATAGAGCAGATAAAAAGCCTTAAAGAATTGAGAAAAACAAGAAACAACAAGGATGTTACCCGAACACTTAAGGCATTAGAGAAGGCGACTAAGGATAAAGTAAATATTATGCCATATCTCGTAGATTGCTGTAAGGCATACGCCACAGTTGGAGAGATGACTGTTATCTTCAGAGATATCTTCGGAGAATTTGTGGAGCCTAGTATATTTTAGAAATATCTTATTACCTATAACATTCCTGTACCGCTCAAGAATTAGCAGGGAAACATTAGAGAAAAAATACCTTATTATGAATATTGGTGATTGGATAAGGAAATGGAGTGAGCTTTCGCCACAGAAGATAGCTGTCATTGATGATGGTCATGAATTCACCTATAGGGAACTTAATCAAAGATGCAATCAAGTAGCCAATTTTCTCCTCCAAAAAGGGATAAGTAAGGGGGATAGGGTTGGAGTCCTTTTATACAATTGCCACGAATATATAGAGATCTATTTTGCCTTGGCCAAAGTAGGGGGTATATTAGTCCCTTTGAACTGGCGAATGGCTCCTCTTGAACTCAGCCATATCTTAAATGATTGTGGAGCAACTTCTCTTTTCTTTGACGAAGACTTCTTAGATACTGCCCTTTACATCAGGGATAATGTTGAAGAGGTTAAAGATTATATTTCTTTAGGGCAAGAGGATATTCGCTGGGCAGAAAACTACCAGAAAATACAGACCTATCCTTCAACTGAACCCACTGGCTTTAAGGAACCAGATTCAGAAGATCCCCATATTATTTTGTATACATCTGGCACAACCGGTTTTCCTAAAGGAGCTGTCCTTTCTTACAGAAAGACCTTTTTTAATGCCCTTAATGCTAATATATTTTATAGATTAACCCCCCTTGACATCTTCTTGGTTTCTCGACCCCTTTTTCACTCTGGTGGACTTCTGGTTGACTCCACTCCTGCCCTTTATAAAGGCGCGACAGTAATATATAAAAGACGCTTTAGTCCCCAAGAGTACCTGGAGACTATTGAGAAATACAACGTTAGCATTATTGAAACTTCAGCTACTTTTTTAAATTTCATGCTCAAGGAATGTGATTTAAGTCGATATAATTTGAGATTATTGAAGTCCTGTTATACAGGTGGTGAGCGGATTTCAACCACTATGCTAAAGGAATATCATAATATAGGCATTCCTCTAAGTCAGATATTTGGAATGACGGAAACATCTATAGTTACCTGGTTATCCACCGATGATGCAGTTAGGAAGATTGGCTCTGTAGGGAAACCTGTGCTTCATGGAGAGGTAAAGGTTATGAGTCGTGACATGCAACAAGTAAATCCTGGAGAGATTGGCGAAATTATGGTCAAAGGACCAATCCTGATGTCAGGCTATTGGAATAAACCTGAAGTTACCAGAGAGGTGATGAGCAATGGCTGGTTTTACACAGGAGACTTAGCAACAATGGATGATGAGGGCTTTATATATATTGTGGATCGTCAAAGGGATATGTTTATCAGTGGGGGAGAAAACGTCTATCCAGCAGAGGTTGAAAGGCTTCTTTTAACAAACCCCCAAATACTGGATGTTGCTGTTTATGGAGTCCCTGATGAAAAATGGGGCGAAGTGGGCAAGGCCTCGATAATTTTACAAGATAACACAGGGATGAGTGCCCCAGAGGTTATGGAGTTTTTACATGGTAAAATAGGTAAGTTCAAAATCCCCAAATATGTTGAATTTGTTGATAAACTCCCCAGAACCGCAACCGGCAAGATCCAGAAATATTTGTTAGTATAAAGATGCAAGGAAAAAACTGAATTCAAGGCTTAAAAATCTGATTCTAAACATTCCTGACCTGATTTTATTGAGTCTTGAAAAACCACGTTCTCTGGGCCCCCGGCTCGTAGACCCTACGGCTCGGAGAGCGTGGTCAGAGTTCTTTGGCTATGCCTGGAAATACAACATGGGAGTATTGGAGTATTGGAAAACTGTCGAAGATCCCGCTGTCAGCGGGTGAGTATTGGAATAAAAACAGAAGATTATGATGTTTTTCTGTTTTGTTTTTAGCATTACTCCATCACTCCATTATTCCAAAAAACACTGAAATAACAGGCATCACAAAGCCCCTCTGGGGATAAATCAAAGCCAGGTTCTCTGGGCCTGGATTCTTTACTTTATGCCGGATATAATTATACAACATCAATGAGTTTGGTCTTTTTTGTCTCCCGCGGAATGCTCCCTGGTTCAACCCATATGAACTTTGGGTTAATGCGAAGATTCTCCTTGAAATATTTGACCATATCTGATTCTAAAGTTCTTATTTTTGCCCTATCCAGGCCCTCTCCATATTCCAGACGAATTTTTAGTGGAGGGGTGACTGATGGCCCTGGTTTGTCAAGTATTATCCTCAATGCACCTGTGACATTCGGGAAAAAGTGCTCAACTGCATTCTTAATGGCCCCAGGGTAAACATTTACTCCCTTTATAATAAGCATATCATCAGCCCGACCGACAATTTTGAAGCGTTTGCCTGGCATACCGCAGGAACATGGCTTTGTCCATATCTCTAAAATATCACCAAGCGCATATCTCATAAACGGCCCTCCCTCCCAATCAAGGAATGTGAATACCATTTCTCCACTTGCACCATCTTCTATTTTTACTGGCTCTTTAGTTTTGGGATCAATCAGTTCCAGCAAACAGTGATCTTCGGAAACAAAGTGCATTCCTTTGTGCTCTTCTGCTGGCTGGTTACAAGAAATGCCATGAAAGGCATGGCCCCCACCTGTATGGTCAAATATCATGGCTCCCCCAAACCCATCACTCAATTTCTTTCTCACCTCTGAATCTCCACCACCAGGTTCAGCAGCACAAAAAAACCACCGGAGCCCCAATTCTGACGCAGGTCGACCTATAATCTTTGGTGCTTGTTCGATCATATATTCTCCAAAGGAGGGGGTAGCAATGATCGCAACAGGAGAAGTAAGATGGATGAAATCGAAAACTCGGCGTGTCCCCCCCTCAATTCCCACCGGAACCACACATGCTCCCATGTGCTGTATCCCTTCTGAAAGCGGGAGCCCCCCGGTAAACATACTAAGTGACAAAGCCTGGAGCATAACATCGCCCGGGCGGATGCCTGCCCTCCAATATTTTCGTGCGTGCATCTCGTTAACGATTGCGATATCGTGTTTTGTCAATGTGTAAAGTGTCGGCATTCCAGTCGTTCCAGAGGTAGAATTAATCCGTACAATTTTTTCTCTTGGTGCACAGGCCAACAGTCCGTATGGATGTCCAAAACGCTCTAAAGATTCCTCTTGGGCTTGACGGTGCTCTCCCTTAGTCATTAAGGGCACTTGATGAAAATCCTCAAAAGACTGAATATCTGATGGCTTGATGCGGGCGGAGTCAAACTTTTTTCTGTAAAACTCCGAATGGTGATAATTATAGGTTACCTGTTTTTTAAGCCGTTTCAGTTGGAGCGACTTCATCTCGTCCTCTGACATCAATTCAACTCTCGGATTCCATAGCTTTCTGTCTTTCATGGCATTAATATCCCTGATCTTGGAAAATTATCTTAAATGCCGTTAAGGCATAGTAATTCAAAGTTATAAAAAAATTTCATTACAAAGCTATTAGGTATTCAGTGCGAAGGCTCACACAATTCAACCAAGGCATCACCAGTATCCTTTGGGTTCAAAAATGCAATCTGTCCATGTCCCCCCTGCATTGGGAAACCCTTTAGTGGCCTTATGCCCTCCTTTTCAAGATCGGACAGCGTCTGCACTAGATCATCAACAGCATAACAGATATGATTGTATCCTGTCTGTTCTCCCATAACATTTCGGGAGAATTCTGTCTGAGAAGCATCTCCGGCATAGGCTACCAGCTCAATATTTGTGTGACCCAGATGCAAAAAAGCTATTGTCAGCCCGACAGATTCCATCTTAACAGTCTTGTCCAGTGTATATCCAAAAATATTGACATATATTGCAATAGATTTATCGATGCTATCAACCAGAATCCCAATATGATCAATGCTGACTATCATCTTTTCTCCCTAATGCATCAGATTGGGCAGATAAAGTGCGATGGCCGGAAAAATTATAATTAGCCCCATGGCAATCGCATCGCACAAAAGAAAGGGGAATCCTGCTTTATATATATCCACCATCGTTGTATCAGCGGGCGAAACACCTTTCATAACAAACAAAAGCAGGCCAAAAGGGGGTGTAGTATTGGCCATCTCCATATTAAGCAGCATCAAAAGTGAAAACCAAAGTGGATTAAACCCCAATGTATTGATAAAGGGCAAGTATATTGGTAACGCCACCATGACCATGGAAAGATTGTCCATAAAGCATCCCAGAAAAAGAAGGGTAACCTGCATGGATAGCAGGATCAGAAAGGGTGGTATATTCAGGCTTAAAACACTTTCTACAAGCCCTCCACTGGCTCCAGAAAAGGCCAATATTTGACTGAAGGTCATTGAACCGAGAATGATTATGAACATCATACCAGAAATGCGCATAGTTCCTTGAAGGGACTTTTTTAAAATATCCCAATTGAGTTGGCCATATAGACCTGCAAGGAAAATTGAACCAAGTGCACCAAGTGCTGCTGCTTCAGAGGGGGTAGCTACTCCCAGAAAAATTACCCCGATTACCAAGAAAATGATTAGCCCCAATGGTAGGACATAGCGGGCTATATCTAGAAGTTTTTTATAAAGCGGCAAAGAGGGAACATCATATGGGGGTGCAAGAGAAGGCTGAATCCAGCAGCGAATCACTACATAAGAGGAATATAAAAAGGCTATTAAAAAACCAGGGATGATCCCAGCAATTAGAAGTTTCCCTACAGAAATATTGCTAAGAGCTGCTAACAGAATTGCCAGGGCACTTGGTGGTATAAGCATTGAAAGACCACCACTACCTATAATTGGTCCGATGCTCATCGTCTTGCTGTAACCCCGCTTTTTCATCTCGGGTACTAACAGAGTGCCCAGCATAGCGGTAGTTGCCATTGTTGAACCGCTCATAGTTGAAAAAAGGGTTCCGGTTGTGATTGCCAAAAGCCCAAGACGACCAGGTATCCTTCCGAGCCATTTTTCAAAAGCGTCGATCGCCTGAACTCCCATATTTGAGTGAAACATCATTTCTCCCATAAAAATGAATAGTGGTACCGGAAGAAGGCTAAACGAAGTCAGACAATCCTCTATATTAAGAATAAGCTGGATGAGACCTGCTTTTCCACCTAAAAATACAACGGCACCCAGGATGTCCACCAGAAGAAAAGCGATTGCTATGGGTATCCCAGAGAACATTAGAACTACAAGCATCCCGAAAACGAGGATAAGTATTTGCCACCATTCCATATCGAAATTGAGTATATCTAAAAGATCAGATCAGTCCTTTACAAAGTAGTGCCAGCGTTTAAAATAGTTTTGAACATCTCTTATAAATTGTATAGCAAAGAGAAAGCTCCCAAAGGGAATGATCATAATAACCAAAAATGCCGGTAGCTTTAAATATTCCATTGAAGGGACATGTCTTATGAAGTAGTCCCATGTGAGCAAGGCACTGAAGTATACAATAATAGAGCATACTATGGCACCGATTATAGAGGTGATCATGTTGATAAAGGCCTGAAGGCGATTGTTCAAACGATTCATCATGATATCTACCCGAATGTGGCTCTTCTCCCGAAGCACCCAGGCAGCAACAAGAAATGTCATATAGAGTAGAATGTATTCACAGATCTCTAAGATCCAGGCAATCGGTCTGTTAAAAAAGTAGCGCATTAATACCTCTACACAGACCGCCAGCATGGCAAAGGCAAAAAGTACTGAACTAAGCCACATCATATTGTTGAATATTTTGTCAATCCAGGTGTAATCTTTCTGCATGGTATTAGCTTATTATAGATTCTAAATTATGTTGCCATTAAGGCAGGCGTTCCTTAATGACAACTGTTTTTTTATGTTACTAAGGCGTTAGTAACTTCCTTGCCTTTTTACCGATCTCTGGTGATTGCCTGATAACATCTTTCCATGCAGCCTCATAGGCCAAATCGATGTACCATTTCGTATCTTCAGAAGAAAACCCGATTACCTCCATCCCCTCTTTCTGCATCTGGTAATATTCATCTTCTGCCAGTTTATTCAAGACACCAGAATATTTCATCTCATTTTCAATCATACAATTGGTCATAACATCTTGAAGATATTTGGGAAGTTTGTTCCATGTATCGAGGTTGACTAAAGCCTCAATATTCATTTGATAAATCCTTGGTTTTAGGATATATTTACAAACTTCAGTCCATCCCTGCCCATTTTTAACTGTATTCCCCATCACTGCCCAGGCGTATCCGTCAATTGTGCCTCTTTCCAGTGCTGTATAGATATCCTTTCCAGGCAAAGTGACAGGTGCTACCCCCATCTTTTTGACAAAGGCCTCATAAGTGGCAGAGACCCTAATCTTTTGCCCCTTCAACTCCTGGGGCCTTTTGATCTTTTTGTTTGTAAATACATGAAACCATACATTATTCTCTGGCCGCCCAAGATAATGAATATTAAACTTTTTTAGCAGGTTTGATCGAAACTCAAAATATCCATTTCTGCGTTCTACCCATGGGGTTACACGTGTTAAATGGGTAAATGCTGCCCCACTCACCATACGGCCATAATAGGATTCACACCCATAAATGATATCCACCACACCGTTTTTGACCGCCTCGAATTGTTTGAATCCAGGAACAGCCTCTGGACCACCAATAAACTTAATGATCAAATCTCCCTTGGCCTTTTTATTGATATCTTCAATCAATGGCCACCATCCACTCATGTTTATATCGTGCTTCGGCAAGAATGAAACTGCCTTCAAGGTAAATGGTTTTTTCTCTGCTTGAGCCGTTTGAACGCCCAAGACAAGTGCCATCACAAACAATAGACTCACCAAGCAACATGATAATCTTTTCATTTTTTCCTCCCTCTTATTTGGTTTTTGGTAAAATAATTACCTTAGCCAGAAAAACACTCGACCCATTTCTAGTCCGCTTTCCCACCCCCTTTCTCATCTATGTTAACCTGTCCTTTTCTTAATCTTTCAGTCGCCATCTTATCAATCGTCATTGTTTCAGGTTTAATAACAACCCCATAATCATCCCTCGCCTTTTCTATAGATACCATTCCATTAATTACATCCTGCAATACCTTTTGGACAAGCCGCTCGTATGGACTGCCATATCCTCCTCCCCCTGCTGCCCGCTGATAAAAAATAGTCCCTCTCGGGATATCCCGAATAATCTCCTTTGATTTAGCTGCACTAATCCTACCATCTGGATATTGCAATTCAATCCGGTTAAGGGTCCCCTTCTTGCCTCCAAAAAGGCCAAATGCCTCCGCTCCCTTTTCGATACCGTCTCCGAAAGCTATTCCAGTTACATTTGTGCCATCTATACGAAATTCGGTCTCAACCCCTAGACCCCCTCGCCATTTTCCTGCCCCAGCTGAATCAATCATGTATTCATGTTTGATGAGAAAATGTGGGTCATGTATCTCAAACATCTCGTAATCCTGTGCCAGAATGCCCCCAGCACAGTTAATAAGCCCGATATGATCATATCCATCACAGAGATAAGTTGCACCAGAACCCCCTTTAAGTGAGAGGAAAAGGATATCTACATAAGGCTTATCCTTTTTAGGATCAAATCCTGTCAAGGTAAACCCCAGAAATCGGTTCCAACCCGCTGACACCATTTTTGGGAGTGCATTGGCAAAGGCCTTGAATATAGCATCAGAATTGGGGCCAGTAATACTGTTGCCGAATGTAGTTGCCGCGGGATATTTAGCATTTAAAAATGAACCCTGTGGATTAATAATCTTAATTGGCCGGACAATACCCTCATTGTGAGGAATATCCGGATTGATAAGCATTAAAAATGTAAGCAACACAGCTGATGCAGTTGCGGCATAAGGCGCATTAACAAAACCGGGTGTTTGAGGAGATGAGCCTGTAAAATCAAAGGTGATATCTGTGCCATCAACAATTATATTGAGATTAATTTTCATCTGAGAGCCTTCTGTTACCCCATCGTAAAAGACAATGCTTTCCCCATGATAGGTCCCATCTGGGATCTCTCTGATTTCATTCCGAACCATTTTTTCTGTAGAGTCAAACAGGTATTCTACGTGGGCATTGAAGACATCAAGGCCATAACGCTCTATAAGAGCAGTAATTCCCCGCTCACCAACAACGCATCCACCAATCTCGGCCTTGATATCCTCTTCAACAATCGGAAAGCGTATGTTAGCAAAGATCATATCCCATACATCTTTCCGTAGTTTCCCTTTTTCATATACCTTGACTGGAGGTATTCTTAATGCCTCCTGCCAAACTTCACGTGCTTCTGGATTATAACCCCCGGCTACCGCACCACCAATATCAGCCTGATGTCCCTTGCATGCTGCCCATGCAACCAAAGCATCACCATGAAATACTGGCTTAAAGACGGCCACATCATTATTTTGGTTTCCATGGGTAAAGACATCGTTATGTAGAATTACATCGCCAGGGTGTATATCATCTCCAAAATACTCAAATATATATTTACAAACCCCGGATACAGCAAAGGCAAGAACAGGAATGTACTCGGTCTGCTCTAACATTCGTCCCTTTGCATCATATAGACCAGTAACAAAATCCCTTGCCTCGTTTAAAATTGGGGACCGAGTAGTACGTAAAAGCGTAAGTCCCATCTCCTCAGTTATCGATTTAAATCTCCTTTGCAAAACGGACACGAGTATATAATCAATCCTATTATTACTCATCATGATCTTCCTATTATGATGTGATCTCTATTTGTAATTGTAAATATCGCGTAACTACACAGGTTCAAAGTTCCGGGTTCACGCCTGCCCGCCGGACGGCAGGCGGGGTTCAATGGTTATTTGCTGAACCATTAACCGTTAAACGCGGGTTTTTCATGAGCCGGTTGAGGAGTCTTGACATGGACAATGGTTCATGGCTCCAAGTTGAACCCCTGAACTGTGAACCCCTGGCCCAGACCCCTGGCCCAGACCTGGCTTATAGACCTAATAGACTGATCAGAGCATGTAACCCTTTATAGACTTAACAGGCTAATTCAAGCACGTCGCACCAGGGCGGGCTGATTTCAAGAAGTTGGATTTAAGAGAGATACTTTTAAATATCCAGGAGTTGCTTTCCTTGATAACGGCCATCGCGCCAGGGCGGGCTTGAACCTGACAACCTGGGTAGTTACAATATCGCTTAAATAAGGCTCAACATATAACTGCCATAGGCATCGCAATCCACTGTGTATTCCTGGGGCACGAAGATTGTGGTGTTTACTTGTTCAATAATTACTGGGCCTGCAAGATGATTCCCATATCCCATCTTCATCCCATCATAGATGTCCATCTCTCTATAGTCCTTTTCAGAGGGCACATAGGCTAACCTGCTCCCTTTTAGATGTCGGGTAGCATCAGGACCTTGGTAGGATTCCTTTTGCAATCCTGGTTTTTCGGTGATACCAACGGCAGTGACCCTGATGTTTACTAATTCAATCCGTGTGCCTTCTTTCCTAAGTGAGTATCCATAGAGGCGATCATGTTCATAATGAAAAATATTGGATATACTCTCAGTGTCGAATTCCAGAATATGCTCTTTTTTAATCCTAATATTTACCTCATGATACTGACCTAAATAGCGCATATCGAGAGAATATTCAATCCGATGTTTATCTTCAGAAATCTTTTCTTTATTGAGAATTGCATGTCCTTCATCTTCCATTTCTTTTAATAGGTCTATTAACCGATTGATATCAGTATTATCCTTTGAAAATATAGTATGATATGTTCGTACATAGTCGTGCTTTAGATCGGAAAAAAGCATACCGGCTGCACAAAATATGGACGATTCTTTTGGTATTAAGATTTTTGGAATCTCGAGCTCAAGGGCGATCATTGCTGCATGAATTGGACCAGCACCTCCAGCACAAACCAAAAGAAATTCTCTGGGATCGTATCCCCGTTTAATAGTTATCTCCCGAATAGCAGAGGCCATATTGACATTAATCACGTGGTACATCCCAGCAGCTGCTTCCATAAGTGATAGGTTCAGTGGTTTGGCAATTTTCTTTTTAATGGCCTCTTTAGCTTTCTCAATATCCAGTTTGATCTTTCCGCCTGCAAAATATTCAGGATTAAGGTAACCCAACACTAAATCAGCATCTGTGCAAGTAGGCTCTTCCCCTCCTTTTCTGTAACATACCGGTCCTGGACTTGCACCAGCACTTTTTGGGCCCATCTGAAGTAGGCCTCCCTCATTAATCCATCCAATGGATCCCCCACCCGCCCCGATAGTATGGATAGCCATCATAGGCAAGGCAAGGGCATTTAAATTTACTTTTCCCTCTGTGGTTACAAAAGGCTTTCTGTTTTCAACTAGTATAGCATCAAAGCTAGTGCCTCCCATATCGACTGTGATAAAGTTTTTATATTTTTGAGTTGACGTATATGCAATGCCAGCAACTGGTGCGGCAGCAGGGCCGGACAAAAGTGTACTGGCTGCTACTTCCTGGGCAATGTGCGGAGAAGTAACCCCACCGTTTGACTGCATTATCAAAAGAGCTCCATCAAAAAGGGATTCGGAGAGTTTTTTCGTGAGGTTTCTTAGGTATCCCTTTAGTATAGGACCAACACAGGAGTTTAAAACAGTCGTGCTCGTCCGCTCGTAGAAGCGAATCTGTGGCAAGAGCTCAGATGATACAGTCAGGTAGACATCTGGCATTTTCTTTTTGACCATCTTTGCGGCAATACTCTCATTGGTCTTGTTGGCATAGGAATGCATGAAACAAATGGCAACTGCCTTTACATCTTCTCGATTAAATTTATTAATAGCTGCCAAGATATCGCCAGATTTGATGTTTTTCACAATATTGCCTTCTACATCTACTCGTTCAGTTACCGGTAGACGCAAATGGCGTGGCACTATTGGTGGTGGTGGTTTATATTTGTTGTTATATAGCTCCTCTCTGATACCGCGGCGCATCTGAAGTGTATCTCGAAAGCCTCCTGTAGTAAGTAGACCGGTTTTAGAAACAGTGTTTGTGAGTACGGCGTTTGTAGTAACAGTTGTACCATGAACAACTCTTTCAACCTCTTTAAGGAATTCTGAAATGCTCAGAACTTGGTTTTTTGCCATCTCAAGAAGCCCATTAAATACCCCTATCGAGGGGTCTTCTGGTGTGCTTAGCACTTTGTAGATTTCCAAATTACCATTTTCATCCACCAGAAGGAAATCCGTAAACGTTCCACCTACGTCAATTCCGATTTTATATGTCATACTTCCCTCCCCAATCAGCCACAAGAAGAGAATCTCAGCTAACTAATGAAACAATAAAAGACTTTTATTTTTGAAATATTATTTTTATCCAGATCATCAAGATGAACACCTGCAATTAAATTAAAGGAGGTCTCCATTATAGATGACTGAAACGGAATAAAAATCGGTCTACTAAATACCCAGGCCAGCCTAAAATAATTTGTCTAACATATTAGCTTTATATTTTTAATAACTGATACTGTCAAGAGATTCAGCTGCCCACTATTCTCTTAGCTACTGTTGTGATCGTGAAACTTGAATCATAAAATATGAAATGTTCAAACGAGAATTCATTGGCAACAGCATACCTCCGCTCTTAATGAAGCTCATGGCAATGAATAGAACATCTTGTAAAAACCTGGTCTAAATTAAAATCCCAAAAATCTATTGCAAAAAAATAAAACCTGATATAATCTAAAAGGTCTATTAAGCTTCTAATATGAACTTATTCAAGGAAATTGCTTAATAAAATATAGATTAAAGTCCACAAGGATGCCCGGAAGGGAAGGTCTCCATTCAAAGGGCTAGGAAATATTGTAGCCTGGTGATCGAGCTATAGAAAATTGGGCTTTGGAACTGACCGAGAGATTGACAAAGAGAGGAGGTGAAAGCGTATATATTTAAGGAGGTTTTTAATTTATCCCTAACCAACTATAGGAGGCATAAGACATGAAAAAGAATATTTTTTTGAGATTTGTAGGGCTTTTAGTAATAGCGTTATTTCTTGGCAGTCTACTTCCGGTAACTTCCATGGCTGCCCCTATAAAACTAAATTATGCAAATTTTCCACCAGCCCCAACATTCCCGTGTGTTCAAATGGAGAGATGGAAAAAAGAGGTTGAAAAAAGGACCGGTGGAAAGGTTGCCATCAAAACCTTTCCTGGTAGTACATTGCTTGGCGCAAAGAATATGATGGATGGGGTTATTGCAGGAACCGCAGATATTGGCTGCTTGTGTATGGCCTATCAGCCAGGCAGGTTTATAGTAACCAATGCCATTGCATTACCTGTTGGGTTTCCAGATGCAACAGTGGCCAGCCTCGCTCTTTGGGATCTTTACAAAAAATACAAGCCCAAAGCATTTGCAAAGGTAAAGGTCCTTACCATGTTTACCTGTGCGCCCGCAAACATCTATGCCAAAAAGCCTATAAGAAATTTGGAAGACCTTAAGGGTCTGGAACTGAGGGCCTCCGGAGGGACTGCCCAGGCTTTGAAGGCATTAGGCGCAACTCCTGTCGGGATGCCGCAGTCAGAAACCCCCGAAGCCCTTCAAAAGGGTATTGTGCAGGGTGCAGCATCCTCCCTTGAGACCCTTATGGATTTCAAATATGCAGAAATTTGTAAGTATGTGACGATATTCAATGGTCCGGTTTATCCCTTTGCCGTTGTAATGAACATGGACAAATGGAACTCCTTACCAAAAGATGTACAAAAGGTTATGGATGGTTTAGGAATTGAAACGGCCTTCTGGACAGGCAACTATATGGATAAGCATGTGGATAAATCCATTGAATGGTCTAAGAAAAATCATAATATTGAGATTACTAAATTAACCAAAAAGCAGCTGGCCACATGGAATAAATTGCTCAGACCCCTAAAGGATAAGTGGATTACAAAGGCAAAGGCTAAAGGATTGCCAGCCAGAGCTATTTTACGAGATATAAGAGTAGCTAAAGAGTACCATTCTCGATTCTAATAGTTTGGTTGAATAGTCAAATAGTTGAGTGGTTGAGTGGTGTTACCTGCTCAACTACTCAACCAACTCGCCTAATTGATTGGAAATCATATATGGAACTCCTGGATAAGATCAGCCGTGTTTTGAATGAGATATTTGTATGGATAGCTGGCGCCTTCCTTGTGGTAATGATCCTTTTGACCTGCGCAAATATATTCCTGCGCCTTGCCTGGATGCCAGTTAAGGGCACTTTTGAACTTATGGGATTTTTTAGTGCCATCGTTACTGCCTTTGCCCTTGGTTATACGCAGATTAAGAGAGGTCATATAGGAATAGATATCTTGGTAAATCGATTCTCGGCAAAGGCCCAGAGAATCCTCAATGGTGCAAATTATTTCATCTGCATGATTTTCTTTGCTATTGCAGGTTTGCAGATAGCTAAGTGGGCCACAACTCTCAAGCAAACAGGGGAGGTCACAGAAACACTAGGAATCATTTCCTATCCCTTCACCTATGGAGTTGCCCTTGGTTGTTTAACTCTTACCCTGGTTTTGTTGGTTGATCTCTTGAAAGTGCTCGTTGAAGGAAAAAGGGCCTAATTGATGAACTTAGTGCTTGTTGGAATAATTGGAATCCTTATCCTTCTCCTTATTTTATTCTTTCTGGGAATGCCTGTTGGTTTTGCTATGGCAGTTGTGGGATTCTGCGGGTTTTGTTATGTAGTTTCCTTCAAGGCAGCCCTCAGCATGGTAGGTGGTGACCTGTGGTTTACATTCTCCAAATATGGTCTAACTGTAATCCCCCTTTTCGTCTTTATGGGCTACCTTGCATTCAACGCAGGGATAGCTGAAAGGCTATACAACGCTGCTTATAAGTGGATGGGTCATTGGCCAGGGGGTCTGGCTATCGCCACAATAGGCGCTGACGAGCTCTTTGCTGCTATCTGTGGTTCCAATACAGCTACAGCAGCGACCATGGGTGCAGTAGCCCTGCCACAGATGGAAAAATATAATTATGACACAAGATTAAGCAGCGGCACTGTTGTCACGGGTGGCACCTTAGGTACGGTCATGCCACCCAGTGTGGTCATCATTGTTATCGGTTTGCAAACAGAACAATCCATAGCCAGACTCTTCCTTGGCGGTATTTTACCTGCGCTCCTGTTGGGAATTTTGTTCGTGCTTACCATCCTTATTATTTGCCGATTCAATCCGGAGTTTGGTCCACGTGGGCCAAAGACAACCTTCAAGGAGAAGATAAAATCCCTCCCCGGGGTCATTGAAGCGGTAGCTATATTTATCCTGGTAATTGGTGGTTTGTTTATTGGTTTATTCACCCCTACCGAAGCCGGCGCGGTCGGTGTCTTTTGCACATTTGTCGTTACTATCGCAACTCGTAGGCTGACCTGGAACGGCCTTATCAATTCTCTTAAGGAAACACTGAAGATATCATGTATGGTCTTTGTTCTTGTCACAGGAGCTATAATTTTTGGTCGCTTTCTGGCAGTAACAAGAATTACGTTTATAGTGGCAGATTTTGCTGCTGCACTTCCAGTATCGCCTTATGTCATTCTGGCATTCATATTGGTGATGTATTTAATAGGTGGATGTGTTATGGATGCCCTGGGTTTTCTGGTGCTTACTATACCTATCTTCTTTCCACTGGGAGTTGCTCTTGGTTTCGATCCAGTATGGTACTCTATAATCCTAACTATGGTGACAACAATGGGAGCAATAACTCCGCCTGTAGGCGTCAATATATACGTAGTAAAGGCATTGGCCCCAGAAATAGAAATTGGAACTATTTTCAAAAGCGTAAGCTTTTTTTTAATGGCCTGTATTGTCTCTATAATTATCATAATAATTTTTCCTCAAATTGTTTTATTTATACCAGGATTGCTACACTAGGTCTAAGAGCTATGTAGAAAGGAAAGAGGTGAAAAATATTATGGCAACGAGCTTTATGCCTACCATCAAGACAGAAGAGGAATTAAGGGATCTGCAGCTTAAAGGCTTAAGATGGACAGTAAACCATGCCTATCAGGGCTCCGATTTCTATAGAAAAAGATTCAATGAAGCCGGAGTAAAACCTGATGACATTCGCTCCTTAGATGATATTAAAAGACTACCATTTACAGCAGCCAAGGACTTGCAGGAAGGTTATCCCTTCCCATTGAGGTCAGTCCCCTTTAAAGATATTGTCCGTATTCATGCCTCATCTGGCACAACTGGTAAAAGAAAGGTGCTTTGCTATACACAAAAAGACATTGATGACTGGGGAGATTTCTTTGCCAGGTGTTATGAGATGGCTTCTTTAACTGCCGAAGATCGGGTTCAGATTGCAGTTGGATACGGGGTATGGACGGCCGGTGTTGGCTTTCAACTGGGATGCGAGCGATTTGGAGCCATGGCCATTCCTGCCGGGCCAGGCAATATTGATATGCAGTGCACTTTTTTAATCGATTTTCAATCTACTGTTCTTTGCTGTACTGCCTCTATGGGCCTTCTCTTAGCTGAAGAAGTAAATAAGAGGGGTATCAGGGATAAGATAAACCTAAAGAAAATGATCTTTGGGTCCGAGCGATCCAGTGATTCCATGAGAAAACAGATTAACGATCTTTTAGATATCGAGCATTTGTTCGACATACCGGGCATGACTGAGCTTTACGGTCCCGGAACCGGATTAGACTGTGTCCACCATACGGGAATCCATTACTGGGCCGATTATTATATCCTGGAAATCCTGGATCCCGATACCTTAAAACCAGTGCCTGAAGGAGAGACAGGGGAAATGGTGGTGACTACCTTGAAAAAGGAAGCGGCCCCTTTGATCCGATACCGTACAAGGGACCTGACTCGATTGATCCCTGGGCAGTGCCCGTGTGGATCTATCTTACCCCGGCACGATCGGCTCCTGGGTCGATCTGATGACATGATCATCTTTCGCGCTGTAAATATTTATCCGGGACAGATTGACCACGTCTTATCAGGGATC
>Ga0209986_10002255_pt1 | contig 17861 bp, 21 predicted proteins | sample BlataG_FD_183168 | JGI IMG/M metagenome (GOLD analysis project Ga0209986, IMG submission 183168) | Deep subsurface microbial communities from Black Sea to uncover new lineages of life (NeLLi) - Black_00105 metaG (SPAdes) (version 2) | ecosystem: Environmental > Aquatic > Marine > Oceanic >...
GGATGAGGATGAGGATGAGGATGAGGATGAGGATGAGGATGAGGATGAGGATGAGGATGAGGAGGAAAAGACTAAAATTCTAGTTCATTGCTCTGCTGGTGTAGGGAGAGCAGGGACATTTGTGACTATTCACAGTCTTGTAGAAGAAATCCAGCGCACTAAAAATTTGGAAGTGGATATTGCAAAACAATTGTTGTTGTTGAGAAGACAAAGGGATGGCGCTGTTCAAACGCTAGAACAATTTACATTTATATATAACGCTGTTGCTACTTGGATATTCAATCGTTTTACAAGTGAAAAACTCGAATAAAGACACTAAGAAAATCAATTGGGAATATTTTGATATTGTTCACCCCCACAACCGCAACCACTACGACCACAACATCCACAACATCCACAACCGTCTTCCATGTACATCTCGTAGAGACTTACAATAGCAAGCATTGGAAAGAAACAACCAGAATAAACAGTTGCAGATGCACAACACAAAATTGTGTATTCGGCGCATCCTTCAATATCTAAACAACTATTACAAACATCCCACATTATCGTTTATTAGTAACAATTCAAAGACAAAGAATTCATATAACATATTTAATTGTTATAAATATGTTAATGTGTTAATGCATTTAATCAAATTTTATTCAGGCCATGTAATCCCGCGTCTTATTTTCAGGAATCGTTTGCACAGTTATTATAGGAAATTCTCCACCAATTTCTTCTTCGGCCTCGTTTTCAAGTTCTTCCTTTAATTCTTCATTATTGATTTCACCTTCTCCAGTAACTATACGATCTTGAATACCAATTTCTAATAATTGTTCTTCTATATGATTGATCAGTCCATGATTGAGTACATCATTCATGGGAACTATACTCCTCAAACATTTGAAAGAACAAAACGTTCCCTTCCAACCACCAAAGGTGAGTGGTCTTCGAAGAGCATAGATTTTCTTAGCAATCTTATTATGACATACTTCACAAGCTCCGGTAAACCATTCAATATATTCTTCTGGATCTTCTTCCGCAATAATCCCATATTCATCTTCATTCTCAAAATCCACACATGTAAACATTCTACATCCACCGTATTTACAACATGTGCTCTCAGGATCTAAGAGCATCCCGTAAATAGGATTTACGGGTCCTAATATACTAAAGAGAAATTCATCGTTGGCTATTACCTCTTCCGAAATATCATGGGCTAAATCCCCCAGCAATTCCACCTTTTTTCGTAAAGATGCTGAATTATAAGCCATGATAAACGCATCTCGTACTTGTTCCTTTGCCATCTTTAAAGCTTTCTTCTGAGTTGTTGTTAAGAGTGGACAAGAGGCAGAACCTTCTTCAGGTGAATTTTTTTCTAAGGAAACGGTTGTTTTTACCCCTTCTTCCTTCAAAGTTTTCCTAATCGTAGGTTCTTGAATTGTCAAGAGATGGGTAGGAATGGCTTCAATTTTTTCCATAACTGCATCCGCGGCTTCCTGAGCATTAGGAAGCACATCTCCAATAGACATATCCTCCGTAATGTTTAGCCTGGGATCGTTTTCATGGGGGATAAGATCGCCGTAAAAGGTAACAATCCATTCTGGTGCATCCACATAATTTGATACTTCTTCCAATTTACGTTCTAAAATCTCTTTTACTATATGGTTATAAGATTCTTCTTCTCGACGCTGTTTGTCAATCTGAGCTAAAAGAACTTGATATATCTTCGGGTCTTGTTCTCCGTAAGCGTTTTCTAACCTCATCATCGCCATTTCTACTTCTGGAGAACTGTCTTGATAAATAAGCGAGTAGACAAAATAGAAATAGTTCCAATTATCTAAAGCTTTAACCATCAAATTTATAATTTTTTGGGGTATATCTGGTTCCATCAAGAAATATACAGGAGTTTCTGGTAGATTTCCATCTATATCCCCTTTGTGCCATCTCTCCATTATGATCTTGATAGCTCTTAAACCTAAAGGGGATTCACTGGCTTTTTGTAATAGATAGATAAAGACGGTTCTTTCAGTTTGTTTATTCAACTTTTCAATGGGTAAAGCGTCTAATGTAACGATTAGTTCGCTTGACAAACCCATACTCAAAGAATTGATTACGGCTGTCAATAAAGGATTCGTAGGCATTTTTAAATGTTGAAATAACAATTTATGAAATATAGTTGAAAAATCAAATAAATATCTAAGATTTTTCAATTTTTGTAAAGGTTAAGAAAAAAGACATGGAAGTGTATAATTGTTATAAACCTAATTATAAATGCAAAACCAAGATTAAATCCAAAGGAAAATGCAAGAATATAGATTTATGTGTGAAATGTCCTCCTAGCCCCTCTCCTCTTACCCCCATGTCAGATGTCATATATCAACGATATACTGTAGGTGGTGGCGAGGGATCTCTACTGAACATGTATACCGTTGATGTTCCTGCCGGCACTCAATCTATAACTGTAAGATGTATAGCCGCTGGAGGCTCTGGAGGTGCTTGTGTTGGAGAAATAATTCAGATCGAATGTGATGGAAAGACTATGGCTCTCGGTGCCCCATCAGGAGGTGGGGGAGCAGGAGGGCAATTGGCTTATATACACCTTCCCTGGACTCCAGGAAATCCGACTCAATTGAACATTGAAGTAGGATATGCTAGTGCAACACCTTCAGATCCTGTTACGGGAGTGGGTGTTGATGGTGGAGATACTATTGTTACCTTTAGTCCCTCCTACCCCGGATTTGAAGAAATAAGAGCTATAGGAGGTAAGGGAGGTAAACCAGGAATGCTCATTTCTTCCACTTCAGGGATTGTTGGTCATGCTGGAGATGGAGGAGTTGGGTCAAATGGGGGCGGGGGAGGCTCATCAAAAAACACATGTGAAGGTATGGATTTTCTTTTCTCCCCAGGAGTAGGAGGTCTAGGTCTCTCTCGACAGTCTGGAGGAGATGGGAACGATGAGAGAGGAGGAGATGGAGGATTAAACGCTGGCAATGATAATTCGAATCTAGGAGGGGCAGGAGGTGCAGGTCCGGTAGAACGTGACACTGGAGGTTTAGGCGGAACTTTAGGAGATCTAAGCACATCGAATGCCGGGGGAAATCATAGACTTCAAGATACAGGCTCGGGAGCAGGGGGGGCAGCTCATTATCTTGCTGAGATGTCAGAAGTCGGAACAACAGTTTTTGCACCTGGCGGTCGCGCTGCTCACGGAAGAGCGGAAGTGTGGTTTTACATACATAAAATTCCTTCCTAAACAACCATCCACACAAACAAACAAACAAACAAACAAACAAACAAAAATATATCATATTTAGAAGTTTATGATATATTTAGACTAAATTGTTGCAATATGGATTTTCTACTACAAACCAAGTAGAAGGAATTAAAAAGACGGTATATATAATAGGACTTTTAAGTTCCAATTCAATCATAGAAGAAAGAGAAAGATCAGGGTTTATTCTCATCTCATATAAATTCTCATCCAAAATAATTTCAAAGGATTCTTGTGGTTTTAAATCTTCAAAAACTACTTCGTCGTCTATATATACATTTATAGATTTAGCATGTAGATTGTAAACCTGAAGACGTGATGTTCCTGATTCGGGACATACCAAATCATCCTCTAGTTGATAAATTTCTTTTTCACGCACTATAAGTGTATACGTATGATCTTTATCAAAAATAAACTCTTCACGAGTAGATACGTCACCCTTTCTGTCTTGAAGTGATACATATTTCGGCCCAGCATCCATAAAAAAATAACTTCCACTATCAATGGCAGTGATTGGAATAGAATCGTCTATGAATAATAACATCTCTGTTTTTGGATTGATATAAACAACTCTTATTCTAGCATTCTTAATAGATTTAGGTCTGCGCGTTTTTTGCATAAATCTTGCATGTGCATCTAAAGGAATTTGTATACAGGATTGACATGACATCTTTATTTAAAATCCTAAATATTCTGCAAATGTTTTGATTTTTTGGCTAAAAGAATTTTATTCCATTTTTGATCTTCAACGTATTCTTTCTTCTGATCTTTATACATTTCTTCTGAAAATGTTTCAGAACTTACTTGATCTGATAGATTTTTTCTTCTACTTCGATGGTGCGATTGACGCCCATGTGAATCTGTGTTTTCTCCTTTATGTCCTCTATGTCCATGACGTTTTCTTCTTTCTCTAGGATTTCTAGGATTTCTAGGATTTCTAGGACTTCTAGGATTTCTAGGATTTCTAGGACTTCTTCTTTCTCTAGGATTTCTAGGATTTCTTCTTTCTCTAGGATTTCTAGGATTTCTTCTTTCTCTAGGATTTCTAGGATTTCTTCTTTCTCTAGGATTTCTAGGATTTCTAGGATTTCTAGGATTTCTAGGATTTCTAGGATTTCGATGTTTTGGGTGAGCGTATTCATCATGCATGGTATATGGTGAACGGGGTTTGTGGCAATGCGAACATATTTCTCCTCTAAACGGATATTCTTCGTGATGTCTATCTCTGTAATATCTTCTATGTTGTCCTCTCCGATAATCTTTTCCGTATTCTTGATGTTTGGGATAATGAACGCGATATTTTCCCTGAACTTGAAGATTTCTTCCTTCTTTACGGCGTTTTCGTTTTTTGGTTTTGTGTTTTTCCCTGTAGGTTTCAGAGACTTTGGAGATAGATTTTTCAAACTCTGGGAGTTCTTGAATGTTATCTGATTCTTTGGGTAGATGATAATCGTATTTTTCATCAGATTTTAAAACTTCTTCGAATTCGTTCAAAGACTTGGATGTATAATTTTGAACCCAAGAAAGATTTACTTCTTCCATCTTTTTGTGCATATTAATACCCTTTCGATCCTCAAACCATATTATATTAAATATCACTGCATAAACAAATTTTTCGTGGACTTGTAACACTAACCAAAGAACGTAATTATTAGGAGAAGAGATTTTTCGTAGACTAATAACTTTCGACAATCCCAAAGATGTAAATAATTCGTTTATTAATGCATCTCGAAATTCTTCCAAAGAATTAAAATCTTCTCCTCCCTTTTCATGAAAATTTTCTTTGAGTCGAGACAATAGGAATTCAAAATCTTCCAATGAATAATGATCCTGTTTCTCCATTTGCAGGAGAAAATTGTGTCTTTTAGTCTTTATCCGTTTACTTTCAAAGATTAATTTAATTTGTATCTATGAGTCTAATAGATCTGTTTGTACCACCCAAAAATTTGTCTTATAATATAAGGCAATTAGATTGTTTATATCGTTTCTACTTGAACTTTTCTTTAAACCATTTTAAGAAAAATATTCCAAGATATTTTTTGTATATTAAAATGGGTTACTCAGGTTGCGGAAAATGTTGTAAAAAGAAAAAGTCTTGCTACAAGAAGAAAAAGTCTTGCTACAAGAAGAAAAAGTCTTGTTGTATGAGCAGCTACCAATATAAGTATTGTGGTCCTTACTGTTACCAATACATTAACTATCAAGACCCTTGTGGGTGTGGTTGTGGTTACGGTTACGGTTACGGTTACGGGTGCGGAGGAAGTAAGCATGGAATCTATTACTAGATTCTCTTTCTTAATTATTTCATATCTAAATATGAAATAATCCTTTACATTTATTACACATTACAGCAATTTTGACTTATTTCTTGCTCTTGCTCTTGCTTTTGATCCGTAGATTTAAGGGCTTCTCCCAAGTATATAGTGCTTTTACGAAGACGATCCGTATTTTGGGAATACATTTGTTCAATTATATCTTCAAATACCTGTTGAACATTTTCACCTGTTTTGGCCGAAGTAAAGTATGTTGTTACCTTTGGTCCAAACATAAACTCTAGAGTTTTCATTTCCTTAATTATTTCGTTTTGATTTTCTTGGGAAACAAGATCTATTTTATTTCCGATAATAGCTATGACTGGAAGTTTCTTAGGAAAATAACACTTGATCTGTTCTTTCCAGAAATTTTTTAGAGATTCAGCTGATCGAGAAAATGTCAAATCATACACCATAATAACCGCTTGGGATCCTTTAAAATACATAGGAACAATGGATCGAAAACGTTCTTGCCCCGCAGAGTCCCAAATTTCTAGTATTACTTGTTCTTCATCAACCCAAACCCTTTTAGTGCTAAAAGCCATACCAATAGTGGAAGTTGCATGTTTGTAGCTTTCGCCTTTTTGGTATCGATAAACGAGAGACGTTTTACCTACATCAGATTCTCCAACCAGAACTACTTTATACCTCTTCATTTTTTAATTGAAATACGATAAATGATTTTGTCAATTTTGGTGTTCATTTAAGATTAAATACTGTATAATTCTTTAGTGACCTCCTAAAACCAAAAACCAAAACCAAAACCAAAACCTTATTCCCAATAATTCTTTAAAATGGCTCTATTTTCCTATTTAGAGATGCCCTAAAATGTATTTTTTTCAATGAAATATATAGCTTCCATTGATTAAAAACGTTTCTCGTATTGATTTTTTTGGATTTTGAGGGCTTATGTTTAGGTCGAGAATGATATCTTCTAATGTTCTTAATTTTTCTTTGTAATTCATTGGGAATACCTACATACATAGGTGATTCCATTTTATGAAGTGAGTTCATAAAATATGAATAAACAATTTCATTATTCGTCTAATGGAAATTATTTTTTAGGTTTACATTAAAATGGGAAAATATAAATATTGCAAACCCCAATGTCCAACACCGGGACCACCCGGTCCACCCGGACAACAAGGCATTCAAGGCAAAAAAGGAATGATCGGACCTACCGGTCCCACAGGACCCACAGGACCCACAGGACCCACAGGAACAACTGATGTTGAAATTTACACTGATGAATTCCAATTCGAATTTTGGGGGGACACTGGAGCGGTGGAGACAGTTGACGTAAACATCAAAATACAAAGAGTTGCCGATCAAATGACTATTACGGTAGATAGTTTTACAGGAACATACCCAGGTAATTCTTTGGGAACAAAATTTATTAAGACAACTACTGGTATTCCGGTCCAATTTAGACCTGGACCCGGATCAGATGTATCTACTCCGGTTTGGATTTTGAATCGCGAGGTTCTTGAGAGTTATATCGTAGGATTAATGACAGTGGATAACAGTGGTATTATAAGTTATTCTAAAAACCCCGTAGATGGACTTGGAGGGGGCACTGAAGATTATCCTGTAGGCCCAACACTGAAAACTACTATTGTTTACAATAAAGATGTTTAAAAGTTTAATATTTTGTTGTTTACACCCTTGAAACTTTAAAATGGGGACAAATTATATAATATAATATAATTTAATAGTATATAATCTCTACACATAAAAGCGAAGATTTATAAAATTAGTGCTGTTACTTATTATTTAGATAATGATGTAAGTATGGATTGTGTATGCAATATTTTTAATTGTAAGAAACAATCTTTATCAAGATGGGTTCAAAGATAGAATATTGATTTTCAAGACCATATTTTGTCTCATTTTAAAGTTTTAAGGGTGTTAAAAAAATGGGTATAGAGGAATCTAAAGATATACAAAGAGACGATTCAAATACATCGGAAAAGGAAAACGAAGATTCCCCGGTAATATGTCCTCACTGTTCTCTGGATAATGAAGAAGTTGTGGCAACATATAGATGTCGGTTATGTTTTGAAGGAATGGATCAAATATATAATCATACAAAGTTATTAAAATATTGGAAACCGCCTATTATGTTAGAAGACGGTTTATACCATATTTCATACCTCGCTTGCGATAAATGCATCAACGAAGTTGTAGAGCCGATCTTCACTCATTATCCATCAGGGTGGACAGAAGAATCTAATGAAGAAGTAATGTATGAAATGGCTAAGATTAAATAAGTACATATAAAAAATTTTAAGATAATATATTATAAATGTAAATTTTCGAATCGAGACATAATATCTTTCCAATTAGTTAAAACTATATTTTCTTTTTTAAGAAATTCCTCAACTTCATAATCTTCAAACAATTTAGCTTCCCAACTCCTTTGTCGCCATTCATTCATAATACATTTGAGATTTTCAGATTTATCTGAAGGATGGAAGAATATTTCAGTTAACCCAGGAGGTAAAGAGCTCACAAGGTTAAAGAAACTTTCTTTTTTACTTTTATAAGAATTTGAATGTTGATCAATAGATATGAAAAGATCTAATTTTGGAAGTTTATAATGATTAATTGTTTTAATCATTTCTTCTGAAATTTTAAATCCTTGAGATTTATACATTTCTAATATTTCTGGTTTATTAACATCGACTATCATAGCTGGTATATGATATTCTTCTGCAAGTTTAAGATAAACTTGTAAGAATTTGTTAGAAGCGTATAGCGTTCCCATATGACTATCAAGATGGTTAGGATAGTGACCTAAAACTATAGATTTTTCAATTTGTGCTCTTAGTTCAATTTCTATTTCTTCAGGAGAAGAGTGTTTTATGGTTTGTTCTCTAGTAGACCAAAATTTTCCTTCAAGATCTACTAATCCGGGAACAATATTACGTTTAGATAGAGGACGCCATTTATAAGAATTCCATTCACTATTTAGAGTTAAATGCAGTCCTATATCTTTTGTAGGATTTTTGTTTGCCCAAAGAATAAAATCCTCGGCGTATTTACATGGCATCATAACAGACGCTGATTTTACTAGATTTCCTTTTAAATATCTTTTAGCAGAATTGTTAGCTTCTGGACACATACCAATATCGTCAGCATGTAATATAATTACTCTTTTTGCAGTTGGAAATCCTAATTTCTCAGCCCAATTTTCATGAGAAATAGTAGGATTATGAATATTATCATTATTATCATCTACATATAATAAATTATAAGAATATAAAACTAGTAAAACAAATACAATGGGAAAAAGTATATAAAACCAAAACTTTATCATATATTTGTATACCTTATTCATCCTTTAATCGATCGTAGAGATGTGGAGGTTCCCATCTTGTTAGATATTCACATTTTATTCCATTCTTATGACAATTCATAAAAAATCCAACATCCTCACCCTCTACGAAAAATCCATCTTTTTCCATACGAAAATATTCCATTTTTTGATCAAAGGCTGAAGATTTAATTAGAGTACATGCCATACCAGCTATAATACAAGGTTTTCTTTTTTCAGAAAAATCTAGTAAACCTATTTCGTGTATTTTAACAAATGGAGGTTCTGTATATTCTATGCCTACTACAGCTTTACCTACCCATTTTACTCTAGGCTGAGCAACGCATATATCTTTATCGGTAGCAACAAGTTCTTTTAGTACACCATCATTAGGTATAACATCAGAATCTACAAACCAAATAGCATCATAATTATTATCTTTAGCATATTTAAGAGCTAGAGCTCGTTTCTCGGCAATTTTATCAAAATTATGACGTTTTATAATTTCGTAATTTGGAACGACTTTTACTATAGCTTTATCCTTCCAATATTCACGTGTTTTAGTATCTTTTTCTCTAGTAACTATTAATATTTCTCCAGATGTATTAGATCTTATAGCTTTGTATAATTGAGGTGATAAATCAACATCTCGGTCAATACATAATATTGATGTAAGCACTTTAAAACTACTTTTACTATAATACGATCTTAGATAAGCAAATAAGACGACGGAAATTATTAATCCTAAAATGAAATACCTATCCATCGTTTTATTCAAAAACTGATTGTTTTTTATATTTAGTTAACCATATAACTATATATACAGTATATATACAGTATATCGATAAAACTCAAAAATTGGAATATGATTTTTCTTGTAAAAGACAACAACCCTTTTAAATTTAAAGAAATTTCTGAAAGAGAGGGAAGATTTTTTTGCTATCCAGGTCTTTTATGTCAAGAGTTGATGCTTAATAGAGAATTGCTTGCAAAACAAAAAAGGTTTGATCATGGACTTCTTCGACTACCTCTTGAAATCATTCTCCACCATTTGCTACCATATTGTATAGGAGAATACATTAAAGTGGTATTTATGTCATCTCAATATGTAAAGGCTGGAGAAAAACCTTCTTGCGAAGATAAGACAATGACATTCGTTTATACATCTGCCATTAAGGAAGTTTGTCAATATATTGCAAGGAGAACATTTGTAGCACCACATTCTCTTAATTTAGCATTTGTAAAAGGAGATACTGTCATATCTTTTTCTCCCTACAAAAAAGATATTACTCTTCCAAAGAGGAGCAAAATTTTTATTTGGAATACACATGCTTTTCCCATAGAAGCATGTGAATGTCCTTTGAAGGGCACAACAAGATGCAAATGTCTTATTGATAAATACGATTGGGAACCGTGGATTACAAAATATAAATGGTTTTAATTTGAACGATAACCTTAGCGTTTTAAAAACTTCACGAAATGACTAGGAGTGAATACCGTGAATACAGTGAATACGCAAAGTTTCATTTCTATGATTCCAATAAAAGATTCAGAGGATGATTTGGAATCATCCTAATTTATTTATATAATTTAAAATTATATAATTTAGGATGAGGATTAGAGGTCAATTTTACAAAATCAGTTATCACCTTCATACCTTTGCAATGCTTCTGTAACCTCAGGGGGAACCGGGACACCCAATTCATACACGATGTAATTTACTATATTTCTGTAGTCCTCGGCGCCGAATTCTTCTCCTATACGATCCATCGATATTGCTACGTATACCGGCAAATCTCTCCTGAGATATCTTCCCAGCACCAAATGCCCTGTGATTATGTCTGGTCTATTTTCTTTAAACAACATGAAATTATCCCACTGCATAAATTCCTCGTAAGCTTCTTTGTTGAGCAATTGATTGATACTCTTACCGGCACGCTCCAAATAAAAATCTCCTTGTGTTTCCAAAAGTTCTTCAATTTCACCTTCGAAATCCAAGCGAAATTTGGTATCCCAAAACGCATCGTCGTCCTCACAGAACCCTTGTAGGATAGGATACGTTCGACATGTTTCCATCAGCTCCTGATAGCTCATTTCCAAGAGATCCGGTTTAAATTCTTCTATCTTTGGCTGCAATATCATTTTAAAGGCCGAGCTACGACACAAGTTTCGGTGTCTCTTTGTAGAGATGCAGAAATTTTGTATATCCGGTATACTCAAATTTTGCAATATCACCGATATCAATTCAGGGTCTATATATTCCAAGTTCAACAGATTGTCTGGAGTTATAACGGATGCACCAAAAGCTATCTCCTCCATTTTAAGAAATTAATATTTTAAATTTATCGATTTAATAACGCTTAATTTTAGACCTTAGGAGTAAAGACTCCCACCGTTGACTTTAACGCAAATTGTAAAATCGTGCTGGTCATATTAATATAAATTTTAATTTAATACACAATATTGGCTTATCTTCTATTATTTTCATTTGATATAATTCATGAGGATATGAATGTATATTATTATTATTATTAATGTGTATACAATGACTATTTTTGTCAAACGAAGCTGTAAATTTTATATAAGTAGGGCATTTCTTACATACAATAGATGAAACATTAGCTTTAATAGTTTCATATAAAGTTTTATTAGTCAAAGCTAACATGATTAATGTATGATTGTCAATATAACTTAAAATATTACACCAGATTTCATCTGGTAGATGCTGGCTAAATAAATAGCTAATTATATGAGGAGTTACCTTATTAATGTCGAATTTTGAACCATGTCTACAATAATATTCCATTATTATATTGTATAGATCCAATGTTTTAAAAAAAACAATTTTAGCTAATTTTAGGAAGTAAAAAGGTTAACCAAGAACCTCTATTTCGGTGCATTATCAAACGTTTGAGTTTATATGTGTGTATGTACACATATAAATTATTGATTGGATCTACATCAAAGACGTTACTTCTTTTCTAACTGTGATTTGCGTATGACTTTGATTTTTTCCTCGATGATATCAGTAATCCATTCCTTCACCTTTGGATCGTCTCGGAAATTGGAGTTGGTGACAAGAGGAAGTACAGGAACATAATGACCTTTAGCCACTTCCACTGCATCTCCTTTGAAGAATTCGTCATGTCTTTGTTCTAATAATACTTGATAATCTTTCCTGACTCCTTCTTCTCCATCTCTTGCTCTTTCTCTTACGCGTCCCATACACACGTCAAGATTGGGCTTCAAGTAAATAAACATATCCGGTCTGAACGGCATGACTTCTTCCCATAATTCCCACCATTCCTTATAGTGCTCCATTTCCATATCATCTACTGTACCCAAATCATGTAATGTATTCATGAATATAGTATCTGAAAAGACACTCCTTTCCAAGATAAATACATCCGTATCGTCTTTATGTTTCTTAAATTGAGATTGGCATTCTCGAACACGATCGTGAAAAGCTTTAGTTTGGAAATGATAGGCATAACGCTCCGGATTTTCATAGAATTTCTTCAACAATTTATCTGATTCCCATTTAGAAACAGGTTCATCTACAATAGTCACCTTCCATCCCCTTTCCAAAAGAATAGGCAAAAGACAACGATGTATCAAAGTTGTATTGTGTGTAACAGTAAAATCACCCAATAAAAAGCGCCCATTACCGTCGATAGTAAACCCACAATACGGTCCTATTCCCAGATTTATCACAGAAAATGCAGAAATATTAGGAGTAACTCGCGAGGTACGCGTTTTGGCTTTTTTACGCGGTATTTTTACGGGAATCTCGTGTAAGGTGTCTCCCCAAAATGTAACTTTGTAGTAAACTCCTTTTTTGCCATTATTCACACAATTTTTAGTCACTTCTCTAAAGGATGTCATATATCCCAACGAACGAGATAAATAGGCAATATTTTCTGCGAGTGGTTTTCTTTTCTGAATAATCTCATAATTTACACCATTTGATAAATAACCATCAGAATCAATCAATCCAGCTAAAAGTTGGAGTCTTATAGCGCGTGAATTAGTTAAATACAATGGATTGATATGTTTATTAGTGTAACACCCTAGATTTCGTAAGGCATCAATCAGAAAATTGCTACCCTTTACTCCTCTTTTCCCACCAACTCTATGAGAGATTGTATCACAACGAACGTAAGAGAGATTATTATCAATAGCAAACTGTTTAATTTCTTGGATCACTTCAATATCTCCATTAGTAAACATAGATCTTCCTGAATGTCCATCACCAAGCCACAATCCATATATATAAGGATCCAAGGGAACTTTTTGTTCCTTCCAGTCAAATCCAACGTGGAAGAGTTGGCAATTCTGCTGCCAAACTTTTGAACGTGATAAAAAGGTTTCAACAGATATATCAAACGTATCTATTTTTTGAAGGTGGTCCTCTTTTAACTTTTGTGCTTGTTTAAGTGCTTCATCCTTACCTAAGACCGAAAATGTGAAACTCTTGCTATGCAAACCATCTTTATCAAACCACTGAACCCTATATCGAGAAAAAGTTTTCGACCTATTTTTCCCTTTTTGGAGAAGTGGGTTGTGAGGACATCTCAAAGTTAAAATATGAGGTTTATTGACCTCAAATGTATCACCTCGTTTAGGAACAATGCGATACATTTCCTCCTTCCCTCTACATGTAGAAAGAATTTTTCTCGGTTTTGAATCATCGCCAAGAATTAAATCTCCAACAGTAATCTCCTTTGCTGTTTTAATGGTTCCATCAAACATAGCTATTGGAGTATTAGGAGCTAAACATTTACCAGCACCTATGAGCCCCTCGATCGCAATCACTATCATATTTACGTATTTACGTCCTCGTAAATACGTAAATATAATTCACTTTTCCTCTTAGGATTTACTACTTTAACAGACCTAAATAGGAAAAAACAGAGACAATATTATATTGTATGGATCCAATAAAGTTATTTAGGGCTTATAGATTTTAATGGGTTTTATTAAAATCTTACTTTATATTAGTTTAAGTCCAAATCCACAAATCCACAAATCCACAAATCCACAAATCCACAAATCCACAAATCCGCGATCGAATCGAATCAATGCCACAAGTTAATCAAGTGTCCGATCTTCTTGTTGTTACATCTTTCTCCATACTTGCATCTCTTCTCAGGAAACACGATATTTTTTCTCGCTAGGAAATAGGTCTTCATCGCCATTTCCTTATAATCCTCATCTTCCCGGAGATGACTTACAAAGCAATCTGTATAACATACAGAATATATCCTGGAGGAAACCAAATCCTTCTCAGTGAATAGAAGAAACTGCCCGGGTCTCCCCTCTCGAACGCTTCTGTGAGATCCATTGTATCCTACATTTCTGTGGTTGAAGTAATCCTCAAGACGAATCTCGAAAACGACACGTCCATTACGATCCCACTTGGAATATGTAACTGGTCCTATATATTCTTCCTGGTAGGATTTTCCTTCTTTGAATCCTCGTTCAACGTACACGACTTGGTCTCCTATTTGGGGTCTATATCTTCTTTCCCATTTCTTTGCGTTCTTTTCTTTTTCCATTTGAGCCTTTCTCCTATTTTGTCTTTCCTCTTCCTCGATCTTCAATCTTTTTTCCTCGATCTTCTTCTCTTGGTATCGTTTTTGGCGAAGGGCGTTTTTGGTGCGGGGCATGATTTAAAATGGAGGGGGTGGGTTGAGTGCAGTTATGTCTAACCCCAAAATCTGTAAAAAAAATTCAGTTTTTAAAAAATCTTAAAGAATGAACTCAAAAATCCATGTTTATTTTGATAGAAACGCTGGTTTTCTCTCCGGAATTTTGGCATACTTAAACCAAGGTTGTGTAGCCTTTTCTCCTATATAATAATTTCGATATGCATCAATCAAAGCTATAGATCCATCGCCCGGAATCTTGTATTTATCATATGTTACGCATTGCGGAGGTATGCGAGGCATCTTGTCAAAATCTTTGTTCTTCGGAAAAGGGTTTTTAAGGAGTATACGAAGCATAATCTCACAAGCGTGTTTCTTTTTGTAACGTTTGGTATACTCTTTGCACAACTCAATTCCTTGGACAGCGGCAATTTCGTAATGTTGACGGTTTTCTCGTACCCATACGGAAAGAGGATGATTAACATGTGTCTTGCGGTACACTTTGGAAACGTTTTGTTCAATATCACCACTCACTCCTCCTTCCCGAACATGCCACGCTGTGAAAAGCAGTTGAGTTATTTCCAATATAATCTTAACGACATGTCGATCGCAATACGCCTGGGCGTTTGCCTTTGGATTGTCCCAGTAAAGCCAAAAGATGTTCATGGAATGATTGAATTGGGTGATGTCTAATTCAAAAAATATGTTTAAAAAAATCAATTTTTGAAAGTGTCTTAAAGAATAAAATCAAAAATCCTAAATGGAGATAAAATCTTTTAAAGAATTGAAAGTAACCACAATGACCTTGATTGCCCATTTCTCGGGGGAGCTACAAATTAATCCTATATTTTGCTTGTTACCAATCACTAAAATATACCTTCCTGAGAAAAAGAGGAACACAAAAAAGATCAAAATCCCACATTGTGGTATTCCGGGAGCTATACTTTCCTTGAGATTCTCTGGTTCTACACGGGGAATTTTTCGTACATCTTCCCGCAGACACTTTCGAAATTCTATTACAATGGATATCTCCACCAAAACCAAGAATATAAGTCTGAAGTTGTCGAAAAATAGCATTCAAATGTGCGGACCGACATCTTTGGAAATGGGACAAGAAGCGATTCATCATCTTTTTGGTCATATTCATGAAATACAGGAAAATATTAAACATATTCAATCGAACCTTGAAGAGGCTGAAAAAGCCTTGGGATGGGTTGTAGAACATACAAAAGGGACTTTAAAAACAAGGACGGAAAGAGAAATGATATCTTGCGTGAATGTGACCTTAGCTGTGACGGAAAACTACGAAGATTATAGTGTGGTTGTACCAACGGAAAAAGAAATTCAGGAAAGTGGTTGTGATCAAAAAATCATTCGATTTTTGTTGCGGCAATGTCCAGAATTCGATCACCATTCCCAACTATGCGAGGATTTCCGTCATATCATACAAGTGGATTGGGTAATAGAAGATCAACTAAAATGTGAGAATATTTATAAAGCCATGGTAAATTACAACTATCATCTAGGATTTAAAATCGATAGACAACACCTCAAAAATATATTTGATCGAGTGGATGGAGAATGGTGTGCACGTTACGATCCGAGATTAGATCATACAGTGACCATTCAAATACCATACGAAGTGCCTGCAAAGTTAAATTTTATGAGGAAAAAAGATAAAGTGCATTGTCATACATTTATGGTACAAAAATCGGGTGTAGTGACTCAAAGTGGACCCGACGAAGAAATGATGGAAGAAGCCTATTATAATTTTATGAACGTTATTCGTAAAAACATTGATTATGTTCAACAGAAAGAAATGCAGGTTAAAGCACCCATCCACCTTAAAACCATTCCTCCTTTTTGTAACAACGTCCAATCGGTTTCTGTAACAAGCTGAATATGAGTATGAGCATAGAAAACACATTCCAAAATTTATAGTATAGATACTATAGATACTATAGATACATAGATTATGTATCTATTTTAATAAATGTATGAGATTGGTAACTAAAAACCATTTAAGATTTATTTAAATCAAATAAAATTAATGTTCAACACCTTCTGAAGTAATAACTTTGAGTTTAGCAGAATCAGGTTTGGGGTTCATGGTTAAATGAAATTCGTGTCCAAAAGCGTCTACAGACACACCAACAAACATTCGTTCTAAAACCGCCAATGTGATCCAAATAATGTTGTGATACAATCTTTTTTCCACAAAATCAGGAACTTTTTTCAGATTAAGATTGGGATCAGCCAATATTTCTTTTACTGCATCTTCAATGGCTTCGGGGCTAATTCCACTCGATTTAGAAATAAAACCCTGTTTTTTGTAGGATTTTTCCCTCATATCATCCATTAAATCCGAGTATTTTTGATGCAATTCATCATAAGATGTCTTCCATTCTTCCAATTCCTTTTCTTTTTCTTTTACGCGGATATCAAGACTATTTTGTAATTTTTCTATGATTTCATCTTTAACAAACATTTTTTCTTCATATAATCTTTTCCATTCATTCAATCGTTCATCGTAAATACGCTGACATTTTTCTACTTCTGCACCTACATATTGATGCACTTCTTCCCGGGTAATAACCCCATTTCCATCTGCATCAATATCCGATATCTTGATTTTACTTCTTCCTAACCCCATTTTTAATTCCTAAATTTTTTAGTTCCAAAAAATCTCTCTTATGACAAATGGATCTTTCACAAGAAGTCCTACAACCAGCTTTTAATCTAGATAGATATTTGGGGAAATGGTACGAAATTGCCAAAACTCCCAATTTCTTTGAAATTGGATGTGCTTCTGCTAAAGCAGAATATGAAAAAATAACAAAGACTACTCTATCTGTCGTTAATACATGTTTGGGAGAAGATGGATCAAAGAAAAGACGGACTTTTGAAGAAGCCGGAGGTTTTGGACGCCAAGGACCCGATAATACAATCCCACCGGTTATCAAGGGAAAAGCAACAGTCGTAAATGAAGATTGTCCAGCCGCCATCCGCGTCAGTTTCCCTACTGAACCCGACTTTTTACCTCCGAATATACCAAATTATTTAGTACATACAACCGATTATTGTTCTTATGCTGTAGTTGGGGATCTGCAAAGAAAACTTTTGTTTATTCTTTCTAGGAAACCTACTATGAATATGCAACTTTTCAACGAACTTGTTCGATTTTCCGCAAAATTAGGTTATAATACCGACCAAATCATTATCAACACTCGTCATTGTAAACCTGTTGTAATTAAAAAGTAAAACAGCAAAACAGCAAAACAGCAAAACAGCAAAACAGCAAAACAGCAAAACAGCAAAACAGCAAAACA
>Ga0209986_10002256_pt1 | contig 17859 bp, 14 predicted proteins | sample BlataG_FD_183168 | JGI IMG/M metagenome (GOLD analysis project Ga0209986, IMG submission 183168) | Deep subsurface microbial communities from Black Sea to uncover new lineages of life (NeLLi) - Black_00105 metaG (SPAdes) (version 2) | ecosystem: Environmental > Aquatic > Marine > Oceanic >...
CCTATTGCAGTGGCTACAAGTGAGCCGGTGATAAGGGGCAGAGTTCCCTGACGGTGGGCAACGAAGAAACCATTTTGGCTTCCTGCTCTCCGTTTACTCCACACCCCAATGCCAATTATGGCCAGAAAATAGACGGCAATGATAGCTAGTTGTACCATCTTATAACGATGTGGCTATCAGCTTCATACTGAATATCGATTACTTATGGCTGACTGTTCATATATCAGTATCGGGTGCCTCTTCTCTCAGGTGAATACAATCCCCGGCCAGCGCCTTCTTCAAAGAGCCATTCCTCTTTCTTATTATTAATGCTCCTGTAGTATCAATGTCAATTGCCCGCCCTACTATTACCTCACCTGGCGATAATATCCTTACATACTTATTTAATGTCCCAGAGAGTTCTTTCCATTCCTTGATTAAATCTGTTTCCATCAATAGAGCTTGCTGTTGCTCTATTTCCCTGAACAATACGCTTAAAAACTCCTTCCTGGAGATTTCCCTGCCCAACACATCTTTCAAGGAGGTCGCCGTTTTTGCAAACTGGGGGACAGAGGTATTGGCGTTTATGCCTATCCCGACGTTCACAAAGTTTACAACATCCATTTCAGCATCCATTTCAGCCAGTATGCCGCACACCTTCCTACCTTCGATCAAGACGTCATTGGGCCATTTTAACTCGGCCTTTAACCCAAAGAGCTTTCTAATCGTAGCTGCCACGGCGACAGAAGCCATCAAGTTAATCCTGGGAGCATATGCTGGACTTATCCTGGGTCGTAAAAGGAGAGTGAAGTAAATCCCTCCTTTGGGTGAGAGCCATTCTCGGCTCAATCTTCCCCGCCCGCGGGTCTGGACTTCAGCAATCACGATTGTCCCCTCCCCTGCCCCCTTTTTAGCTAACTCTCTTGCGGCATCCATGGTCGAGCCAATCTCCGGGAAGTAGTGAATTCTTTGTTCCAAATCGGGAAATTCATAAGGAAACAGTAAATCTGGATAGGAAATTAACTTATATCCCTTGGGCGAAGCCTCTATGATATAGCCCTCCTTTTTAAGGCTACGAATCTGCTTCCAGATAGAGACTCTGGAGGTGCCAAGCTTGTTGGAGAGCGTCTCGCCAGAAAGATAATCGCTACACTCTCGCAAAGCTTTTAATATCTGTCCCTTCATCTCGTTAACCTTTATTTTTAAGATGTTAACCATTATATTGGTTTTTGTCAATTGCCCTGCTGTTTGACTATTTCTATTACTTTGCATATCATTAACTCTGTAGTTTTCCCCATAATTGCCTGTGAGACCCTCTCCCTCGAGGGGAGAAGGTGTGGCTGAGAGTGGATTTTCCCCTCTCCTTAGCTCTCTCCAGCGTGGAGAGAGAATTATGATGAGTGACGCAGTTAGCTGTGAATTTAGAGGATACAGGCCCTTTGCCTCAGTAACGAAATGAAATATAAGGGATATACAGTACATACCATTATAACAACCTTGCTTGAAGAGGCAGCCCTGGCAACAGTCGTGCTCTGGCTGCTGCCAATGTTCGGGATAAATATCCCTCTGTGGGGTCTTATTCTCATGATGGCTGCGCTGGGGGCATACGCCTGGGTGAATTACCGGTTTGGCAGGAAGGCGCTGGGTAAGAAGCCGATAATTTCACCTGATGTTGGAAGTCGAGGACGAACAACAACCCCTATTTCCCCTACAGGTTATGTTCGAGTTAACGGTGAACTGTGGCGAGCTTTGTCCAGTTCAACCATAAACGCCGGCGAGGAAATTGTTGTGGTGGGCATGAAAGAGATGACACTTCTGGTAAGCTCTGTGGAAAAAGCTAATCATGAGTGCGAGCCGATACATTCCCTGCTAAGCACCAAATACTGATACCTGAATCTTAAAAATTGAGTTTTTGGATTTCGCTGTGTTGCTATCGACAAAGCTAAAGAAAAGGGTTATCATTTAGACGCTGATGGAGATTACCTGGCTAGGGCATTCCTGCTTTCTGATTAAAGGGAAAGAAAAAACCATCATCACAGACCCATGTCATCCTGACTTGGGCTACCGCTTCGGTGAACCTGAGGCAGACATAGCGACATTGAGCCATTTCCACCCTGGCCATAGCTACATCGAAGGCGTCGCCAATGACCCTAAACAAATAAAAAGCCCCGGGGAATATGAAATAGGGGGAACTTTTATCACAGGAATCTCCACTTTCCACGATGATAAGAAGGGGGAATTGAAAGGAAAAAATACTATTTATGTTATCGAGATGGATGGAATAACTTTATGTCACCTAGGTGACCTGGGGCATTCTCTGGGTCCGAATTTGGTAGAGGAATTAGGAGATGTCGATATACTATTCTTGCCCGTCGGGGAGGTATCTACTATACCCGTTGACACAGCTGTGGAAATAGTAAGGCAATTAGAGCCTCCTATTGTTATCCCCATGCACTATAAGACAGAGGCATTCACTGGCGATCTCAGTCTTGTGGACAAATTCCTGGATAAAATGAGAGTTCGGGAGCTAGAAGCAAAGCCCAAACTCTCGATTACTTCATCGTCCCTGCCCACCACCACACAAACCATAGTTCTCAACTATCTCTAAACCCTAAATCCAGAGGACTGAGCAGTTTTGCATTTTTGTCATTGGTGCTTTAATGCCAAATTCCAATCAGCCTTAAAAGTTGATGGCACAAGCGGGTAGCCGAGCGTTACCTCTACTTCTTGAGGCTGCCAACGAAAGCATCAATATCCATAGCAGCCATGGTCATGGTTTGAAGCGTACCTCTTGCCCCCAGAGTTGCCGCCACCCTGGATATTGCTTCATTACTGGGAGCTTCTATAATGTTTACGAAATCGTACGGACCTAGCACAGCATACTGAGCCAGAATCTTCGCCCCCATTGACTCCACTTCTTTGTTGACCTCTTTGATCCTTCCGGGATTCTCCGTGATAGTCTTTCTTCCCTCATCAGTGAGAGTCGTCATCATTACGAATTTAGCCATCTTTTACCTCCTCTGCGCTGTTTTGCACTTCAAAGACCTCAGTTCAAAAGTCCCGCTTGTGCCTCGCACTAAATGACGCTGGAATACCAGTCACTGAATAAGTAGAGCGGTTTGGCATCCTCAACCCCATCCTGCATTTATATTATATCACTACCCGGGCAAGCATCTCTTCAGGAGATCTCTTTCCCTTTCCCTCATCTTGCTTTCTTCCTCTGGTTCTTCATGGTCATAGCCCAAAAGGTGAAGTATCCCGTGGATAACCAGCAATGCCAGTTCTCTTTCGGTTGAATGCCCTTGTTCTCTGGCTTGTTCTATTGCTTGGGGATAGGAGACGATTACCTCTCCCAGGCGAGTTACGCCATCGGGAGGGAGTGCGAAGGAATCATCGACTTCCTTCTGGGGAAGCATGTAGAATGCCAGCACATCCGTAGGTTCATCCACCCCCCGGTAGTCTCGGTTAAGTTGTTTCACCGTCTCGGAATCGGTGAAAACCAAGCTTACTTCATAAGGAAGAGCCACCCCTTCAGCCTCGAGGACAGTTTGAGCTACCCTCCTCACCCCACCCTCGTCAACCACCCCCCGAAACTCCTCCTCAACATGGATGCCAATTTGTTCCCCCATAGTAAATTATCCAGTAAAGTATCATAGCAGGCAAGTTAATTCGTTTCAATGAGGTCTTTATAGTAAAATAACATAGATGACTGTAACACCTCTTAGGAAGCAGTATCTCAGAGTTAAGCAGAAGTATCCCGAGGCTATAGTTTTCTTCAGACTGGGCGACTTCTACGAGACCTTCGATGAAGACGCCAAGGTCGCTTCGCGGGAGCTGGACGTTGTCCTGACCTCACGGGAGATGGGCAAGGGGCAGAGGGTGCCCATGGCGGGGATACCTCACCACGCCTTGGATAACTATCTGGCTAAGCTCATCAACCGCGGTCACAAGGTGGCTATTTGCGAGCAGCTTACCCCGCCGGGCAAGGGACTGGTGGAAAGGGACGTCATTCGGGTGGTGACGCCGGGGACGGTTGTCGAGCCCAATTTGCTTGATAGCAAGAGCAATAACTATCTGGCCAGCCTGGTTATTGAAGGCGAGGAAGCGGGAATCGCCTATGTTGATATAAGCACGAGCGAGTTTGCCACCACCCAGCTTCCCACTGAAAGGGTCATGCCTGAATTGGAGCGACTTCAGCCCAGCGAAGTTCTTATTCTCGAAGATGCCCAAGACTATGCTCAATTGCCATTCACCATAACCCGACTCGATGACTACTGGTTTGACATGGAGATTGCCCAGGAAGCTTTGCTGGAACATTTCGGCGTGGCTAGCCTGGAAGGCTATGGCTGTGCCCGCCTGCCTTTAGCCATAAGAGCCGCGGGCGCATTAGTACATTATGTCAAGGAAACGCAAAAGGAAACTCTGCCCCACCTAAGCAGACTTGCTACCTACTCCACAGATTCCTTTATGACCCTCGATGGTCAGACCATCCGCAATCTGGAGCTCTTTCAGGGTGGCAGGTGGGGAGAAACCGGCCACTCCCTCCTCTCCATCATTGACCTGACCAAGACAGCCATGGGTGGCCGGCTGCTCAAAAATTGGCTAGGACATCCCCTTCTGGACCTGGCTATATTGAATCGGCGGCAAGAAGCGGTTGCCCGGTTTCATCAAGACAGCCTGGCTCGCCAGAAAGTTATCTCTCTTTTATCAGATATCGCTGACCTGGAAAGGCTGGTTAATCGAGTGAGTAGTGGCAGAGTCATGCCCCGAGAGTTGATAGCGCTTCGCTCCAGTTTGGAGAAGGTGCCTGACTTGAGAGCCGCGATGACAGACGGGGGCGACATAAACTGGCTAAGCAGCGAACTCAAGCCTTGCCCCGACATCGTGGACTTAATCGGCAGAGCTATCGCCGATGAGCCCGGAGATTTGGAGCAAGGTGGCGTTATAAAGGAAGGCTTCTCCCCTGAGCTGGATGACATTCGCTGTAACTCCCGTCAGGCTAAGCAATATCTGGCTGGCCTGGAGCAAAGGGAAAGACAGCGTACAGGGATTAAATCCTTAAAAGTGGGCTACAACCGGGTATTTGGCTATTATATCGAGGTATCCCGGGCTAATCTCAGTCTGGTTCCCCCGGACTATATTCGTAAGCAGACTCTAGCGGAAGCAGAAAGGTTCTTCACCCCCGAACTTAAGGAGTACGAATCGCTGATTCTCAATGCTCAGGAGAAAATCACTGACATGGAGACTGCCATTTTCCGACAAATTTGCCAGCAGATAATCGCTGGGGGGGGGCAAATTATAGCCACTGCCAGCGCTATAGCTCAAATTGATGTCCTTTCCAGCCTTGCTGAGGTAGCAGTGCGTCATGGTTATGTCCGCCCAACGCTGACCAATGAAGATGCCATTGACATTAAGGGGGGGCGCCACCCTATTGTAGAACAAAGCATAGGTAGTGATAATTTTGTTCCTAACGATACATATTTATGTAATAAGGATAATCAACTTATCATACTTACAGGCCCCAATATGTCGGGAAAGTCAACTTATCTCAGGCAGGTAGCCCTCATCATCCTTTTAGCTCAGATTGGAAGTTTTGTCCCTGCCGATTCGGCGAATATTGGAATTGTTGATCGCATCTTCACCCGCATTGGCGCTCAGGAAGACTTAGCCGCCGGGCAATCCACTTTTATGGTGGAGATGACCGAGGCGGCGAACATCCTTAATAATGCTACCCCTCGCTCCTTTATCATTCTAGATGAAATTGGGCGGGGCACCTCCACCTATGATGGACTTTCCATCGCCTGGGCGGTAGCTGAGTTTATCCACAACCATCCTGAGCTTGGGGCGAAGACCCTTTTTGCCACCCATTATCATGAACTGGTGGACCTGGCTGATATCCTGCCCAGAGTGAAAAACTTTAACGTGGCGGTGGCGGAGGAAGGAGACAAAGTTATCTTTCTACACAAGATTGTCCCCGGGGGCACCGACAGGAGCTATGGCATCCATGTGGCTCAGCTAGCCGGTTTGCCCAAATCGGTACTCGTTCGAGCTCAGGAAGTCTTAGCCGAGCTAGAAAGCCACGCTTCCAAAAAAGGCAAAGTCCCTCGCCATAAAGCATCGCTACAGATTCCTCTTTTCCCGAAAGACTCCCTGTTAGCTGATGAAATTAGCCGGCTTGACATTGATTCCATGTCCCCTCTGGAAGCAATCACCAAGCTTTATGAGCTCAAGCGCATGACTCAGGAGAATAAAAACTCGCCGTAAATCATTATAATTCTCCCTCCCCTGGTGGGTGGGAGTTAGAGGGAGGGGGAAAACTGACAGGTTTCTCTAATTGTGAAGGAAGGGGTTCCTTCACTGCTCGGAGTTTTTGTAGTGCGACCCTTCAGGGTCGTACTACAAAAACCGAAATTCATAATCCCTGATTTAACCAGGGGCTAAACAAGCTCAAAATCCAAATCTCCCCAGATGTAATCGAGGTTCAAAACGGTTTTGGATTTTGAATTTGGTCATTTGAATTTGTCCCGGCTTCGTCGAGGATGCTCAACAAGGTCGGCATTTAGGATTTAGTGCTTAGGATTTTAAAATATTTATGCCGTTAGATATAATCGGGCCAAGAGATTGGCAGGGTTGGTTTGACCTAGAAGCTACTATTAACGGATAGTGGTATGGAACCCTCTCTCCACCTTTGCCTGGATGTGAGCCAGGAAATCAACGCATTCTTTTGTTATTCCCGGGGCATCCAGATGATAGACAGCGCGAAGAAAATCTTGCTTTCCATGAGTTACGAATTCGTCAGGAATTCCCAGTCGCTTCACTTTGACATCTGAGGCTTCAGCCTTTCCCAGCAGCTCCAGCACCGCGGCACCGAAGCCGCCGCTGAGAACATTCTCCTCTACTATGACCATCTTTTTGATGTGGTTGGCTACATCCAAAATAAGCTCTGCATCCAGGGGCTTAGCAAACCGTGCATTAATTACCATAGCATCAATACCCTCCAGAGCTAAATGTTCCGCTGCTTCCAGAGAAGGCATGACGGTAGAGCCGATGCCTATTATGACTATATCTTCACCTTGCTTTATTATCTCAGCTTTACCTACAGGAAGTTGATGAAGCTCGGTAGCCAAGGGAACGCCTGTTCCACGACCCCGGGGATAACGAATTGCCATGGGATGTTCTGCATTGAGGGCAGTATAGAGCAGGTCTTGAAGTTCATTCCCGTCCTTAGGTGCGCAAACAATCATATTAGGCATCAAGCCGAGATAGGATAAATCGAATATCCCTTGATGTGTTTTGCCATCCTCTCCGACAATGCCGCTGCGGTCTAGGGCAAAGATGACAGGCAAATCAGGCAGGCAAACATCGTGCAATACTTGGTCAAAGGCACGCTGTAAGAAAGTGGAATATATAGCTACAATAGGTATAAAGCCCTGGGTAGCTAAACCAGCAGCTAGGGTAACTGCATGCTGCTCGGAAATCCCTACATCGTAGATGCGTCGAGGAAACTTCTTGACCAGATGGGATAAACTATTGCCTTCAACCATGGCAGCGCTTATCACTACCGGCCTGGGATTATCTCTGAGGAAACCACCGACTGTTCGAGCAAATATCTGACTGTATGTAGGCGTTGTGTCCGAGTTCTCGCTTTTAGGGGATACGCCGTGAAAGCGAGTGGGGTTATCCTCTGCTGGTTTGTAACCCTTGCCCTTCTTAGTCAAGACATGGACAATGACCGGCTTGTAGTAATTCCTGGCGTGAGTTAGAGCTGTTTCCAGTTCAGCAGTGCTGTGACCATCTATCGGACCCAGATAAGTAAAGCCAAGCTGTTCCCACATCATGGTGGGCATGACTACCGCTTTTACCCCTTCCTTAAGACGGCGCAACGCCCATTGCATCTTCTTTCCTCCAGGCAAGAGAGACAGCAACCGACTCGTCCTTTTCTTAGCCCGCATATAGCCACGGGTCGTTCGCACTACATTTAGCCACCTGGCTATCGCTCCTACTGTGGGCGAAATAGACATGCCGTTGTCATTGAGCACCACGATAAGCCTTGTGCCCAGATGCCCGGCGTGGTTCAACGCTTCGTAAGTCATGCCACAGGTAAGACATCCATCGCCAATGACAGCTACCACATGGTGATTGCCGCGAGCAAGATCGCGGGGCAAAGCCATACCCAGAGCTGCTGAAATGGAGGTGCCACCATGTCCCGTAGTGAAAGCATCGTGAGGACTTTCATCCCTATCAGGAAATCCTGAGAGCCCCTGGTATTGGCGAAGAGAGGAAAATTGCTCCCTTCTCCCAGTTAATAGCTTATGAACGTAACTTTGGTGCCCCACATCCCAGATTATCTTGTCTTTTGGGCTATCAAATACCCGGTGCAAGGCAACAGCGAGTTCCACCACTCCCAGATTGGATGCTAGATGCCCTCCGTTTTCACTAACCCTGCTTACCAATAACTCCCTGAGCTCGGAACAAAGTTCGCTCAGTTCATCCTGATTTAGCCTCTTAACATCGCCGGGGCCGTTTATTTTGTCCAGTATCTTAGACACCCCACTCTCCCACTTTAGATTATAACAAATTTTAGTCTTACGCATGCTCTTACCACCAAGATTGAAGAATTATCAGCGATTATCACGACCCGACAAATCGGGGCTCGCAATGACACATTCCCCCCTGTCATTGCGAGGCTGGCCTCGCCAGCCGAAGCAATCTCGGTGAAGGCAATAGAGATTGCCACGTTTCGCTGGCAATGACAAAAGGGAAAAGGCCTCAGAGTGACCCTTCGAATGCATATCCATCTTCTTCATAGCCTGGCTTAATTTCCTTCTAAAGTTTTAATCAGGCTAAATCATAATAGTTTTTGGGTCAGATTTTTGTGATTTAACAGCTCCTGCCTCGGTTAGATTTTAGGTGATTTAGGTTATTGACAATTTTTTGAAACAGTGTTATTCTTATAATAATATTCCGTATACGATTTGCAAGAATGCGAAGGAGACTATTGCACAGTAAGAAATTGGTGCAGCCAGAATACGGAATACAAGGAAGAAATCAACCACTTTTTCATCACGTACCTCCTTTTTCGCATAAGCGACGGGAGCGAGTCAAGCTCCCGTCGCTACTTATTTAGGTATTCCCGGCAAACAACTGATACCTCATCTGCCTAGTTCCGCCACATATTTCCTGTCGCGTCAACTACCCAAACTATGGGGTCAACCAGGAGCTCCCTGACCAGGGTCCTCAAAATCTCATTTTCAGCTATGAAATCCGCTATGGGAGGACTGGTCTGGTAGTACAGACTGACGAATTGAGAGCCCAGGGTGCTTTCCAGTAGCACCGTGTCCCGGAACTCTCGCAGCACATCCAGCTGTTCAGCAGTGGGAGATCCGTAGGCTGCGGTAGCAATAAAGCAGAACGGTGAGGGTGGGACTAATGGTGTTACTGTGGTGAACTGAAGGGTAGTACCTTCAATCATCGTTTCGCCACCGCAAGTTTCGTCATACCGAAGTTGAGCTTTGAAATCATAGATGGTACCTGAGGCAAGCCCGTCAAGCGCTTCGGAGTGGCTGCCGTCTGCTGTTTTTGACACCCAGTCAGTATAGTACCAGACCGTGGCGTCGGACTTCTTGTGGCCAAAACGCACTTGCACTGAACTGTAACCTCCCACGGTGTAGTCCATATTCAGGGTTGCGGTGTACAAGTCGACTCCGGTGGCGGCTTCTGTGGTAACCGTCGGAACCTCAAGCAGCCAGGGGTCGTAATCAACATTGTCGCTGACATTGTTGCCCGTGCCACCGGGGTTAGATGAATGTGCCGGCCCGCTGTTGTCGCCCCACCAGTTGCAGGTGGCGTCAAAGTCAGGGATATCGCCCCCGGGGCCTTCTTTCCCATTCCACAAGCCAAGGTAACCGGTCCCAGCAATATTATTGAAGTGCGCATAGTTTGTGTTTACCGCGCCGTAATCGACAATGATGCCATAGCAGTGATCTGGGGCATAGTAAGTACAGCCCGTGGGGAACACGCTTTGGATATCGTTGCCGGTGATGTGGACGTTAGTGGGCGGTGCAACTTCGCCAAAACATTGGAGATGGATTCCTTCCGTATTATCCGTGATATCGTTATCTGTGATGTTGACTTTATCAACGCCTAAAGTGTCCCCACCATGTCCAATCAGGACCCCATCACGATTGTCAGTTAAGGTGTTACCTTCTATGTCAACATCGTGTGCTCCTTCCCGCAGGAAGATAGCCGTAGCTCCCCAACAGTCCCAGTCGTTTACAGTTCCATAGTGTTCGTTACCAGTTACGGTATTACCCTTGATACTTACTGGACCTGCACTAAAAGCAACTCTGATACCATCCTGCGCGAGATCTAGAAATGGCCCTTGCCCTGTGACGGTGTTACCTTCAATCGTGGCAGTCGACCCACTTCGCTCAACAGCAATACCACCCTTTTGAAAGCCGCTGATGGTATTGTCCTTAATGGTCGCTGTTCCAGTAGTGCTTTTGGCATTACAACCGAGCCATATACCATGTGGCTCCCCACTACTACTAATCGGCTCATCCCGAATGTCCAGGATGTCATTGTCGTGGATGTTCCCATTTGCAGCATCTTTTACGAATATGCCGGCAAAGATGCTGTTGGAAGTCCCGGGGCCAGGGCCTTTCACGGTGAAGCCAGAGAGCTCGACATCCACACTGGCTCCTGTGATCGTAACAATGGCCTTATCGCCGGTCAATGTACCTGGAGCTTGAATTGTCGTCGAAGCTTTTCCTGCACCGCTGAGCGTGAGCGATTTGTTAATCGTCACCTGCTCAATGTACGTCCCCGCCGCCACATTCACCGTGCTGGCGGTAACTTCGTCGATTCCCTCCTGGATGCGCCCGGTTGCGCCAGTCTGGGAACCGAGCGTGTGAACCGTCAACGAAGACAGGCTTGGCTGAAAACCTGGCGTTGCCGGCTCTGTGTCCGTGCCGCTGTCCAGCAAAGGCGTGAAGTCCACGTCGCCGGAAATCATCCCAGCCACTGTCGTCGGGTTGTTGCTACCCCACCAGTTGGCGGAGGCATCAAACAACGCGCCGGTATTCGCGTTGTTCACGCCATATCGTGTGTTTCCAACGATGCTATTGTAGTTGGCAACGTTGCCAGAAGTACTGTCCCAGTGATTCTGGATACCGTCTCGGCTACTACCAGAAACGCTGTTTCCAGTTGCTGTGTTGCTGGCCGAGTTTCCAGCGAATCTGATCCCGTCATCAAGGTTCCACTGTGTACCGCAATTCAAGATTTGGTTGTCCGCAATAGTATTGCCGCTACTCCATATAAGCAAAATCCCTGTGTACTGAGTGCCCTCGATCTCGTTTTTCTGGATTACAGAGTTGCTCATGGCCCAATTCCACACGCCGGCACCCGTAGTGCCATAAATCTCATTCCCTTCAATAGTTACTCCACTTAATGCGCCGCCAATCGCTGAAATCGCAGCACCCGTTGCGGGCACCCATTCGGTGAAAGGATCCGGCGCCCCGGGTTGGGTGATTCTGTTGTCCTTAACCGTCACATCACTGGCTTTGACAGCTATGCCATCGTGCCCATTCCAAGGGTCCGGCATGGTGGGGTAACCCGGGGGCGTATACATACGAACGTCAAAGCCTTCCACCGTCGCTCCATCAGCAATGACCCGGAATACGTCCCATGCCCACGACGCGTATGTGCCCACATTCTGGCCAACGACTACTGCCCCATGCTTCACAGCCGACTTGACGGTAACATCCTTCCACACGACGACGTTTTCGTTATACGTCCCCGCCGCCACATTGATGGTGTCGCTGGCAGAGGCATCGTCAATTGCATCTTGAATGCTGCAATAAACGACAGAATAGGGGTCTCCTTGGGGGGCACTAACACAACCGCCGTCATTTACATCAACTTGAATCGTTCCTGGGTGCGCCACCACTGGCACTGTCACCAGGCTGAAGCCCAGCACCAGTGCCAGGGCAATCAAAATACTAAATATTTTTCTCATCTTTTTCTCCTTTCGTTTTTACTTTTCCGCTTTCGTGTTTATTTTTTCGCTCCACCCCAGAAATATTTGGGGTGTTGCTCATCGCCCAAGACCGACCCACCCCCCCTGTGTAGGAGAGACTCCATGGGCAAGAATAATCGTCTAATCCATTAACCACCACCTGCTTTCCTATCCTTTGCCAGTCGGATAGACTAAACAGCAATATAAATCGGGTGATACTTCCCGAGCCATCGCCAAAACCAAAGAAGAGACCTGCTGCCGCAGGTCTCTTCTTAATTTAGTTTAAATTCTCAATCACTTCCCCCACAGTATTCATAGCGGCCTTCAGTCCCGCCTGCTCGAAGTAGCGAACGCCGCTGCTATCGGGAAAGCTCAGCGGTGACACAACTCCGCACCTCATCCAGTTCAGCAACCGACCATTGCCCATACTAAGTCCTCTTGCATCGACGCCGGGCTCATTTGCCCAGTCCTATTCCTAAGCGAATCTTATATGCCATAGCTATATTAGAATTTTATTTTGTAAGATATTTCTAATGTAAACAGTTTAAACACTTCTTTCGGAAAATGCAATACCTCGGATACCGATGTATATTTTCTACTCAAACCCCCCTCAGTGAATGAATCATGATTGAGACAATGTAAGACTACAATAATTGGTGAAAGCTATTATTGAGTCATGTTGATTTGTTTTAAATAATAGAACCTGTTATAATGCCTAGTTTCTACAAACGAGCAAAGTTACAAAGAAATAGTCAGAAGGAGATAACATGCCGGTAAAGTTCGAATTCGAAAATCCAGCTAAGGGGGTGTGGGTCCTGCTGCGCCAAGTCTACAACCTGGTTTTGAAGTGTGAGGACCGAATATTTAGTAATTACAAGCTCACTACGGAACAACACTCAGTTCTTATGGCTATAAAACACATCGAAGATCCGGTAAAAGTAACTGATGTAGCCCGTTGGTTAGACCGTAGCGTGAACTACCGACCTAGTATTTAGTAATTACAAGCTCACTACGGAACAACACTCAGTTCTTATGGCTATAAAACACATCGAAGATCCGGTAAAAGTAACTGATGTAGCCCGTTGGTTAGACCGTAGCGTGAACAGCGTCAGTATGATAATCGACCGCATGGTCAAAGTTGGTCTGGTCATACGGCGAAGAGACCTGCCTGACCGCAGAGCAGTACGTTTGACTATGACAAGCAAGGCGAAGGAGGCCTTTGTACCGGCAACTATAGCAGGCTGGGAGCTCATCCAGGAAATCTTATCGTCACTATCGGATGAGGACATTCTTACCTTGAGCAGGCTGCTCGAGGTGCTAAGAGATAAGACATATGATTATCTCGGTTCTGGAGAGGTTGTAGAGAAAGTAAAGATAGATGAGGCCGAGAACATGGCTTGGTTTATGAAACAGGCGGCCAAGTACAGCTCGCTCTCAACTCCTGAAGCCAAACCTCAGGGTGGTGAGAAGGAAAAGACCATATGATGATTTGCAGCTCACCGTACTTATACTAGCTGGCGTAGAGCAACTCCGCAGGGTCCGCAATAACCCCACTATAATGAAACATGCTCCCCGTTTCAACAAACAAGTAAAACACCTTGGCCAACGCTGTCATCAATGTGCTGTACCCCAGTACATTGTAAGGTACATATCAAATCGACAAATAGGTATGGCTGAGCTAGTTCAAATAGACGGGTGACACTTTATATGTTTGTAACATTGGGTAATAACCTTCCGTGTCATTGCGAGCCGAAGGCGTGGCAATCTCATTGTGAAGCTGGAGTCTGCTATAGTTGGACTGAGGAACCTCGCTTAGAGATTGCTTCGTCGCTATCGCTCCTCGCAATGACAAAAAAGAAGTGTCACTAAGGTACTGAACGAGGACAATAGCTGGACAATTTGTTATATAATATAGCGTTGCCTGGTAGGAATCTAGAAAGGTGGCAGGGAATTGTCAGGCCAACAGTACGATATCATTGTAGTGGGAGCGGGACCAGCCGGAAGCTACATAGCTCATGAACTAGCTTCATCGGGTTACGATGTCGCTGTTTTTGAAGAAAAAAGTGCGCCAGGACTTAATATTTGCTGCACAGGAATAATCAGCACCGAATGTTTCCAGTCCTTGGACCCCGGCACAGACGTAATATTAACGAAGGTAAACTCAGCCAGGTTTTTCTCCCCTGCAGGGAGATGCTTAAGATTGCAGACTGAAAATGTTCAGGCTTACGTTGTCAATCGGCTTTTACTTGATAAAGCGATAGCCTGCAAAGCTCAATCCCGGGGGGCACAATATTTCTTCTCTTCCCCATGATAAAGAGATAACCTACAAAGCCCAATCCCGGGGAGCACAATATTTCTTCTCTTCCCCAGTCATCGATATTATTCCCGGGAAGGATAACATACAGGCTGAAACCTTGTGCTTCGGAGCCAGGGAAATATTCAGCGCTAGAGCTGTGGTCCTGGCCAACGGGTTCAAGCCCAAGCTGCCCCGGAAGCTAGGTCTGGGCGAAATCAAGAATTTCCTGGTTGGTGCTCAGGCCGAAGTCGAAGCAGAAAACATGTATGACCCTGAAGTATATTTTGGGCAGGAAATAGCACCTGGTGCGTTTGCCTGGCTTGTCCCGAGTCATGTCGGGACTGCAACAAACAAAGCATACGTTGGCCTTTTAGCAACATCTCAGGCCAGATTATATTTGCAAAAATTCCTTAATAATCTCTTTGACCAGGGTAGAATAACAAGTCAGGAGGTGGAAATCAGGCAAAAGGCTATCCCAGTAGGAACTCCAGCTCGCAGCTATGGAGACAGGGTACTGGTTATTGGAGATGCTGCCGGGCAGGTAAAGCCAACCACCGGTGGAGGAATATACTTCGGGCATCTTGGTGCGAAGATAGCAGCTGAAGTGCTTGATGAGGCTCTCAGCAGTGATAACTTAACCGCTGCCCAGCTTTCACGCTACCAAAAGCAATGGAAGGCAAAAATGGGCAAAGAACTCTCCCGTGGCTACAGGGCCAGACAGGCCTATATCAAACTAAGCGACAGACAGATCGAGGGAATATTCAGCATACTGGGCTCTAGCGGCATGGCTGAGGCCTTGCTCAAGTCGGGCGATTTTTCCTTCGACTGGCACAGCAGGTTAATTCTGGCTGGCCTGAAACGTAACTCCACCTATCCTTTACTGAAAATCAAGCAGCTCGTTTCTCGCGAGGCTACCTTATGACTCAAATAAATTATCCTCCCCAGCACGTAGCCATTATCATGGATGGCAATGGGCGATGGGCAAGGAAACGTGTGTTGCCCAGGCTTGCCGGACATAAAGCTGGCGGTGAGAACATCCATACGGTGGCGAAGATTTTTGCCGGCTACGGAATAAAATACCTGACCCTTTATGCATTCTCTACCGAGAACTGGAATCGACCCAGAGCAGAGGTCTCCGGCTTGCTGAACCTTCTGGCTAGGAAGATTGGCCAGGAAACTCAGGCTTTTCATCAAGAAAACATCCGGCTGGTACACCTGGGCAGGCAGGATAGGTTATCTCAGAAACTGAAAGAAAAGGTGCAGGCGGCAGTTGCACTCACCAAAAATAATACCGGGCTTACGCTTTGCCTCGCCTTCGATTATGGTGGGCGCGACGAAATTGTCCAGGCAACCAGACATATTGCCAGCGCCGGTATTCCCGGTGACAATATAGATGAGTCTAGTTTTGCTCAGTATCTATACAGCCCTGACATCCCCGACCCGGACCTGATCATACGCACCGGCGGTGAGAGCCGCCTCAGCAATTTTCTCCTCTGGCAGGCTGCCTACAGCGAACTTTACTTCACTCCGATATTATGGCCTGATTTTGGTCTTAAAGAAGTTGAAGAAGCACTTTCTGAGTATAAACGCCGCCAGCGCCGTTTCGGCAAAATTTGAGGCTTTTGGCAACTCGACTTCTGTCCACACTAAGCTAATAGGAAGCCTCCGTCGACAGGTATCAGCGCCCCGTGAACATAGCTGGACAAATCGCTGGCCAGGACCACAGCAATACGAGCTACTTCGTCCGGCAGCCCGCCTCTTTTGAGGGGCAGCCTGGTGCTCCGTCGACAGGTATCAGCGCTCCGTGAACATAGCTGGACAAATCGCTGGCCAGGACCACAGCAATACGAGCTACTTCGTCCGTCAGCCTGCCTCTTTTGAGGGGCAACCTGGTGCTAAACACTACGCCGGTTCTAAGCAGGCTCAGCCGGAGCTGGGTGACTTCTCTGGCCACAGCCTTTGTTCCCGGAGTTATTATTCCGCTGGTAATGATTGCATTTATTCTGAAATGGTTTTTGCCATATTCCCTGGCCAGAGCTCTGGTCAGGGCAATGACCCCCGCCTTGCTGACGCTATAGGGAGCCATACATTTTACGAAAGGCAATATTGCCTCGATAGAGCCAATATTGACGATGGACTCCACCTCTTTTGAATCGGTGTTTCGCAAAGAAGCTAGAAAGCTAGAGAGAGGGTCTTCGAGAAGGTTTTACCCTTTGGCCTTGAGTGGGCCTAACTGTACGATAGACAGAACTTTTAGTTTGGAATTTGCCCTTTAGTCAGTTAAGCACTGAAACGACTGCACGTTTCAGGTTAATGTGCAATTCCACCTCCGGGTATTCTGTAGTATTAGCGCAACCGCCTGTGTTCTAGTAATTGACAGTCATGTCCCTCGCCCGAATGTTGCGTATTCAATCCTGAGGTGCAAGAAACCGCGCGATTATTTTAGCCACATCCTCGATGTCCTGCAGATAGACAAATTCTTCCTTACCATGTATATTGCACTCGGGACGTATCACACCAAGGGCAAATGCTCTACCTCCCCACGTGGCAACAATGTGGTCTAAGTCCCCTGAACCCATCTCGCCAAACTTGTTACCTTCATCACCGATAGTGTCACCGATAATACCCGCCAGCTCGTCTACGATAGGATCATTACTGGGAGGTACAGTTGGGATGCCAAAAACACGCTCAAGTTGCCAGGTAACACCTGGAACAGAGGTAAGTGTATCGAGCAACTCTTTCCTGGCATCATCCAGATTCTCTTCGGGAATTAACCTCCGGTCTATTGATATGAGACATTCATCGGGCACGACATTGACTTTAATGCCTCCCTTTATCATATTGATATTCAACCTGCCTTCCATCCGGTCGAGCTTCGTATCGGGGTGGGCGGCGACATCAGATTTTCTCTGTTCTACTTTCTGTTTTAAGTCCAGCAGTGCCTGAATCAAAAGGCTGGCCTTCTCGATGGCGTTTTCTCCAAGATGAGATAATCCGGAATGTACCGATCTGCCCGTAACCTTGACATCAACTTGCAGTGCCCCAAGACCGGCTATAGAAACATATCCAAAGCTAGAATCAAGGTCGAAAAAATAAGCACCTGAAACAGGCTCTAAATATTGCCTCAGGTATTGCAACTGGCTGGCCTGGTGGAACTCTTCGTCGGTCGTGACCATCACTGAAACGTCAAAGTTAAGGCGCTTCCCTTTCAGAGATTCCATAGCTGAAAGAAGGGCAACAATACTTCCCTTCATGTCGGCAGCGCCCCGACCATAGACCTTCCCGTTTTCGACTCTAGGTTTGAAAGCATCCCAACCTTCGGCTGGAACGACATCAATATGACCGTAGAAAATCAAGCGCGGCTTACCTTTCTCACGGCGGTGACAAACAAGATTAACCCTCCCTTCTCTTCCTTCAGCATGCTCCGCAGGAATTATGATCCTTTGCGTATCGAAGCCTGACTCTTTAAATAAGGGCTCAAGATAATCGATTGCCTTGTCGTAGTTCAAACCCGGCGGTACAGTAGTGTTAATGGAAATCAGATCTTTAAGGACTTCAAGGTAGTTCA
>Ga0209986_10002257_pt1 | contig 17852 bp, 22 predicted proteins | sample BlataG_FD_183168 | JGI IMG/M metagenome (GOLD analysis project Ga0209986, IMG submission 183168) | Deep subsurface microbial communities from Black Sea to uncover new lineages of life (NeLLi) - Black_00105 metaG (SPAdes) (version 2) | ecosystem: Environmental > Aquatic > Marine > Oceanic >...
ATACTAAGACTTCAAAATAGTCATCTGATGTAAACAGAATGGTATAAGGCTCCTTTAAACTAGCCCCAGGGTAGAAAGATGATTGATAAGCCTTTGCATGATCTTTGTACTTAATCTCAACCGAAAAACGCTTTGGCAATTCAATGTGGCATCTTGATGCATCGCCCTCAATTGCCATTTGAACACCATCCCTGATCTTCTCTAAGGCAAGATGTGGATGGATGCTGATGGTTGAGTTCCCCATGCCTTTCATAACCGCAACTGTGGTTATATTAGGAATCAGCGACTCCGCTTCCATACAAAGACCAGCATCGCCGGAAACGAATACTACGGGTACATTTACTAACGCAGCGGCATAAGCATTCAATAGAAATTCCGAAGCATAGTGATCATTAATCTTTATATGAGAGGTACTTCCCGAAATAGTGTGGGCCAGCGGATTTGCGTCGGAGCCCGCGGGTGAGTGATAACCGATCATCAGCATTGCAACGAAAGTCTCATCAAGTTCTTGTACCATTGAAAACGGATGACCGCTCCAGCCTCGAATAAGGCTGACTTCCTGAGGTAATTTGGAGGCGATGATGTTTCTCGCCGTGTCATGGGCATCTTTGACCCATATCTCTGTGGCCCCAGCTTGTAAAGCCCCGTCACAGGCCGCGATCACTTCAGCGGTCATTTGCTCTTGAAACTCACTAAAATCGGAACTTTTCTTATCTGCTTCATCCCAATGGCTGGTCCCGGTAACACCTTCAATATCGGCGCTGATATAGACTTTCATTTCTCGTCTCCATTCACTAGTTATTCTATTAACTTGTCATCATCCTAGATAGGCATGTTGATAATGAGATTATACAAAAAAAGAAAGTTGGTACGAACCTGGTTATCGACCACACATCGATAAACCCACTCAATCGGCGAGTTCTTTCTTAATTGATGGAATCGCTTCGGTGGCGATGCGCTCGAGCATACCATCATCGATGATGTGTGGAAGGTGGTGGGCTTCAGGAATTTCCTCATCGCGCGTCCAGTAGCCGAATACGAACTCGTTGATTCCCGCTTCCCGATAGCGTCCAACAAATTCATAAAAAGAGTCAAGTGAAGCAAAGGGCGTGTCCGGCGTCCAGCCGACGGCAATGGAGCGGGTAATGGTTTTTGGGTCGCGTCCCACTTCGATGGCGTATTCGTTCAGCATATCGTTTCGCTGTCGGGTGATCTCGACTGCTTCCTGGGGTGACAGATCACCCCCGACGAGGGTGCTCCACGAATCACCATAGGTCGCCGCAATTTTGAGTGTTTTAGGTCCATGGGCGGCAATCGTGAGGGACGGGCGTGGTTGTTGAATTGGAGCCGGGTGCATTTCGGCTTGGTCGATCTGGTAATAGCGACCTTGATAGGTCGTAACCTCGTTACGCAACATCTGATCCACGATCTCAATGGTTTCACGGAAGCGCCCAACGCGTTCGCCGGTGTCCCAGACCTCTACACCGGTCATCCGGTGGCTGACGTCCCGAGCAGAAGTAGCTCCAATTCCTAGTTCCAACCGACCTTGTGAAATGTGATCAACTGTGAGGGCCTGCCTGGCAAGCAGAGCTGGATTGCGATAAATGATGTTGGTTACCAGAGTGCCTATCCGAATCGAAGTAGTTCGCGCGGCCAACGCGGCCAGGAGCGTCCACCCCTCAAACCAATGTTCTGCCGGTTGGTATGGATTGACGAAGTGGTCGACAACCCAAACGCTGTCAAACCCGAGCGCCTCGATATGTTGCCAGCGCTCGGCAATTTCAGGCCACGGGGTTAGCTGGGGAGTCCAAATGCCGAAGCGGAGTTCATCACTCCTGGTCGTCTTCTTGGTTTAGTCTGCTGCCGGCATGAGAGATTCTCCTTTCTTCCTGAACACCTCTACCCCCATCCTTTCAAGTGTGCTTTCATACAGTTTAGTGAGTGGTTAACCCCTCCAGGACACCGGTGGCGTCTTTCTTTATGGAAGTCGCTAACAGTGTCAGCGAGTTAGTGACCGAAGTGCCAGCAGTATGAGAAAGAATTACCATACTAGTGGGAAGCCGGTAAGAAACAATACACCAAGAGCCAGAAATGAAAAGAAGCCAAATATTGTCATATTGGCAAGAAAGTTCAGATCGAAATGAAGCCTTTAATGGATCATATGCTTTGATGATTGTGCAGCAACCAGGATTATTAGATCCAGATCAGACAGAAGCATCGACATCATTGAAGTAAGCTTTCACGGCGACGTCGTTATAGAACACAAGTGCAAAGATCCCGATGACTAATGAAAGGATATTTGCGAAAATGATATTGCATATCTCCATTATTGCCAGATAGCGAGCCGGACGCAGAGTGTGTGTTGGACTTCCAAACAACCGCGCGGCGTATATGATCTCAATAACACCGAGGATGAGAGGATATGCGGCAAACGGAACGCAGATAATCCCGAAGAATGTTGTGGATAGAAATATGGCTACAACGATCGACCAAAACAGATTCGCGATCCCACTCACTAGCGTCATTACTGCAAGCGCAGTTACCATGCCCGGCTTTTGCATGGACTTCGAACTAGATGATGTCTCTTGGCTCATGGATTGCCTCCTTAATTAGGAAGTGTCAGCTTGAGTATTCGCCTTGTTATCGATCGCTCACGGCAACACCTCTCCAGGCCATGGGCTCCGCCTTCTCTCGATGCAAAGTGTCACCCATGTCTTTAGAATATTCTGTAACCTATGTCCCGGTTTGGTTCAGCCAAACGAGTAGGCGACTTCACCTCATCCTAGATGCGTTGAGCGGTTACGTTATTCCTTCAAAGAAATCCAACCACATGTGACCAGTCGTCATGCGGACTTCAGGGTGTTCCGCCTTGAACTCGCGCAGCCGCGGTGCATGGGGACCTAGGACAAAGCTGACCAACCGTTCTGGCGAGTTCTCATCAAAGCCTATAGGAGCTGCATCTGCAACATGGAACAACCACCCGCCTTCACTGCGGATGGCAATCCCACAGTGGCCACGCGCATGCCCAAACAGAGGCACCAGCCACATCTGCGGTTCAAATGGCAGGCGAATAGCCTCGAAATCTAACCAGCGTTCACCACTCTCATTGTAGAGCACGAATTGCGGCTGATGAGCTATGTGACGTCGGACATAGGCCAAGTCAGTCCAGCGACGAGGAGGTCCGGTGAAGGCTTCGTATTCGCGTTGGTGTACATGGACAGTGGCATGCGGGAAATCCGGCAAGCCGCCGCAGTGATCGAAGTGCATGTGAGTTAGCACGATATGACCCACATCTTCTGATTTGTAGCCAAGGCGAGCAACCTGGCGCACCGCGGCCTCTTGCGGGTTCATGGGGACTTTCATGACAACCTGAAATACACGAACGATACCCGGTCTGCGGATGTAATCGTCTTGGCCGGGACCAGTGTCGACAAGCACCAATCCGTGGCTGGTTTCGATCAGTAGGCAGAGAGTCCCGCTGCGCCAGTTAGAAGGCACGCGGAAGTTACAAGTGAAGCAGTTTAGGAAATGAACCGTCACGGAATATCCCTTGAAGAATGCCAACTGTCTCCGAATCCATTTGCGCGCGATTGGCCTGCTTGAGAGTAAGCTAATGTGTCACACATTGTGGTTGCTGATATCCTGGCCGTGAGCCGGGCTGCATAATGGATGGTGCTTGAGCCGCGCGGCGGCCCATGCCTGACGTCTTCGCGAACTCTCAAGGTGACCGCCCAACCGCTCGGCCAATTCGGAAACGGAGTAGGAGTTCAGTTGAAAATCTTCGAGAAATCGCTGTCTTTGCTCACTCACGGTGACACCTCTCCAGGGCATGGGCTCCACCTCCTCTCGAAGCAAAGTGTCACCCATGTCTCTAGAATTTGTGTCACCTATGTTGTGAGAATATTTTGTAACCTATGTCCCCGAACGGTTCATTAGGAGGGTTGAGAGCGGATGTACCGTGAAAGATGAAATGCGATCAGATGCTGGTCTGATTCGCCAACATTTTCTTCAGCATTCTTAATAAATGAGGGTAGTGCTTTTGGATTCAATACCCATACACCATCAGGATTCTGGGACCTCTTATTTTCAATGTACCATCCTGGAAATAAGACAACTGGCTGGACTGGAAACTTCTTACCTGTTGTCTTGAGTAAAACACCCTTTAGCCAATCCGCCTGCGCCTTAGATTGAATAATTGGATCACGATCCATCTCAAAGCCATCCACAAGAATCCTCTTTTCATCAATGATAATCATGGGAGACCCCTTAACTGGCTTAGATCTAGTCTTGGTCTCAATTGCATAAACTCCCGATGGGGCACACACAACATGGTCTACATTAAAACCATCACCAACAATATCGTGGAAAACCGTGTAACCTTCTGTACGAAGACTTTCAAGATATTCACCAACTGCTCTCTCTCCATCCCTTCCTAACTCAAGTAATTTGATCTGTTGCTTGATTCGCACAATTCTATAAGTAGTAAATGCAATAACTATTAGAGCCACAATTGAGTAAAGATAAGGATCCGGTAATACTTTTGTTACATACCTGAGCCATTCAAGAATTGCAATACTGAAGAAAAATGCGGCGTAGACGCCATATTTATAGATCATGTCGTCTTCAAGACGAGAAATCTCTAGATCTAAGGATTCACCTGGATAGCGAAGCGGTTTGGCTTTAATTGGTGATCTCTTCTCCATAAACCTTCCTCTCTGGTTTGATATTGAATTGTTCAGCCTAACGAATTAAGAGATTCATGTGGCGTGAAACCGCCACATAATCTCCAGTTGAACTGAGCCGAGCGCTCCTGTATGGATGAGATCTGGAATTTAAGGGCGGTGAGGATTGCGGAGGGCAGCTCGTCTCAAACGAAATCGATACGTGGATTATAGATGCTGTAGCATAGAAGTCGCAAGAAGAGCAGGTGTATAAAGACTATGCAGCCAGAGTGAGGTGAGGATGGGCGGGGAGAAATACGCTTGAGTTTCCCACCCTTCACCCTGGAGGCGCGAAGAATTTGCCACTGCAGATGGGGATCCGGATTAGTCAACATCATACCGTCTCGAGCACCAACCAGGTTGGCGGAGGGCGAACCCGTGGTTGGAGAGCTTGCACCCACCGCATCTCCTTCCCGCAAGCAGGACACTTCCGTTTACGCTGATCCCGCTGTGCTTGATTTCGGGATAAGGTTGCCACACAGAACCTTCCCAACAGCCGTCGGATCATGGTGAGCAGACAGCGTTTGCCAGGGCTGAAGAAGCCGTAGTAGCGGACCTTCACAAAGCCCTTTGGCAGGACATGCTGCAGGAAGCGGCGGATGAACTCCTCAGCCCCCAGTGTGCGGAATCGGATGTCTCCACTGCTAGATGCTCTATATGAAAAAGTGATCTGGTCAACTGTGAGCCTGCGAAGGCGCCGGTTGCTGAGCGCCACGCGAAAGATGTAGGGAGCCAGATACTTGAGCGCCGCCACGCCGCTGCCCACCTCTTTGCAGTGGACCACCCAATCCTGGATCCAGACCTCCGAAGGAACTTCCTCAAACAGATCCGATCCCCGCAGGGCGTCACGGAACTTCGCCCGGTAGAGGATGGACAGCGGTTTCACCGGCAGGAAGAAGCTCTTCCTGCTCTGGTGCCAGCTTTCTCCATCCTCGGCCAGCCCACCACCTGGAACCACGTAGTGTACATGAGGGTGGTAGTTTAGATCGCGGGACCAGGTGTGCAGCACCCCGACCATGCCAATCCGGCCGCCCACGAAGCGCTGGTCCTGGGCCAGCTGCTGGGTTGCCGCAGCACTGGCACGGAAGAGCAGATTGTAGATGGTTTTCTGATTCCGGCGTGCAATTCCCCGCAGTCCCTCCGGCAGGGTGAACGTCAGCAGAAAGTAGGGAACCGGGAGCCTCAGCTCCTGCTGTCGGTCAAGCCATCCCTCTGCTGCCTTTTGCTGGCATTTGGGACAATGCCGGTTCTTGCACGAATGGTAGCTGTACTGCTTCCGCTCGCAGTGCGGGCAAAGGTACACGTGCCCACCCAGTATTTCCGTCCGGCAGCTTTCAATATCCCGCATCGCCCGGCGGTGGCTGGGCAGCATGCGAGCACCATATTTCTCTCTGTAGGCGGTACCGTGGCGGCGGAAGATCTCCGCCAGCTCGATCACGTCAGGTTGTCCATCACTCGATTGATGGTCTCAGCAGCCAGGTCCTCCCCGTCGCGGGTCAGGTGCGTATAGATCGAGGTGCTCTTCAGGGAAGCGTGTCCCAGATAGGCCTGAATACGCCGCAGATTAACGCCCGCTTCAAGCAGATGGGTGGCATAGGAGTGCCTCAGGGTGTGCACGGTGACGTGCTTTTGAATACCGCTTGCCAGGCAAGCCGCTCGAAGCGCCTTCTGCATACTGCTGGGAGAGATGTACTTGCTGGCTTTCGAAAGGGGGATTCCGCGCGGCGTGCGTGCAGGAAAGAGCCACCGCGGATGGCGATGGGTTTGCCAGTACTGCCGCAGCAGGACCAGTGTTCGATCGGGCAGTAGGACATAGCGATCCTTCCCACCCTTCCCATTGCGGACATGGATCAGCATGCGGTCACTGTCCAGGTCTGCAACCTGCAGCTGGATCCCTTCCCGCAGGCGCAGCCCACAGGAGTAGATCGCGCTCAGGCAGACATGGTGGCGAAAGCTGTTCAGGCAGCTCAGCACGCGGCGGACTTCCTCCTGGCTCAAAACCACCGGCAGCTTCTTTTCCTTGGGCGGCCTCACCAATTCGAAGGTCTTCCATTCTCTCTTCAGCGTGTGCTGGAAAAGGAACTTAATCCCACAGAGAGCCTGGGTGCAGGTGCTGCGAGAAACGCGCTTCACATTCTTCAGATAGAGAAAGTATTGGCGTAGATCCTCCTCCGTTATTTCCTCCGGTGACTTGTTGAAGTACTCGGCCAGCTGGCGCACGGACCGTAGATAGGCTTCCTGGGTCTTAGTGGAGAATCCCCTCAGTTGCATGTCTTCGATCATGCGTTGCCTTAAATGCGACATGGCTACACCTCCTGCAAACGAATGGTTTGCAGGAACTATAGCCCGAGTTCAAAGCTGGTTGGCATTTAGTGAGGAAATCTTAGAGGGGGAAGACAAATCTGCGCGAAGCGCTTAGTTCAACATAAGATTATGTGGAATTATTTCCACATAAAATTCCATTTCAGGGGGATATGCGGAATGTGAGCGAAGGTGGGATGTGGCGTGGTGGGAGTGAAGCTGGCGATAGATGTGGGGTGATCCCCCTCAGGATCTTCTTGTTTATTTTAGCCGACCGTATTGTATAGACCAATGCCCCTCCTTTCTCATTTACAATCGAGTAGACACGACATCGTTGTTCGACACCTTCGGTCACACGCCGAGGATGTTGTTCCTCGGTTCGTATTTCTTGATCCAATCCGCCGCCAACTTGCCGGCGGTTTGGTCGCCGTCGGTCTGAAACCAGCGGTACCTCACGGCATCCCTTTCGGCGCTTGTGCCCAGCCTGGCATTTATTTCGTCCTTGAGCCCGCCTCCAGATGCCTTGCCGATGAAGATGACTTCATCCTCGGCGTCGATGAACATATAAACCCCGGCCTTGAATGGAGCCCACTCCACGTCATCTGGATAATCGAGGGCGAACGGAGATGTCATGACCAACCTCGAGTCGCCCTTGTCGGAGTAATTGAATTTCATCGTTGTTCACCCCATGGTCTTACTAAAGAATGGTTTCCGGCGAACACCCGGTTGACAGGTTTTTCATCGAACAATGAGCGAGATGTACTACCTCCTGGTTACGCGGCCAACTTGGTCGCCGTCAGCCGACGGGGGAACGAGCTGAGCCGAGCCATCGCCTCCAGGCGACCGTGCATGTCGTTGGTGTGAAAGATGGTCAGGTGGATAGGTCCGGTCATGGGATCTCAGGATCACGCCTCGCGTTCAACCGCTTAACTTCCGTTCCGATCTTGCATTTCCACCCACAATAACTAGATCAAAGAGACGTCAAGCAAAAGGCCCAACGCATGGGCAACCCATAAGCCGGCGATTAGTAAAACTCTGGTGGAGTTGAAGATAAGGTGGACGTAACCGACAGCTCCAAGGAGCAAGGAAACGGGAAGTATCAGGTAATAGGGTTCGTTGTATCGATCGTAGACGCTCATTCCATCGTGATTCATGGTGAAAGCCTTTCATCTGATTGGGATATCCTGCAAATAGCTCCTCCTGATAGTTGCCTTCTCAAGCCGGTAGTGGCACAATGTCGCCGGATACTAACTGCTCCTAGGTTGCTAACGTCACACATCGATAATCTGCAATCGCTCACCCCGACGTTCAGGGGGAAATGCCTCACCAGATTGATAGTATCGAGGGGGGATCCACCATGACCGACGAGACGAAGAAACCGCTCATCACCAGACAACTGGCTATTTTCCTCAGTGCGATGTTCTTCGTCGAAGCGTCGCGCAGCATGACCACGGTTCAGGTGCCGATCTACCTGCGCGAATTGGGCGCTGACATCCGCCAGATCGGGTTTTTCTTCACCATCTCGTTGATCTTCCCGTTCCTGCTGCGTATCTTTGGCGGATGGGTTTCGGATACGATCGGCCGGCTGCGGGCGATGCAGATCGGCAGCATAACCGGAGTGTTGACCTACGTCATCTTCGCCCTCTCGCCCAGTTGGCAGGTCGCCTTGCTGGCGCCGGCCCTGCTGGCGGTGGGGACGGCGTTGACTATCCCGTCCTATTACGCGTACATCGCCGATCACACCACCGAGGATACTCGCGGTCGAGTGTTCGGCTTGGCTGAGACCACTAGAACCCTGGCCTGGATCTTCAGCCCGCCACTCGGCGGTCTGCTGGGTCAGAATCTCGGCTACCGCTGGATGTTCGCCGCCGCCACCCTGGTCGCCGCCGTGGCGGCGATCATCTTCGTCGTGATGACCCGCGTCCGCCCGACGCCGCATGGCCCGCAGGAGGATGGCGTGGACCTGGCTTCCCTGCGAGATTCGCTTCGTCAAATGGTGGTGCTGGCAATTTCGGGCGGCCTGATCACCTGGATCCTCATCACCGACGGCGCGCGTGACAGCGCCCTGAAGATTTCGTTCGACCTGATGCCGGTCTACCTGACCGACATCGCCGCCCTGACCAAACGCGACATAGGCTTGTTGGATGGCATCTTCGGGATCGCCTGGGTGGTCACCAGCTACCCGGCAGGATGGCTGGTCGACAAGACCAGCGAGCGGTTGAACATCGTACTCGGCATTGCCGTTCAACTCCTCTCGATGCTCATCTTTGTAGCATCTTCGAGCTTCTGGGGATTCGCCCTTTCCTGGATCCTGCTCGGCATCGGCGGCGCCACCCTCGAGCCGGCTTACAGTTCGTTGATCGCCAAGGGTGTCCCGCAGAAGGTGCGCGGCATTATGTATGGGCTGATCGCGACCAGCCTGGGGTTGTTCACCCTGCCTTTCCCCTGGATCGGTGGTCAACTGTGGGAGTGGTTGGGTCCCAAAGCGCCTTTTCTGATCACCATAGCTCTGGGCAGCCTGGCGCTGGTCCCCGCCTGGACCAAGCTGGTCCTTCCGAGTGGGGAAGAGGAGGTGGAGCCGGCAGCAGCCAACAGCCGTTAATAATGGGAACTGCCGCCAGCTCCATTTAATACCCCCCTCAGATCTGATACATTGCAAAAGGACCGGTGAGCTGGCGAACCGTTCTGGATGGGATATGGTCATGCCCGGTCCAGGGTTATAGTTCGTGGTGAGGCGCTCAAAACGTTCTGTTTGGATCATGCAACCTGTTCTTCATCAGCCTGGAATTCTTCTGGCTGCAGTCCTTCGGTCGGGGAGGGAATTTGCATCCGATATCTTGCTTCGGTGAACGCCTCCACCACTTGATAAGCGAGCGCAGCGAATTGGCTGAAATTGTCCGTCTCCGCCCGGCGCAACTCACGCCGAATCTCGGGCGAGAAGTCGTACTCGGCAAGTAGATCGTCGATCCGACCTTCCTCATAAGCCTCGATAACCGATGGATCGATTGTTGACCGGCCCAGCAGTTGGTTGAGTGCTTTTAATGACATTGGACCCCTCCTATTTGGCGCTTTTTTTACCCCGATTGTGAAAATGAAAGGCAGCGACCCCTATCGCTGCCAGGCGGGAATGGATTTAGCTAAGCTAAATACCGCGGTGGGATACGGTTTAGTGGCCGGTTGTTCCACCAGTATACGGGCAACGAGCTGTGGTCATGGCAACCTCCTTGTGAAGTATTTCCTCTCATTGATAGACTAATCCAACACCCCTCAAGATTTCCTTAGCTTCGGAGAATAGGAATCCCAACAAGAGGTTGCCCCGGGGATTCGGCACAAGTGGAGCTGTTTCGCTTTCTGAATAGGAATAATGAGTCCGCTGAGAAAAGCTCAATACGATGAATCGAGCATACCCCTCTCTCCTACTGGAGAGGCTTTTTTTTCAGCAGACTCAGAAATGTTTTATTGGGGGTTCAGCGTCGGCGGAGGAATCGCCAGGGGTCAATTTAAATCAACTGATGAGACGGGTATAGAGCTCACGCACAGGTTCGGGCGGGTCCAACCCAAGTTCATCCGCCAGCAAGCGGACATATCGCTGATAGTGGCTGATCGCCTCGCTCCGGCGATCCAGTTGCCCCAGCAGTTCGAGGTACCGTAGGTTGATATCGTCTCGCAGAGGGTCGATCTTAAGCGCCATGCGTAAGCTGTTGACCGCTTGCAGCGTTTGCCCACGTGCTAGAGCTTCTTCAACATGGAGAGTGAGGAGTTTCATTAAGCGATTCTCGAGAACCCGGCGTTGTTCTAAGACCCAATCGGTCGCATACTCGGGGAGAAAGGAGCCTGAATAGACGTTAATAGCTTCGGTCAGAGCGAAGAACCTGCGCGGATCGCCAGGCGGCATGCTTTCGGCGACATGTGCGACGCGCTCGAACTCGGCCACATCATACTTGATCGGATAATCCGGGGTAAGGCTATAGAGCGACCCATCGATCTGGATGATGCCGCCATTTATCGCTCGCCGGATGCCGTGCATCGTGGTGTATAAGCTCGAGACCTGGCGGCCAACGGGCACATCACGCCAGAAGGTTTCCAACAATTCATCACGCTCCGTCTGCCGGTGGTTCGCCAGATAAAAGAGGAGCTGCCGGGGCAAGGGTTCAAGGTTGGAAACACGGGTGGCGCCTTTATATATGTCGGAAGACCCCAGGGCGAGTAGCCTCAGTTGAGCGGTCTCGCTCTCTTCGTGGGGCGTTGCCTGGTAATTACGGGCCACAGTGCGCATCAGCTCAACCCGCTGGGTGATGACCGACAGGACGGGATGATCGGGGAGGCTACTTTCAGCGAACTTATGGAATTCATCGTCGTACATCATCTCCCCGGCCAGATATTGCTCAACCCCGCGTCCTCCGGCCCAATTCAGGGCTTCTTCGAGGTATGTCTTGGCCTCATCCCCATAGTTCTTGGTGAACACGGCTCGGGCCAGGAAGTACAGGATCAGTGCCCGATCATGAGCGTGAAGCTCAGCTTCTTGATGCTGAAGCAGTTCGGTGAGTCTCCGCTCAGCCTCGAGGGGTGAGGACTCAATGATGACGGCGGCCAGTTGGATCTCCACCGCAACCGGCGTGTCGCCATGGCGGTCCAGGTTGGTGGCCCGCTCCAACCACTCAAGCGGCAGCCTTCCAGTCTTGCAGCGGCGATGAAGGGCGCCGGTTTGAGCGAAGCCGTAGCGCATGAGTTCGAGATGGTCCAGCCGCGTCGCCAACCTCAACCCCTGACCGTACAATTCGGCCGCTTGATAGTGTAAGCCGAGGTCGCAGAATAGATCTGCCTGACCATATATAATCCAGGCTTGATACATTTGACTAGCTGCCCGATGAGCGAATTTCAACCCCTCGGTGAAGAGCTGGAAGGCCTGGTCGTAACGCCCCTCGAGGTGGGCTGATACGGCCCGAGTGTTGAAGGATATTGCCAATGACAGTGGTGCACCAATTCGCTCAAGAATTTCATGTGCTCTTAAGCTTGTCGCTTGTACTTCGAGAGGTTTTCCCAAGGCGTTTTGAATCAACGTGAGGTCAAAGAGTACTTGAGCTAAGGTGTATTGGTCATCCGTCTGTTCCAATAGATTTATTGCTCTAGTCGCCAATCGTTCCGCCTCTTGGATATCACCTCCCGATCCAAAGATGGCACGCGCTCTCAGGCGGAGACAGGTGGCCCGGCGCAGCTGGCTGCTCCGGCGAGATAACAAACGCTCCGCCTCCTCAACTGCTTGGAGCACTTCGGGGTAACGCCCACGTTGCAGCGCGATCGATCCTTTAATATTCCAAGCTCGCGCCAACATGATCTTGTTCGGTTTACCGGCTTCCAGCATCTCAAACGCTCTTTGCAAGGCTATGTCTGCCGCATTGAGATCGCCCTTATCGGTATAAATGGCGGCAAGATAAAGGTACGTCCCCGGCGCGGAAGCACCGGTATCTTCAAGGCGCTTGGCCCAGGTTTCCAATGTCTGAGTGCGTCCCATTTCATACATTTGTGGCGCGTGCTTCTCAACTAAAGCCGCGGCGCGCTTGGTCGCGCCGACCTGGAAGTACAGCTCGACTGCGTCTTCCGGTGAACCATGAGACGCGAGGTGGGCAGCCGCCCGGGAGCGAAGCGACCGCAGGAGCCGTAAATCGCGGCTGCCTAGCATATCGTTCAAGAACTGGCGGAAGAGGGGATGGTATTCGTATGTCCTGGGACTCTGATCGGTAGCGGTAACGAACAAACCCATGCGCACCAGATGGGTCAGGTATCTCTGGCTATCTTCTTGCTGGAGCACATGATCGCATCCGGCGGCGGTCATGATGGGCAACACCGAGGATTCGAGCATGAACCGGCACAGGTCATCCGGTTGACGGGCGAATACAACCGATGCCAGATACTCATACACCATCGGTCGCGTTCTCTGCGCCAACGCACCTGCGCTGCTTCTTAAGAGTGTGGCAGAGAGCAGAACGCCAGAGATCCAACCCTGCGTCTCCTCCAGCAGACGATCTACGTCGCTCTCCTCCAGCTCCTTGCCCACCATGTGTTGGGCGAGGGTGATCAGTTCGTCGCGGGTGAGCGCCAGCTCGTGCAGACTGATACCGGTCATGTCGCCGTCGACGACCAGCTCAGCCAGCGACAACTCGGGCAACTCTCGCCCGGCGATAAGCAGGGTCATGTGAGAGGGCTGCTCGGTGAGCAATGTATCCAGGAAAATCATCGCCGGTTGTGAGGGGTTTACCAGTTGCACGTCGTCGAGGGCGATGACGAATGACTCGCCGATTCTGGCCTCGATAAGTTCGACGAAAACCCGAGCTAAGGCCTCGGGTGAGGAACTGGACATGGCTTCCAGATCTGGCTGACCTCGCAGGCGGCGGAATCGCTTCTGCAAAGAGGCTGCCAGCACACTCGCCAAGCGCATCACGTCCTGATCGGCCTCGCTCAACCGAACCCAGCAAACCGGCAGTTCGGTGTGTGCGGTGAAATCTGCCAATAATATACTTTTGCCGTACCCCGGAGGGGCGATGATGACGATAAGCTTGCGGAGGAGGCTGGCGTGGATCCTGTCCACCAGACGTTCCCGATGGATCTTCGATCGGTCGAACGCTAGGGGAGTTATGGCGTGCTTGAAGAGTGAAGTCAGTGGTGACACGGATCTGCCGATTCAAAGATAAAAAGAAAAGGACCTAACGAGTTCTTACCCTCTAGTGGGAAGGTGACACTGGGCGCGTGAACATGCCGTGCATTGGTCGGGTGCTGTACGCAGAAAGCTGGCGGCACTCAGATGTTGGGTGATGTGAGGTTGGTAGTTGCTCCTTGATTGTTCGATCGGTTACCTTAGTTAGCCACTAGATATTCTAGATGACGGTAAGCAAGGGTGCAAGCGGCTCAGACCTTATTTTGAGGATCGTACAGAAAATAAAAAGGACGCCGAGGCGTCCTTTTCTCATTGTCGTCAATGCGATCTAGCCTTTGGTTGCCGCGTTGATTACCGCCTTGAAAGTCTTGGGATCGCGCACCGCCAGTTCGGCCAGCATCTTGCGGTTGAGGCGAACGCCGGCCGTTTTCAGGTCGTTAATCAGCCGACTATAAGTTGTGCCGTTTTGGCGAGATGCGGCGTTGATGCGGGCGATCCACAGCCGGCGCAAATCGCGTTTGCGGGTACGACGATCGCGGTAGGCGTACCAAAGACTCTTAAGCATAGCCTCGTTAGCCCGACGGAAAAGCCGGTGCCGTGTGTTATACATACCTTTGGTCAGTTTGAGGACTTTTTTATGTCGGTGGCGGGTGATGGTTCCGCCCTTAACTCTTGTCACAGTTCACACTCCTGCGAACCCCTGGACGCCGTTCGTCCAGCCGTTCGTCCCGCGAACACAGTGAGACGGGATCGTCCATCCAGCCGTTCGCAACAATTGATTGATCGATCATGATGACTGACCGCTACGAGCATTAGGATTGGCCTTGTATTTGCTCATGTAGGGAGCCAATCGGCGGATGCGCTTATTCATGCCCTTTCCCTTGACCGGGATCATCTCAGTGAAAAGCCGCTTGGTGCGTTTGGGGGTGTGCCGTCGCAGGTGGCTCTTACCGGCCTTGGTACGCACAAGTTTGCCCGAACCGGTAAGTCGAAAGCGCTTGGCGGTGGCTTTGTGCGTCTTGAGCTTATACTTGCCTTTTTTGTTTGCTTTTCGAGGCACAGTTGTACTCCTTCTACTTCATCGAAACACCTGGGTTGCCGTACTACTATAAGGCCATTCGAGAGACAATCCCCGGCGGACGTTCATGCTATCCGCGGGGACGGTTTTACCTATGGTGTTACCGTCAATACAAGCGTCAGTTTTTCTGCAGCGGCGTCAGCATCATGAACATCGTGCGCCCTTCCATTTTGGGCGACTGCTCAATCTTGCCGACATCCGATAGCTCCTCGGCGATATTTTTTAGATCCTCCAGGGCGATCTCCGGGTAAGTAATTTCCCGACCGCGAAAGCGAATGCGTGTCAGGACTTTCTTGCCCTCCATCAACCAGCGACGCGCGTTGCGAATCTTGAAGGATCGATGATGTTCGGAGGTTTTCGGTCGCAAACGGATCTCTTTGACCTCGACCTTGGTTTGCGCCTTGCGGGCTTCGCGCTCCTTCTTCGCCCGCTCGTACAGAAATTTTCCGTAATCGAGCACCCGACACACTGGGGGAACGGCGTTGGGGGCCACTTCGACCAGATCGAGATCGGCTTCCTGAGCGACTTGGAGCGCTTCCTGGATTGGCACAACCCCAACGTTATTGCCGTCGGGGCCAATCAGGCGAACCTCACTTGCTCGAATGGATCGATTAATTTTATAGTCTGATGCGCTGATCTTCTGCTCCTCTATTTATCGCACGGAGGTCGCCCAGCGCGCCCCCGAGCGGCCGTAAGGCAGGCGGATCATACCATGAGAGTGATCGAGTCGTCAAACGCACAATGGATTAGGATTTATTTTGAGTCTCGGTGGGCAAGCCGGCAAAAGTGTGTGCTGGGTCGCCTCAATGGGGGGCATGGCCTTCTGGAAGCACGGCGCCGGGCAGTCGATTGGTTGCCCGGCGTCATGAGGTGATTTAATGGGTGTGGATGGTGTTGTTTAAGGCTGTCTTCCAGGCCCCCGGTTGCCATCGGTGGAACTATCCGAGTCGTGGGGTTTACCTTGAGTGGCTTGAGGCGTGCAGTCACCGGCTAAATTATCGCCCTTACCGCATCCGCCTGGTATCTCCTCGGGTTGGTCAGGGGCCGTCTCAGGTTGCTCAGGGGCCGTCTCGGGTCGGTTGGTGCCCTGCCGCATGCGAAATGAAGTCGGGTCGGTAAGCGCGCCCTCGGCGATGGTGCGCATCTGAACCATGTTCTGCTGAGCTAGTTCCAGCCCTTCTCCAGCCGCTACTGGTGCATGTTGGCGGACCTGTTCCATCAACTGGATTTGTGACTGGGTCATTGTTCGTATCTGCTGCATGGTTTGCATAAGTGCACCATTATCCAGTTGAGCCGCGTGGTTGATGGCTTGATGCAAGTGTTCCTGAAGTCGATTTGTCACCCGGGTTGGCGTAGGGAGTCCTTCCTCGGCCAGCGCGGCGATCTCAGCGATGCGCCTGGCGGTTAGTTCAAGTAACAGGTCGATCTCGGCTTGATGATTGGTGGTGAGCGAAAGTCGTAAATCCTCGGTGAGGAGTTTCACTGGATACAATGTATCGGAGGGTAAGCTGGCTTGGGCCGCGTAGGTCGTGGCCCCGGCCCCTCCTAAGGTAACAACTAGAGCCAATACGATTCGGGCAAGAGTTAACATGGGTGAACGCTCCTTTCGAAACCAATTTGTCCACCCATTAAGACGGTGTTTTGGTGCAATGGATACGGGTTTGAGCATCTGTCGGGCCTGTTGCAGGAAAGCCCGTCGGCCAGTTGCAGCCTTCTCCTGGTCGCGCGGCGGAATGTCGCGCAACGGTTCAAGCGTTTCAAGGGTGGCGAAATACGGATCGAGCTCATCCTGCGGGTCGTGACTGCCAGCCAAGTAGCGGGAAATGGCTGCGTCAAGCCGTTGTTTGAAATCGCTCATCCTGTTTTCTCCAATTGATCCTGATCCGGCTCAAGCATCCGGTGCAGCGCGTTCAGCGCGCGGTGCTGTAGAGACTTAACCGCCCCGACCGGTTTGTTCAGAACGGCGGCAACCTCCTGGTTGTTCAACCCCTGGAAGAACTTGAGCATAATTACCTGGCGCTGGTTCGGCGTCAGATGCCACAATGCAGTGCGCGCTTCCGCCTGAGCTAATGACTGCTCCACAACCTGATCGGTTCCTGTACTTGCCGGTTGTTGCAGGGCTTTGTCATTCAACGGCTCCTCTTGGAGAGAGTGGCGGCGGTGGTGATCCATCGCTAGGTTGTGAGCCACTCGATAGAGATAGGCGCGAAGGTGGTCGCGTGGTCCCCCGTCAGTCTGCAGGACCCGCAGCAAGCGGTAGAAGGTTTCCGAGACCAGGTCTTCGGCAGCTTGTGACTCTCCGAGCAAGCGGAAGGCATACCGATACAATTCCGGGCTGAAGGTGGCGTAGATCGCTTCTAAGGCTTCTTCATCCAGGCGGCGCGCCCCAGCCAACCACTCGGCTTCAGGTTTTGTCATTACTCACTCTTTATGACGCAATAGGAACTCGCCAGATACGGCCGATCGAACTACCAAACGGAGTTGGTTTTTCATTCCCGGATGTGGGTGGCTGCACATATGGCCGGTGTAGATTCCACGCATAGTGAAAGGTTTGCGCTTTAACGGCGTCTTGAATTAACGGGATGGTCGGGCATTATACACCCGGACGGAATCGTTACGCTTGGTATGCATCCCAACCCCCAATCCCCGATCCCTAATCCCTTCAATCACATGCAATCTGCGCGGGCCATGTGAACTGTGCGCTGGGTTTACCCTGGACAGCAACGGCAGGCGAATGTCGACACGCGGCGGCGGCAGCGCGCCTGGCGGCCCCCAGTATCCCGCGTTGCCCAAAAGCCAGTTCTCCAGAGTGCTTTGGACGACGCCGACCGGTATGAGCACACTCTCGACCGCACGTAGCAGCAGTTTGGTGTAAACCTCTCGATCGTAGGGGATTTCACCCTCGATCAGCTCCCAGGCGTGGACCTTCTCTGGTCCCGGCACAAACAGGAAGGGCAGCCGTTCGCCCGGGCTGAGCGTCACGCCGGTATGGGCCAACTGGCGCGCCACGCGGGCGGCGGCGGTGCGCACGACGTATTCTTCTGGCTGGCGGGAAAGGCGGTGGGTGACGACTAGTTCACGGGACGGGACCTGGCCGGTG
>Ga0209986_10002259_pt1 | contig 17850 bp, 14 predicted proteins | sample BlataG_FD_183168 | JGI IMG/M metagenome (GOLD analysis project Ga0209986, IMG submission 183168) | Deep subsurface microbial communities from Black Sea to uncover new lineages of life (NeLLi) - Black_00105 metaG (SPAdes) (version 2) | ecosystem: Environmental > Aquatic > Marine > Oceanic >...
GAAGATTGACCAATTTGTTGAACATTACAATACAAACACCAAGCCTTTCATCTGGACAGCAACAGCTGATTCCATCCTCGACAAAATTAAAAGATTATGTCAAGCTATTTCCGTGACAGAACACTAGTTTATATTCTTATAATATTCTATTAAAGATTTTATAACTTGGAAGGAGTCATTGATGGGTTTAAAAAAATTTATTACCAATCTCGCCCCTACTCCCCTGGTCAAGCTTTTTGCCAGACCTTATGTCGCTGGTGACAGTGTTAAAGCGGCAACAGACACCGCTCAAAAGTTATGGGAAGAGAGACATGTTTGCTCCACCATAGACCTGCTGGGTGAAGAGCTGGAGAGTGATGACGAAGTTCAATACGCTGTCAATGTATATGAAAAACTTATCAATGCCCTGGGTCACCAGGATTATGCGACTATCTCCTTAAAGCCCACACAGTTAGGAAGCCACCGTGGCCCAGAGCACTGCAAAGAAGTTATCAGGGGAATTGTCGCACGAGCAGAGCAGCATAATATAAAGGTAACCCTCGATATGGAGGATCATACTTTTACTGATATGACTTTAGATATCTTCCGTGCTTTAAAAAAGGATCATCCGACTTTTGGAACAGTACTGCAATCCCGTCTTTTTCGGACCGATGATGATATTAAATCCCTGAAAGGCTTAAAGGCCCGCATCCGTATTTGTATTGGCATCTACAACGAACCGAAGGAAATTGCTATCCAACGCAAGCCTGAAATGAAGAAAAAGCTGCTTCAGCAGGTAGAGCTTCTGTTTAAAGAAGGTCATTATCCTGAGATAGCTACTCACGACGAAGCGGTCATAGGTGAAGCTATCAACATTGCCGAAAAGCTGAATAAAAAAAAGGACCAATACGAAGTTCAGATGCTTATGGGCGTCCCCAAGCAAACCTTCCAGGAGGAGCTCATTCAAAATGGCATCCTTGTTCGCCTTTATGTCCCGTTTGCTGAAAAATGGAAATATGCTACAGCCTACTGCAAAAGAAGACTGGCTGCCAATCCGGCCATGGCTGCTTACATTTTGAAGAATATTCTACATAAGACCACTGGCAAGCATTAATGATAATTGCATAATAATCAATGAGCAAAGTGCCAAACTGAATCATACATACTTATTTCTATGCTGTAAGAGTTCAAACTGTCAATAAAAATAACATGATTATGTGAAAACTCCCATTTTCACTTAATTGCTCTCATGTGTTAGCGAAGTTAAAATGAGAGTTTAATGTAAAAATATAGAAGAAAAAGCTTGGTATTTGAAATTTTAAAAACATCCTTTATTTTCAATAATAATCAGCAAATGAATCTAGTTTTACAATGCGGCTAGGAGACTTTAATTTTCTCAAGGCTTTTGATTCTATCTGCCTTATTCTCTCACGAGTAACTTTGAATTGTTGTCCGACTTCCTCCAAGGTATGTTCATTACCATCACCTAACCCGAATCTCATCTTTAACACTTTTAACTCTCCCTCCAGCATTGTTTTTAACACATCCTCGATTTGCTCTCTCAGATTGACATGAATGACTACATCGGGAGGGGAAATGATATCCTTATCTTCGATAAAATCACTCAGATGACAGTCTTCTTCTCCTATAGGTGTTTCAAGCGAAATGGGTTCCTGGGCAAATTTTATGATCTTTTCTACCTTATTGATGGACATATCCATCTTTTTGGATATCTCTTCACAAGTTGGTTCTCTACCTTTTTCCTGTACAAGAGCTCGCGATGTCTTAATTAGTTTATTAATTGTTCCTACCATATGCACCGGGATTCTTATGGTCCGTGCTTGGTCAGCGATGGCTCGGGTTATAGCTTGTCTTATCCACCAAGTTGCATATGTTGAAAATTTATATCCTCTTCGATGTTCAAATTTATCCACGGCTCTCATCAGACCTATGTTTCCTTCCTGGATCAAATCAGAAAACGGGACTCCGCAGTTGCTGTATTTCTTAGCAATATAAATAACAAGTCTCAGGTTGGCTTCTACCAACTCTTTTTTCGCTTGATCGCTGACTTTCTTTTCCGTAGCAACAACTCTAAGAGTTTTTCTTAAGCCCCGAGAATTAAGGCCGATTTCTTTTTCGTATCTTCTCAGCAGCTCGTTGATTTCTTTGATCTTTTGCTTCAGGTCTGATTTTTTCTTTCTTCCCTTGGTTTTACTAAGCGATGTATCCAATTCTTCCTTAGTTTCTTCTAATTCGTTGATTACTTCTAACTTTTCATGGAGATTGTCAATGACTTCTTCCCTTTTGGCTGATCGAATATTGAGTTCTTGGATGAGACGGCTTATTTTGATGATAAAGCGGCCGCAAGCAAAAGAATATTTCTTTGTTGAAGGGATACTCTCTAATTGAGAATTTAGATCTCTAATTTTCTTGATTTTGGCCAGAATGTGTTTCTTTTCTTCTTCAAGCTTTCTCTCTATAATATCATCTTCGCTGAAATCGAACATTTCATGGATGACTCCAGAATCCTCCTTTATCTTCTCTTCCAGATATAGAACTTCATTGAGGACAAGCCGGGTTTTAGAAAGAGCTTTGATAATATTCTTCTCACTTTTTTCGATTTGCTTTGCTATAGCTATTTCTCCTTCACGAGTAAGGAGTGAGATATTGCCCATTTCTCTCAGATAGAGCGTTACTGGGTCTGTTGTTCGCTCTAAACCTTCGAGTCTAACGATTTCGTTTTTTTTTCTTTTTGGACTAAACATATTTCGTTTATAGTGGATTTGATCCCATAATCATCAATAGAGTTGAGAAATTCATCAAATTTAGGCTGTTTAAGGACTAATTTCAAGTATGGTTTATTAAACACAGCCGAGTAACAAACCTCATATACAAAATAAAAGACATCTCTTATTGCTTCGTTATATTTTCTGTCTCTCTTTTTCCCTTTGAGTATATAATTAAATTTTTTACAATTCCTGAACCAATCTTTAAACTAATCATTTCTCTCCGTGAGGAGCTTGAATAGTTAGTACGGGAGTGGAGGCAATCCGTACTACTTTCTCAGCAACCGATCCTAAAAAGTAACGCTTCCAGCCAGTTGTCCCGTGAGTTGCAATAACAATAAGTTCAACATTCTCCCTCTTGGCAATACGATTGATTTCAATGGCTGCGGCTCCATGAACAACAATTGCATGTACTTTTAACTTTTTACCAATTTTTTTATCAATCACCTCTTGAAGCGATTTTTCTGCGGAAAATTGGAGCTCTTTCCGATACAACGAAACATCGAAGCTTGACCGATCTCGCGGAATTTCCACAACAGGGGGCATCGGCGTGATAACATGAACGAGATACAGCTCAGAAGAGAAATGCAATGCCAATTCTTTCGCTGTTTTAAACGCCTCATAAGATGGTCCGCTAAAATCTGTTGGCCAAAGAATTTTCTTAAAAGTAAACATTTTTGTTCTTTCTTTTTATATAAAAAATTTATTGTTAATCAGGAAAACCGAAAGAAATAAAAATAAGCTTTTGCATGTAAACATTATCAAACTTGCTTTTTTGTAGGCAAAAATATTGTCTCTACGCTCAGACTATCTCTACAAGCTCTAAGTCAAAAACAAGAACCTTTCCTGCAAGCGGATGATTAGCATCCAATCTAATTGATTTATCAGGGATCTCGGTTACAACAACTGGGGTTGCTTGCCCCTGTTTATTGACAAGCTGAAGCTGCATACCTTTTTCAGGAGAAATATTCTTAGGAATTTTTTCTTTCGGCATTTCCATCAGAAGGTTCTTATCATAATTACCATAACCTTCTTCAGGATTAACAGTAACGTTTTTCTTCTCCCCAGGCTGCATACCCAGCACGGCTTTCTCTAATCCCTTTATCATCTTTCCTGCTTCAACATTAAACTGAAGCGGCTCTCGGCCCTGCGAGGAATCAAATACTTTGCCATCTTCAAACCGTCCAGTGTAATGGACCTTGACTGTATCTCCTGTTTTTACTGTTTGTGTCATAATAAACCTCCCTAAAAAATAAAATTTTACTTCTATTACTTAAACAAAACAGGGGGTTTTGTGGTGAATTAAAGAAATTTAATACTCATTTTTTATAATTGTTACATATTATGAATAAAGAAGCAAATTTTAAAAGAAAATGCGAATTCTCATGTTAAATTCAGCTGAGTTGTACTGAAATTGTGATATAGGGGTTGAAAGAATAATCTTTACTGGAGAAATTGGAGCAATTTTTTATTTCTGAATTTTAACTAACTCCCGGAGCAAATTCCTGGTTGACTGGGGTGATTCCAAATAAAACCTGGCTTGAGATGGTCCATAGCTTACTTTGATTGAATAAGCCGTTGCTGGTAATATTTTAAATAAATCTTCATCGGTCCAATCATCTCCTAAGGCGAGAATAAAATCCCACTTATTCTCAGAAAGCCAAGGCATCACCCCGTTACCCTTGTTTATTCCAGAAACCCTCACCTCAATAACTTTATTACCGTGCATCACCTGAAGATCTGTATTGGCCAGAAACTCATTTAAGTAATCAAATAATTCACCAGACCTGAGTTGACCTAATTCCGGATTGGCCTTTCGATAATGCCAGGCAATTCCATACTCTTTCTCTTCGACTAAAGATCCCGGAACACGAACTTCATAAGTCTTGAGAATAGGTTTTAGCTGTTCTTTCCAATCACCGGATATAATCTTTTTCTTTTCCCAGTAGTGAAGAGGGTCTTTTTTAATCCAGGCGCCATGCTCAGCAACCAGACCACAAGGAATCTTTCCCAGCCAGTGTTCTATTGTTGCCCGATCCCGTCCACTTACGATAACTAAGGTATTTAGAGGATCCCTGACCAGAGAATAAAGAAGCCTCTTTAATCCTACATCTGGTTTTGCCTGCTCAGGCTTCATTGTAAAAGTAACTAAAGTGCCATCATAATCCAGGAGTAAAAGTCGATTCTTACTTTTTTTGAAATCCGATATGAGCTTTCTTTTCCATTCTTCATTAAGCTTCTGGTGTTCATGTTGAGCCTGAATTTCTTTAGCGTCTTTAATTCTCTCGACAAAACTCTTAGCCCAGTGGAATACATCATATTCAAAGAGGCGCTTTCTCATGGATTCCATCCCTTTCTTTTGTTCTTCTGCGCTCATCTCGAGAGCCTGGGTTAACGCTGCTTCAAGGTCTTCTTTATTATTAACATTAACAAGTAAGGCTTCCCCCAGTTCAGAGGCCGCTCCAGCAGTCTCGCTGAGCACAAGCACGCCTCTATTATCTTTTTTTGACGCAACATACTCCTTAGCCACTAAATTCATCCCATCGCGTAAGGGAGTAACGAGCGCCACATCGGCCACAGAATAGAGGGGTAGAAGTTTTTCAAAAGGAAGAGACCGGTACATATAATGAATAGGAATCCAGCCTGGTATGCCAAAGCGTCCATTAATTCTTCCCACCATGGAATCAACTTCTTCCTTAAGAAGAGAATAGTGTTTGACTTTAGTCCTTGAGGGAACACACAGCATGATATAAGTAAACCGGTTGTGCCACTTGGGGTTTTTTTCTAAAAACAACTCAATGCCTTTTAGTCGTTGAGCGATTCCTTTGGTATAATCCAAGCGATCAACCGAAAGAATGATCTTTCTCTTCTGTGTCCATATTTTTTCTTCAAGCTTTTTGATTTCTTTCTGTATTGAAGACTGCTGCAGAAGTTCTTCCAGGTGGAGGGAATCGATTCCCATAGGAAAATTCTCTACCTTTACAATCCTATTATCAACAAGAATCGCTCCAAACTCATGTTCATACCCTAACAATCTCAATACGCTACTTAAAAAGTGCCTCGCATATTCATAAGTATGAAAACCTAAAAGATCTGCTCCAAGGAGACCTTCGAGAATTTCCTCTCGCCAGGGCAATACACGAAATACCTCAGATGATGGAAAAGGGATGTGGAGAAAAAAACCAATCGCGCTTTGAGGGAAGCTTTTTCTGATCAGAGCAGGAAGAAGCATAAGATGATAATCATGGATCCAGAAAATATCCTGAGAACTGGATAATTCAGAAACTTTCTGAAAAAATTTTTGATTTACTTTTTTGTAAGCCTCCCACTCTGATTCCTCATATGCACAATACGTCGAAAAATAATGGAAAAGAGGCCAGAGGGTTCTGTTTGTAAAACCATAATAATATTTGCTAATTTCTGCTGGAGAAATAAAGACAGGATAGCTATGGTAATGATTTATAAGACTTTTCTCAATGTATCTTTTTTCTTCATCATTCGCAGGCCAATAACCAGGCCAGCCAACAAAAATTGCTTTTCCCTCTTCTTGAATGGAATGGAGACAGGTAGACAACCCTCCTGGACTCTGTTGAATTTTCAGCCCATCTTTCTTTTTGTTTATCGTTACAGGCAGTCTATTAGAAACAACAATGATTTTATTCTGTGATCTTTTGTTTTTAACCATGATCAACTTTTTTTTGAAGCCTTTTTTAGTTTACTCTTTGATAGAAATAATTTCAAATGACCTTGAAACAACTGTCTTTTTTTTATCTACTTATCTCATCAATTATTAGAAAAATCAATTTGTAAAACTCAGTTTGAAAATAAATTAATCAAAAAAAATTCGCTATGGAATATCTCCCTTAGAAGGACTCAATTAGGGAAGGAAAAAAAGGCAATGGTGTTAATAATTATTCAAAACATCTATTAAAAGTGTCAAATAATCTGTGATGTGGCGGGTAATAAGGAAATTATCTTTAATAAATTCTTTTCCTTGCCGTCCCATTTCTTTGGCAAGTTTTTTATCCTTGAGCAGGGTGACAACTTTTTCAGCACATCCTCTAATATCATTAGGAGCTACAAGGAATCCTGTTTTATTGTTAACAATTTGTTCTGGAATTCCGCCAATTTTCGAGGCAACTACAGGAGTTTGTTTCCATTGAGCCTCAGACACCGTTAAGCCAAATCCTTCTCTCGTGGATTTCTGAAGGATGACAGAAGATTTTCTCTGTAGAGCATTGACTAAAATCTGGTTATCTCCTAAAACGAATAAAACATCTCCCCTTTCCAAATACTTTCTGGCTCTTTTTTCCATCTTGTTGTATACCTTTATTCCCTCTGGATCATCAGGAGCCATGTTATAGCAATATACAAGACGGCAATCCACCTTTTCTTTTACAATTTCAAATACTCTTAATATACCCTCTGGATCTTTCCAGGGATCAAAACGAGAAACCTGTGTTATCAGAGGTTTATCCGTCGGAATACCAAACTTCTTAAAAACCTTTGAAATAGTATCATCTGATATATCCATGTTTTTGGGAGAAAGAGGATCAATTGAAGGATGAATAACTCGTTGATCAAGGAAAAGATCATCCTTTTTGAAACGTTTGCTTGAAATTATCATCATATCATACCGGAGAATAAAAGGCTTGATATAACTCCATATTTCCTTATTGGGTTTAGTGATATCAATATGGCATCGCCAAATCCAGGGCTGTTTTTTTCTGTTGAATTTAATTAGAGGTAGGGGTTGGGGATCGTGAACTATAATACAATCATGATCCAGATGAGTAAATTTGGAAAACCTATCATTTGTATCTAAATAAAGATTTTTTTTGTTGACCGATAAATTAATTGGATCGCCCTGAAGTGCATTGTGAAATTTCTTTGTCACAGAAAAAAAATCTAAGGAACCTAGCAAAACTCTCCATCCTGTGTCTATTCCAGCATCATTCATCAAAAGCACAAGATTATTAAGTATCTCGGCAACACCACCTCCCTGGCCTGTGGAATTTATATGGACAATATGTTTATTGACCAGCCGGTGAGCTTTTTTATAAATATTCCCTATGGACTTTTCTCCAACAATAGGAAGATAATCATCCAAACTTTTCATATATCTAGTCTCCGATAAATAGTTTCATAAGATTTCGTAGATTGTTCTATTTAAGTACTTTTTTATAACATCTAATAAATTAGCTGTCAAACCGTTCTTTTTGATGATAACAGCCGACTTTCCCAGCGGCCAAACTGTGCTCAAAAATTGTGCAATATAGAAAAAATGTAATTAGATCAATTTACTAAAAAAGAAACTGTCCATTTTTTCAATCACCCCAGGATCGCTTGAAATAAATTAAGCAAAATTAATAGCTATAACAGGATATTATTTGCTTGGGGTGGTGGGATTATCAAAAGAAATAATATCTATGAAAAAGTAATTGATGCACTAAAAGAGAAGAGATATTTTGAATTGTCTGGAATAAAGCCAAACCCAAGAGTCTCAAGTGTAAAAAAAGTAACTCTCTCAATGAAACAAAACTGAGTAAAATTAGCTACTTTTCTTTTATTTCTTCTCTTTAAGAGCAGCCTGAGCTGCTGTCAGACGAGCGATGGGAACTTGATAAGCAGCACAGCTCACATAATCCAACCCTATTTTGTGGCAAAACAAAATAGAACGGGGATCTCCTCCATGAACACCGCAGATACCTACTTTTAGATCAGGCCTTGTCCTGCGTCCTTTCTCAACAGCTATTTTCATAATTTCGCCCACTCCTTCAATATCTATTGTTTCAAAGGGATTATCCTTCCAGATTCCATGGGCCAGATAATAAGCAAGAACATCAGCACCATCATCTCGGGAAAGTCCATAAATCGTTTGAGTAAGGTCATTGGTTCCGAAAGAAAAAAACTCAGCTTCCTGAGCAATTTCATCAGCAGTAATGGCAGCTCTGGGAATTTCAATCATGGTTCCTACTGAGAATTCAACTTTGACTTTATATCTTTCCATTACCTCCCCAGCAATTCGTTGAACAATACCTTTCTGGTTGGCAAGTTCTTCCCTATTCCCTACTAGAGGGATCATGATTTCAGGATAGACTTTTTCTCTTTCCTTGGCCAACTGACAAACAGCCTCAAAAATAGCAGTGGCTTGCATTTCAATAATTTCAGGATAAGAAATCCCCAAGCGGCATCCTCTATGGCCGAGCATGGGGTTGAATTCAGAAAGAGCTTTAACGCGTTCCAGTAATTTCTCCAGTTCCTGAATTTTTTCCTTCTGCTTGTTGTTTGTGGCCTTCAAGACAGCCATCTCAACCATAAGATCCTCTCTGCGTGGTAAAAATTCATGCAGAGGAGGATCAAGAGTTCGAATGGTAACCGGATGTCCCTTCATCTCTTTAAATAACCCGTAAAAATCTTTCTTCTGGAAAGGCAAAAGCTTATTTAAAGCTTTTCGTCTTTCCTCTTCTTTTTCAGATAGAATCATTTCTTCAATGAAAGGCAACCTTTCCTTATCAAAAAACATATGTTCTGTCCGGGCCAAACCGATGCCTTCAGCTCCAAAAGCAAGGGCTATCCTGGCATCCTCTGGGGTGTCTGTGTTGGCTCGAACTTTTAATTTTCTCACCTGGTCAGCCCAGAAAAGGAGTTTTGTAAAATCCTGGTAAATTTTAGACTCTTCAGGTTTTTTCTTCCCTCTAATGACCTGGATAATTTCAGAAGGTTGAGTTGTTATTTGACCTTGAATCACTTCCCCTGAAGTTCCATCGATTGAAATCCAGTCGCCTTCTTTAACTCTATTCTCCCCTGCCTTAAAGAATTTCTGTTCTTCATTTAGCCTAATTTCTCCGCAGCCAACAATGGAAGGTTTTCCCATCTGACGGCCAACAACAGCTGCATGGGAAGTCATTCCACCAGTGGCTGTAAGGATGCCCTGGGAAGCACTCATTCCATGGATATCATCAGGAGAAGTCTCACCCCTGACTAAAATGACTCTTTTTCCTTCTTTATTCCAGGTGACCGCCTCATCGGCTGTAAAGACAACTTGTCCTGTGGCTGCACCTGGGGAAGCAGCCAGCCCGGTAGCAAGGACTTTATGCCTTCCCTTTTCTTTTTCTTCAAAGACAGGATGAAGAAGCTGCTCGAGTGCCTGAGGCTCAATCAATAAGAGAGCTTCTTCTTTAGAAACCAAGCCTTCTTCCACCATATCCACAGCAATCTTTATTGCTGCTAACCCTGTTCTCTTACCGCTTCTTGTCTGGAGCATGTAAAGCTTTTCCTCTTGAATCGTAAATTCAAAGTCTTGAACATCTCGGTAATGCTTCTCTAATCTATTGGTAATTTCTTTTAGTTCTTTAAAAGCTGCTGGCATTTTTTTCTCTAAAGATTTAAGAGGGGAAGGAGTCCGAATACCAGCTACAACATCCTCTCCCTGAGCATTAAAAAGATATTCACCATATAACTCTTTTTCTCCTGAAGCTGGATTTCGGGTGAAGCCGACTCCAGTGGCTGATTTTTCTCCGACATTTCCAAAAACCATCTGTTGAACATTAACTGCTGTGCCTAAATTGTCAGGAATGTAATTCAAACGACGGTAAGTTACTGCTCGAGGATTATTCCAGGATTTCAAAACTGCAGAAATCGCCATCAACAGTTGATCTATGACATTCTGAGGAAAATCTTTGCCTGTTTCTTTCTTGATTAAATTTTTATAATCAGCGATAAGAGCTTTTAGGGTTTCCTCAGATAGCTCAAAATCATTGACTATTTTTTTTTGTCTTTTTTTTGCTTTTAGAATGTCCTCAAACTTTTTCTTTGGAATTCCCAAAACCACATCTCCGAACATGTGAATTAAACGGCGGTAACAATCTAAAGCAGACCTTATATTTCCGCTCTTTGCAGCTAATCCCTTTAGAGTTTGATTATTGAGGCCAAGATTCAAAACAGTATCCATCATTCCAGGCATGGAAAACTTTGCTCCTGAACGGACGGAAACGAGAAGTGGATTTTCTTTCCCTCCGAATTTTTGTTGGGTAATATCCTCGAGTTTCTTAAGATTCAAGAGGACTTCTTCTTCAATCTCGAGAGGAATATGATGGCCTGCCTTGGCAAAAAGATTACAAACTTCTGTGGAAATGGTGAAGCCAGGGGGAACAGGCAAACCGATTCCAGTCATCTCAGCTAAATTGGCTCCCTTTCCTCCAAGGATATCTTTCATATCTTTGTTACCATCGGTTTGATCCTTTCCGAAAAAGTACACATATTTTTTTGTCATGTTCTACTCCTCAAAGAACCTGAACTATTCATAAAAAATGTCGATGTTTATTATAACAAAAGCAATACCAGAGTGTTAGCTTGATTTTACGGGAAATCACTCTGAATACTTCATTTTTTGTATTCTTTCTATTAATAATCGACATTTTTTATGAATAATCCAGGTAAATTAACTCAAAAATATACACGCTATACCCTTAAAATTCAAGTCAGCAAAGTTAAAGAAAGAAATTTGCGCCTTAAATAGTGAAGGTTATCGGACAGAATTAAGAGGACACAATCTTAATTAACAATTTTAATCTAATTAAGTTTTGTGTCTCCCTAATTATATTAAAAAGTTGGCATTGTCCCAAAGTGACTTGATTTTTTATGTAAAAATATTGTCATTGCGGGCATAATACTCAGAATGTGTTGTTAGGTATATTTGTATCTTTTTTAAAATAAGTAGGATAGAAAAGATTTTAAGCATGATTGTTGAAACGATCCAACAATGTTAGTAAAAAATACCATTTATCTTGTCTATTTTCGCGTTGTATCTTCTTTAATAACATTGGGTTGAATTGGCTAAGATTCAATGTACTATAAAAAATTAGCAACACATTCTGAGTATTATGCCCATTGCGAGGAACGAAGTGACGTGAGGGGGGTCAAGTCTTGCATTATTACATTTTGTACTATTTTTTCTATAATCAATCCTTTTATACAGTAAAATGTCATAATGCAAGACTTGACCCCCCTCCCGTTACAAATTTAAAAGGTTAAAAGTGTAGACCTGACCCTTATTTCAGTTATTCTTTTTACTAAAAAGGATAAAATGATCAGCTTTATAAAAAAATATATTTAAAGTAAGAAAGAAAAGGACGCTATCCATAATAATAATCTTAAAATCAACTCTTTGACTGAGGCTCCCGAAACACCCGCAATCTATATCGATACCTCTGGCTATTGTAAGAAGAACTAAAGCCAAGAATAAAAAAAGTAAAGTAGAAATAAGAAAAGCACTGGCCTGGCGAAAAATACCAAGAATTAATAATATCCCGCAAATAATTTCTATCCAGGGAAGGACCAAGGCCAGGAAAAAGGAAATCCCCTGGGGAAATATCTGATAATTCCTTAAACTCTGGGCGAAATTTAGGGGGTCTGTAATCTTCAACAGTCCTGCCCAGATAAACACAACTCCTACTAAAAGCCTGAAGGCAAAAAAAAGATGCTTATTTTTGATCATTCTCTTCTGTCACTGGGAGACCCATTTCACTCCACTCACGCCACCCGCCTAAAAAAACTCTGATATCTTCAAAACCGTGTTCATGAAGAAGCTTTGCCAGGAGAATGCTCGACTGACATTCACTCCCATCGCAGTAGACAACTAAAGTATTCTGGGAAGAAATATTGAGGCTATCCAGCTCTAACTTTCCATCTTCTTCTTCATAAGGAATATTCAAAGCTCCAAGAATATGTCCTGAAACAAAAGCTTCTTTCTCTCTACTGTCTATGAAAAGGGCTTCTTGAGTGACAAAAAGGTCTTCAGCCTCAGTTAGCGTTATAAAAGAAATACGGGGATATTCCTCTGAAGAAACAAAACCTTGGACAAATTCTCCTCTTAAATATTTTTTGAGCAGAGAAAAATTCACTCCTGCTCCTATTAGGCAGCTTAAAAGAAGGATGAAAACAATCTGCCAAATAGTTTTTTTTATAGTCATCGGAAGGCTTTCTAAGAAAAGAGGTTCAGATATTTCTCCAATCCTGCCTTGAAAACATCAAGTGCTCTCTTTAAATCCCTTTCCTTGAGGACATAAGCTATCCTGATTTCATCTTTGCCTTTACCGGGAGAGGAGTAAAAACCTTGGGCTGGAGCTACCATAACTGTCTCGTTATCAAGCTTAAAATCGGTCAGCATCCATAAAACAAAATGTTCAGCATCTTTAAGAGGAAGCCTGACAATGATATAAAAAGCTCCCTGGGGCTTTCGAATGACAATTCCAGGTATATCTTTTAATCCTTCATAAAGAACATCTCTTCTCCTTTGGTATTCTTCTCTTATGGGCTGAAAATATTCCACTCCCATCTGGTAGGCAGCCAAAGCAGCTTTTTGCTCAACAGAGGGAGGACAAAGTCTTGCCTGGGCAAATTTAAGAACAGCTTGGTAGATCTCTTCGCTCCTGGTGATAATTGACCCTATCCGCGCTCCACAGCAGCTGAAACGTTTGGAAATACTGTCAACAACAATAACTCTATCCCTGATCTCATCATATTCTAAGATGCTTTTGTGGATTCCTCCTTCATAAACAAATTCTTTGTAGACTTCATCTCCTATCAAAAAAAGGTCATATTTTTTTGCTACAGAAATAACTCTTTCTATCTCTTCTGGTGTATAAACAGTCCCTGTAGGATTATTCGGAGAACAAATCAATATTGCCCTTGTTTTTGATGTTACTCGGGCTTCAATTTCTTCCTGTGAGGGAAGACGAAACCCTTCCTCAACCCGCAGAGTTAAAGGTGCAATTTTCACACTGGCAAAGGTTGCGTACCCATTGTAATTGGTGTAGAAAGGTTCGGGGATAATGATTTCCTCTCCAGGATCAGCAATTGCACTAAAAGAAAAATGAATGGCCTCCGAACCCCCTATGGTAATAACAACATTTTCCGAGTTAAGGAATATTTGGTAATTATTAAAATACTGAGCAATAGCTTGCCTCAACTCCAAGAATCCCTGGGCTGGACCATAGCTCAATACTTCCTCCTCGAAGTTGTGAAAGGCATCCAAAACAGGCCGAGGAGTTGGAATATCAGGTTGACCAATATTCAGAAAATAAACATGAATTCCTCTCTCCATTGCCTTATCGGCATAAGGCTTAAGCTTTCTTATAGGAGAAGGTTGAATTGTTTGACCTCTTTGGGAAATATCCATTTATAAATCCTCCTAAAATATATGAATAAAAAAGGGAGGAAACAGGATGAGATTGCCGCGTCACTTCGTTCCTCGCAATGGGCATAATACCATTAAATTGTTGTTTTTTCCGCATATCATATCTAAACAGTTTCTATTTAAGCCCATGTTATTAAATAAATTAAAATGCGTAGATGAGTCCTTTAGACAGCCTTTTTATTTTCTTTTATTGACTCCATTCAATAAATGACTAAAATTATAGTTCCAACTTGTTTGGTTACAATAAATTATAAATTATAGCAACAACAATTTAATGGTATTATGCCCGCAATGACAATATTATCCTTATATAAAATATCAAAAAAATTTATATAAAAAATCACCCAACTTTGGGACAATACCTAAATATTAATAGATATTTAGACTTGATTATTAGCAGAACGTAAAAAGTATGTCAAAGTTTTTGTTGCCAAAGTCTGGAGATTCTGATATTTTTGTCCGAGAAATCAAACAAGGTGATGATTAAAGATCTTCAAGCCCTTATCACCCATAAAGAAAGCTGGAATGATTATTTTCTTTTTTCACTAAAATCTCCTAAAATAGCGCACCAGGCTAAACCCGGCCAGTTCATAATGGTTAGAGTGAGTGCTTTTCCTTATCCCCTATTGCGCCGTCCTTTTAGCATTCATTCCGTAGAGAAGAAAAATATAGAGATTTTCTTCCAGAAAAAAGGGGTCGGGACAACCCTTTTAGCCCAAAAGAAAACCAATGATTCCCTCGACATCTTAGGGCCTTTAGGAAAAGGATTTAGAGTTGATTCAAGTTTCAAAGGAAAAACTGTTTATTTAGTTGGGGGAGGAAGGGGAATTGCACCTCTTTATTTCTTAGCTCAGGAACTCGTTCCTCTCGGTGCTGCGGTCAAGGTTTTTTACGGAGGAAAAAGTCTTGTTGATTTATGCCTGAAGGATAAGTTTAAAAAAAATGGTATTGACCTTTTCTGCTCTACCGAGGACGGTACCTCTGGCTACAGAGGATTGGTGAGCGAGCTACTCGTTGATAAGCTCAATATTTCTCTTCCTGAGTATATGTATGTCTGCGGTCCGGAAGCCATGATGAAAAAAATTGCCCAGATCACTGCCAAGGAAGAGATTCCAGCTGAATTTTCCCTGGAATCAAACATGGGCTGCGGATTTGGTGTTTGCTGGGGATGCGTGAAGCGAATTAAAAAAGACAGTGAAGAAAGCTGGTTAAAAATCTGTGAGGAAGGGCCTGTTTTTGCCAGAGAAGAAATAATCTGGTGAGAGAAAAAAATGACAGATTTAGCAATAGATTTAGGTTTTCTTAAGCTTAAAAATCCTATTATTGCTGCCAGCGGTACTTTTGGCTATGGTCTCGAGTTGGCCCCATTCATCGATTTAAGCCAGTTGGGAGGAATAGTCATTAAGGGCCTTTACTATTATCCCAGACAGGGAAATCCCCCTCCCCGTTTGGTTGAAACCTCATCCGGCCTTATTAATGCTGTTGGCCTGCAGGGAATCGGAGTCGAAAGATTTTCAGAAGAAATTCTTCCCCAGCTGAAAAAATACAAGACAGCCATTTTTGTTAATGTCTGCGGGGAGAACAACGAGGAATATGTTTCCATCGTGAATTTCTTGAGCAAAAAGGAGGGAATATCAGCCTTTGAGTTGAACATATCCTGTCCAAATGTAAAAAAAGGAGGTCTCTGTCCTGCCTTAGACCCCGAGGCAACCTTTTCTATTGTCAGATCAGTCAAAAAACACAGTTCCCTGCCCATCATCACTAAACTTTCTCCTAATGTAACCAACATTGAAGAAATTGCTCTCAGTGCTCAAGAAGCAGGTTCAGATGGAATTTCCCTGGTTAACACTTTCTTAGCTATGGCTGTAGACACAGAGACCAGAAAACCAAAAATAGCCAATGTATTTGGAGGATTAAGCGGTCCGGCCATCAAACCTATTGCCCTCAGAATGGTCTTTCAGGTGGCTTCTCGGGTTAATATTCCGGTTATCGGAATGGGCGGGATTTTTTCTGCTGAGGATGCCCTTGAGTTTATGATAGCCGGGGCAAAAGCCGTTCAGGTGGGCACTGCTAATCTCATTGATCCTGAAGTCACTCTGAAAATCATCCAAGAACTAAGAAATTATTGTGAAAAAAAGGGCATCAAAAAAATCGAAGATATCGTAGGAACACTAAAGACAGTATAAAGAAAAAAACATGTTAAGATTGCCACGCTCCCGATGATCGCTCGCAATGACATTCAATCTCTCATTGCAAGGAAAGAAGAAGATTTTTCGCATGTCATTGCGAACCCAGAAGGGGCAAAGCAATCTCATAAAATTAATTAAAATATGAATAAAATGATTGATATGAGGAAGAGAATTATTGTTGCTTTGGATGTTAAGAGCAAAGAAGATGCCTTTTATCTCATCAAACAACTGGACCATGCAGAAATCTTTAAGATCGGGCTAAAGCTTTTTACATCCGAAGGCCCTTCTTTGTTCAGAAAAATCAAGGTGTTAAGGAAAAAAATATTCCTTGATTTGAAATTACATGACATTCCTAATACTGTAGCAGAAACAGTAAAAGAAGGAGTAAGGCATGGTGTCTATATGATGACTCTTCATGCCTCAGGAGGACAAGAGATGCTGGCCCGGGCTGCAGAAGCTGCAGAAAAAGAAGCAGAAAAAGAAGGGAAAGAAAAGCCGCTTCTTTTAGCAGTAACTGTTTTAACCAGCTTTAAGGACAAAGAATTAAAAGAAATTGGAATACAAAAAAATGTAGCTTCTCAGGTGCTTAGGCTGGCAAAACTGGCTAAAAAGGAAAGAATAGATGGAGTAGTCTGTTCCTCTCAAGAAATTGAGAGCATAAAGGAAAAAATAGGAAAAGACTTTATTACTGTTGTTCCCGGAATTAGACCATCCTGGGCAGCAGCCTATGACCAGAAAAGGATAATGACACCTTCCCAGGCCATCCAGAAAGGAGCCGATTACTTAGTAATAGGAAGACCCATCTTAGAGGCCTCTTCGCCTCAAAAGGCTTTCCTTAAAATCTTAGAAGAATTAAATCGCTCTGTAGACTGTCCCCACAGTAAAAACAGCTCCTAAAATAAGAGAGACAACAGCCATCAGTACTATAACGACTATAATACATACGACTAAGTAACCAACAACTTTTTCTTTAGGAGTATCCATGAGGGGAGTGGCGAATCCTAAGTAGAGAATGTAAAGTCCATAGAGGCTAGCTATAAAAGCTAAAAATCCTAAAATAGGAACAAAGTAGAAAACGCCTGCTATCCAGGATGGAGTCATACTGAAGACAGCAAGCTTCATGGCATTGGTGTTATTTTGAGTTGAAGAGAAAGAAGGGGCTAAAAGATTGATGATTAAACCAAAAACATATACAGAAACTAAGGCAAAAATATAGAAAAGAATAGAGCGGAATAAAGCCATTCCTATTCCATATCTTATCCATCCGACAAAAGGAACTCTATAACCGATGAGGCCATAGCCAATAAACTGAGCTATAGCTGGAATAGCAGCCAAGATGACAGCATAAGAAGTAAAAAGCTGAGAAAGAGGGGTAGGTTCGTCTTTAATTTTAACCCATTCTTCTTTTGGCTTTAATAATATTCCTTGAGCTCTCGCTACTAAGTCCATTAATTCCTCCTTAGAAAAGTTTCTGAAAATATATAACTTTTGGATTCCAATGTCAAATTAAATAAACGTAAAGTAAGCATCTTTTTTGCTATGATTAATGAAGGACAAGCGAGGGGTAGGCGGTGAACAAGGTCGTATGAAGGCTGAGCGGGCACGGTTTCCGACTGGAGGGAGGAAGAGCGAAGCCTGAATCGAGCCGCTTTGGCTCGCTGGGACAAAGCGAGCGTGCCTTCAAACCGCCTACCCC
>Ga0209986_10002260_pt1 | contig 17836 bp, 11 predicted proteins | sample BlataG_FD_183168 | JGI IMG/M metagenome (GOLD analysis project Ga0209986, IMG submission 183168) | Deep subsurface microbial communities from Black Sea to uncover new lineages of life (NeLLi) - Black_00105 metaG (SPAdes) (version 2) | ecosystem: Environmental > Aquatic > Marine > Oceanic >...
ATCTGATCTTACACAAGAATATGCCCGGCTATTCACACAGGCAAAAAAACTACAGGAAGATGGTGAATTCGAAAAATCAATAAGATTTTTCGAAAAATCCTTAAATATTGCCAGAAAAATCCCCTCCGAAACAAAAGAATGCGAGTCCCTCTTCAAACTGGGAATTATGTACTGGAACACCGGCGAGCTTAAAGAATCTTCGGAATACTATAAACTCACATTGAAGCTTGCTCAAAAGCTAAATCTAAAAAACCTTGAAGAAAAAAGCAATAAAGCACTTAAAATTTACAAATCATATAATGAGGGTAAAAATTTTCGTCGCCTTAATGAATTCCAAAAATCAATAGAAAGCTTTCAGCAGGCCATTCATTTTGCTAAAGAAATCGAGAGTAAAGAGCACGAGCTCAAATGTCTCCGTCAAATGAGTTTTAATTATGAGGATTTAAACAAATTAAAGGAATTTTATTCGCTGAATGAAAAAGCACTTAAAATTGCTCAAAGCCTGAACCATAAGAAAGAAGAAGGAAGATGTTTGATAAATAAAGGAAATTATCATCTGAAATTGGATAATTACTCTGAAGCTCTAAATTACTACGAGAAAGCTTTATTAATAATGCTAAATTTACAAAACAGGCTAGATGAGGCAATATGCTTGAGCAGTATCGGGATTATATACGAGAATATGGGTAACTATGAAAGAGCCCTGGATTATCTAAAAAAAGCTCTCGAAATAGACAAGCAGTTAGGTAACGATATTTTTATTGCCATGGATTTAAATAATATAGGAGCAACGTTCCGGACTAAAGGCCTTATTTCTAAAAATAATGAAGATTTCCTTAAAGCACTGGATAATTTTTACGAGTGCCTTAAATTCACAAGAAAAACCAAGTACAAAAGAGCAGAAGTTGAGGTCTTGAATAACATAGGTACTGTACACACAGATTTGGAGAACTACCACAAAGCCCTGGAATACTTCCAATCAGGCTATAAACTTGCAGAAGAGATTAAAGATGTCAAATCAACAGGCATGATTTTGAATAACATTGGTATCGTGAACTACTATCTCGGAGATTATGAAAAATCCACAGAATACTACGAGAGGGCAATAAACCTGGCTGTTGACATCGGAGGGGAAAAGATTCTCTGGGAAGCCTACCTTGAAAGAGCTAAAGCTTTTGAAAAACAGGATAAATTTAGCGAGGCTATAGAAAGTTATAAAGAATCTATTAAGACTATTGAAAACATCCGCTCACGAATCAAGCTGGAGGAACTCAAGGCAAGCTACCTTGCAGCAGATAAGAGAATCGAGCCTTATCATAACCTTATCCATCTCCTCGTGAAGCTCTATTTATCTGACCCGGGAAACACTTATGGCCTCGAGGCTTTTAATTACTTAGAAAGAGCAAAGGCCCGTGCTTTTCTAGACAGCTTAGAACTCTCCCAGGTCGATATCACACAAGGTGTTGACGCTGAACTCCTGAACCATGAAAAAGAACTAATGAAGGACATCTCAAACATCTACACAAGACTAATAGCTGAAGGACTGTCCCGGGAAAAGAAAGAAGCCATTCAAGAAGAGCTCAAAAATATAGAAGAGAAATTAGAATCTCTTAAAAGAGAAATGCGGATAAAAAGCCCCGCCTACGCAGATCTGAGATATCCTGAAATTATATCTCTTGTTGAAACTCAGAAAAAACTTCTTAACACAAAAACCGCTTTTTTTGCATATTCTATTAGCGAGGAAAATTCTTATGCTTTTGTCATCACCAGGAAAGACTTAAGAATATTTCCTATCCCCCCCAGAGACATAATCCAAAAACAAGTCACGGATTACCTTAAGGTCATAAATGATAAGGAAAATCAAAATTTCGAATCCGGCCATGAGCTCTTCAAAATACTTGTTCTTCCAGGCCTGGACAAGAAAATAAAAACCATTATCTTCATCCCGGACGATATTCTTCACTTTCTTCCATTCGAGACTCTTATAACTCATAAAGAAAAAAGAAACTGGCTGATCAACAATTATAAGATTGCATATGCTCCATCAATTTCTTCCCTCAGCGAGATAATCCGTCATAAAAAGCTGCGCAGAACAAAGCCTCAAATGGATATTTTAGCTTTTGGTGATCCTCATTTCGGACAACTGGAAAAAGAGGAGAGCGGAGAGGACATCTTTCAAGAATTCTTCTCTTCTTCTTACTTTAATTTTTTCAGACTGAAATACAGCGGGCTTGAAATCGACAAAATCAGCGCTCTTTTTAAAAAAACAAATACCTTCCAGAGAGAAAAAGCCACTGAAGAACAATTAAAAGAGCACAGACTCAGAGATTACAAAATCATCCATTTTGCAACTCACAGCATTTTAGATGACAAAAATCCAGCCCGGTCATCTATAGTACTCACTCTGGATGAAGATCCAACTGAAGACGGTTTTCTCCAGATGAGAGAAATTTATAACCTGGAATTAAACTCTGATCTGGTTACTCTCTCATCCTGCCAGACGGGGCTCGGCCGGTTCACCCGGGGAGAAGGCATTGAAGGAATAAACAGAGCCTTTTTTTACGCAGGCACATCCTCTGTGCTCATGAGCTTATGGGCTGTAAATGATGAGGCAAGTTATCAGCTTATGGAAAGATTTTATATCCATCTTCGCTCTTCTGAATCAATCAAGAATGCTTTACGCAAAGCCAAGCTCGAAATGATAAACTCGGGCATATTATCCCACCCTTATTACTGGGCAGGATTCGTAATATCGGGAAAGGCAGATGAAATTATCTTCTCAAGTCCAACTAAAAAGTTATTTTTATTCGGAATTTTCCTATTACTGGCAGGAATTACTTTAATTGTTTTAAGAAATATCAGGAAAAGAACTTAAATCTCTTCCTGAAAACCATCCACCCATTATCCTACCGGGTCAGCCACGATTGGTTTTTCATTGTAAAGGCGGCGTAAGGAACAATCCACCAAAGGCAAAAGGCAGTGATAAAAGCATAAGGTATACCATAAAGAAAAGCTAAGCTTCTATTTGTCCGAAGATAATAAAGAGAAAGGAGAAAGGAAATAATGACAAGAAAAGCCATATGACGGAGGAAAAAAATAGGATTGACAGAGAAAGAATAAATGAGTATGCCTATAGAAAAAATATGGAAAGGATGGAGGATATTCAAAAAGATAAAATCAAATATAGGAAGGATGCGTTTTTTTGTCCTGTACTTTGAAAACATGAATTTAGAAAAAAGAATGGACTCCCGGATATAGCTCCGTGTCCAGCGAAGATACATCATGCTCATCTGATGGAATTTTGTAGGAACCTTTGTATAAACAAGGGCATTGGACTGGAATCTTGTCAGGTAGCCTGCTTTGAGGATTTGAGTTGTAAGGGCTCTATCTTCCCCGTAAGTGCAGGGTGTTTTAAGAAATTTCTGGTTGATCCAGCTGTGAATGAACTTTTTTAGGATAGTTTTTCTGTATGCTGTGAGAGCCCCGGGACAGCAAAAAACAGCTCCATAGACACTCTGGTATGCCCGGCCGAAATTAAAGGAGATTGAATAACGGATAGAAAGCATCCTTGTAAGGAAATTCTCCTTTTCGTTTAAAACCGCAACTCTCCCTGCAACAGCACCTGTTCTCTCATCCTTAATCAAAGGAATAACAAGATTCCTGATAGCAGTCCTCCCAATTTTGCTATCAGTGTCAACAGTAACAATGATTTCTCCTCTTGATTTTTTTAAAGCCACATAGAGAGCCTTCCTCTTCCCTAAATTGTTTTCAAAATTGATAACCTTGAGCCGGTCTCCGTACCTCTGCTTTGCTCTCATCATGTAATACAAAGTTAAATCAGTTGATCCGTCGTTGATACAGATAACCTCAAGTTTGTCCTGAGGATATTTAGTAGTAAAAATCGAGTCGATCGATTTTTCTATAAGCTCCTCTTCATTCAGGGCCGGCATTATCACAGTAACGGATGGCCATTCAACCTCCTCTCCCGCCTCTATTGTCTGAGGTTTGTAGCGAAACCAGAGAATTGTCCGGAAGGCTATGCCTGTCACTATTATTATTGCAGCAATCACCAATGGGTATGTTGAGATTCTTAGAAATAGATTGCTGCCAAGAAATTCAATCCATAATTGGAAAATACGCAATTTAACAGTAACTACCACTATTAAAACACTGGTCAGTATTATGAAGAAAATAAGAATGGGATCTATACTTTCTTTAAAAGAAGGGATGTAAAACAGGGAATCCTTTGGCTGGGTTTCTAAGTCAATATCGTCAAATGTTTTCTCCCACATTTCATTGGTCACAAAGTCAATTATAAACCCCAAAGTGGAAAGTAGGCATCTTCCTCAGGGGGAATATTATTAAATAAATAATAGGAAGTCAAGTAGATAACAGTAGATATGCTAAATTTGAATGGCTATTTCTCAGCTTCTAATTCAAAATAAACATTATTATAGTTCATGCTGAATCATTCCTATTCATTTTTATCCGATAATTAAGGATAATGTTTTAATTTTGCCCAAATATCACACTTAAAATTTCCCTCCTGAACAGAGTTAATGTCAAACGCACAAGGTCATAAAGTGTAGTAATCCTAATTTAAGAATCAAGTAATATTTCAAATCTAGAATAACACCTGTTAGTTAATAATCCCTCCCTAAGTTAAAGTGAGGTAAAAATTATTTCTTTTGTAATAAGAATCTATAATAATAAGAGTTGCTATAATAAATAATTTCTTCTTACGCAGCCAGCCATTTGATGCTTTTCAAGTAAGCGATAGAATTGACGTCTGCTTTTTCCTATCTTTATTGCGGCCTTAGTCTTATTCCAACGACATGTCTCTAAAGTTCTTCTTAATAGCTCTTGAGTTACCTTTACACCTTTATTATTTGATACTAATTCATTCTCAAGCTCGATGTCATTTTCAGTTAATATATTTCCTTCCGAAAGAATACAAGCTCTCTCAATGATATTTTCTAATTCTCTTATATTCCCCGGGAAATCATATGCCATTAATTTATTTTGTGCCCACTGATTTATCTGTTTTCGAGGTTCTCCTCCCTTTCTCTCTTTCCTAAGTATACAATTTACTAACAAAGGAATATCTTCTTTCCTTTCTCTTAAAGGAGGAATGGAAAATGTAATTACATTAATTCTATAATATAAATCTTTGCGAAACTGTCCCATTTTCACTTCCTCCTGAAAATTCTTGTTAGTAGCAAAAATAAATCTAGCATATATTTTTCTAGTAACCGTATCACCTATTCTCCGCAACTCTCTTTTTTCAATTATTCTCAACATTTTAGCCTGAAGATGTAAAGAAAGATCCCCTATTTCATCAAAAAAAACCGTCCCATTTTTTGCCACCTCAAGAAGTCCCAATTTATCATTGATAGCTCCTGTAAATGAACCCCGTCGATATCCAAAAAGCTCAGCTTCAAACAGATCTTCAGGGATATTTGTGCAATTGATAGGAATAAATGGATTATTACTCCTATCACTAAATTCATGTACTTTTTTCGCTGTTAGATCTTTTCCTGTTCCTGTTTCCCCCAAAATTAAAACATTTTTATCACTTTTAGCCGCTTTATGAATAAAGCTTAGCTTTTCTTTGATAATTAAGCTTTTTCCTACAATTTCAGAATCACCAGAAATTAAACCATTCATCAAAGAATGGTCCGATTTAATACCATCGATTTCATATATTTCTTCATAATATATGAACGAAATGAATTAATAAATTTCTCATTCAAAAATCATGAAGTATTCTCTATTCGATTTTAAAACACTCAAAGTGAGAAAATCGTCTCAAAAATAACTCTATAATATTAAAGACTAATTGCTCATAAAAAAAACCGGTGCTATAATTCACAAACAATAATGAAAGAGGAAGAAGAAAAAATAAAAGAATTTGAAGCCATTTTAAACAAGTTTTCTAGCTTTGCAAAAGCCAATATTCAAAAATTCAATGTTCAAAAAAATGGAATCGATCCGGATGACATATTACAAGAAGTCAAAATAAAAATATGGAAAATATTAAATGATGAGAAAAAGATAAAAAATTATGCGTCTTATATAAGAAAGATTGTAAATTCTTCTGTAATCGATCAAATAAGAAAACTTAGACGAGAAAAAGGAATCTTTTTTTATGAAAAACATAGATGGATTTCTGAGCATAAAAGGAATTATATAACTGACATTTCATGTGATATCAACATCAAAGAGATCATAGTTCAAGCTATAGATTCACTTATTGAATCACGCCGTAAAGTTGTTAAATTGTTTTTATTAAACATGACGATAGAGGAGATTGCTAATTTTCTTAAATGGAGCAAAGACAAAACAAGAAATTTGCTATACCGTGGCTTGTCTGATCTAAAAATGAAATTGAGAGAAAATGGAATTGAATATAAAAATTAGGAATAAAGAGCTACGAAATCTATATAAGGCTTATATCATGGAGAATGCGCCTCCATCACGAAAAAATTGTCCTCCTGTTAAGAAAATTATAAATTCTTTTGAATCAAAAATTCATGAAAAACAAAAAACGAAAATTATAAACCATATTGCAAATTGTTTCTACTGTAGTCAAGAATTTGAATTCATCCTTGAAACTCTGAGACACGAAAAGAGATTAAATAAAGAAATTTACAATATACTTGAATTTAGAAGTGACAGGACATATATAAAAAAAAGAATAAAAAAATATATCTCGAATTTGAAAAAAATACAAAAAATATTTTTCCCTAAATTCATTTGGAGATATGCGCTGTTGCTCCTTGGGATTGTCATTATAACTTCTTCTATCATTATCTTTCAGATTTCAGAAAAAAGAGAGTATCGTGGAACAAACCTTCAGAAAATTAATTTAATTGAGCCGATAAATGGAAAATATTCAAAAATATTTTTAGCATTCAAATGGAACGAATATAAGGATTCATACTATTATATACTTGAATTATTTGATGAAACTCTATTTCCAATCTGGAAAAGCGACAAAATTTTATCAAATCATATTGTCCTTCCGTATAAAATAGCCAAAAAATTAGGTAAAAATAAGACATACTACTGGATGATTACAGCTTTCCTATTTGATGGGGAAAAAATCGAATCGGATATAGAAGAATTTACAGTAAAAGATTAAAAAGTCAGACTAGTTTATTCAAAATTTTGAGTAAAACCAGAATCTCCGCTCAAAACAAAAGGCGCCCAATAGAATGGATGGCAAAACTTCGAATTTATCATTTTTAACTTGGCCAAACGCAACGCTTTAGCTTTATTATTTCCACAAGAAAGATAATGGTAAAACAAACTCATAAACTCTGAAGTAGACTCATCATTTATTTTCCAAAGTGTTAAAACGACTGATTTCGCCCCAACATAAAAGAAAATGCGCGGAAGGCCTAAGATACCTTCTCCATTTTCTAGCTTGCCCCTTCCTGTCTGACAGGCAGAAAGGACAACTAAATCGGCTTTTAATCTAAGATTAAAAATCTCTCTAACCTGAAGAAATCCATCTTCTTGTGAATCTCCATCTAAGGATAAAACTAGAGCCGATCTGAAGGGGTGTTCCTCATCTAGAAATCCATGGCAGGCGAAGTGAATAATCTGATAATCCTTAAGAAATATCTTTTTTATTGTCTCTTCTTTCGCTTCTTCTTCAAGATAAACATCTCTTCTCTTTTTTGGAAAATACCTTGAAATCTTTAAAATTTCTCTTTCACTATAAGGTAAGGGAGAAATATCATATCCTTGACTTAAATATGACTCACTTAAAATTTCTATATATGTCTTATACTTTAATCCTTTTAATGAAGTTTTTATAGTATAAGAAGGATTTCCAAATGCTAATAAGCTTTTTGGATTTTTATTGTTAGTTTTCTTCTTCGATAAAAATAACAAAATTGAAGAGGAAGGCACATAAGAAATATTATAATTCTTTATTAAATAATCATTTTTCCAAACCTTGTTGTGATTATGAAGTATAAGCGTTTCAAAAGGAAGATAATAGAGCACTCCATCAGGAATAATAATCAAATTTTCAATATAATTGGGAATATTCTCGACAGAAAAAAGAAGTTCCTGGGATATACGGCATGCAGCAAGACTTCCTCTAAATTTCCCTTTTGGAGAATCTGACAGTATCTTCAAATAGGCCTTTATTGATTTTTCAATTCTATCTCTTGAAGGTAAAGGATATACTACCATTTCATTTTTTGTAATGAAAAATACTACTGACTGGTTCTCACATAGAAAATATTCTATTAAAACAGTTTTTCCATCCAATAATTTCTGAACTTGTTCAACTTGACATGGAACAGGTGAAACTAAGTCAGCAACCTCAGGAATTTCTACCCTCATTTTGGATATTAATCTTATGTACTCATCCTCTACTTGTTGAAGTTCAATCAACAATCCTTCTTTTCTTTTCTTAGATAAATCTCCTTTGGAAAGCTCTTGATTAACCAAAGAAATTCGGCCTAATATTTCCTTTTCCTCTTTTTTTAGCTTAGGACTTAGTCTTTCCCTTATATCTACATTAGATTCTCCTAAGCTCTCTAAAAATGCTCTGGCTTTAGCTTTTTCAACTATGTGAAAAATTTCTTTATCGTAGTTATTTGCAGTACTATCTGTACTTACTCGGTAGAGAAGATTTATTAGTAACTCATAGACTTTTATTTTATCTCTTGCAAAACCCGCTTTGTAAGTATCTAACGAAATTTGGCTCCTTATATGGTCAATAATGTCAATGGCTTTTTTATAACATTTCACAGCCTGAGAAAATTCATTCCTTTTTTCTTGGCACTGGCCAAGTCCAAAATATGCTTCCCAGAGAATTTGCCTAGCACCAACCCTGTTGGCAAACTCTATGGCTCTTTGGAATGATTTTATTGCTTCCTCATAATTACCTTGACATAAGTGTACTATTCCCATATTTCCCAAAATCATTCCTATAGCCTCTAAATCCTGAATCTCTCTTCCCTTTTTATATCCCAATTGTAAGTATTTCAAAGCATTATGATACTTTTCTAAATCTATATGGATAGTTCCAATATTATTTAAAGCTTGAACCTCTGTTTTTTTAAAAATATCTATTTCTGCTTTTCTAATACTTGCCTTTTTTGCTAGCCGGAGACACTTGTTAAAATAGTCCAGCGCTTTATAGAAGTCCTTATCATTTCTGAAAATTATACCCTTTGTCCGAAACATAGTTCCTATGTTATTCAAATCTATCGATATATTAACACTGTCTCCTAACTGCTGATCTATTGTGAGGGCTCTTTTAAGATTTTCCAACGCTTTATCATAATTTCCTAGTTTCTCATAAATAATTCCACTATTAGTCAAACAAGCTGATTCAATCTTCTTATTTTTAAATTTTCGTGCTATTATAAATGCTTTGTCATAATAATTAAGAGCTTTAGAATAATCATCCAACTTCCAATAATAAAGGCCAATATTATATAAACAATTCCCTTGCTCTTCCCTATGATTTAAGCTTTGAGCAATTGTTAAAGCCAACTCATTCAAGGCATAATATTTTCTGAAATTGTTCAATTCCCAATATATAAGACTCATTGAGCGAAGACATCTAATCTCATGTTCCTTACTCGCTGATTTTCTACTTAACTCGATTGCCCTTTGAAAGATTTCTATTGATTTTTGGCGTTGGCCTTCGAAATGATATTGTTTCCCTTCTGAATACAATCTATATATTTCAAGAGCTCTCCAGCATTCCTTTTGCATTTCTTTTAAATTAGAGTTCTTTGCAAGAGATAAAGCTTTGCTGTATTTCTTTGAAGATTCATCAATTTGGCCTAAGTTCCAGCATAATTGTCCTAAATTAATCAGACATTTCACTTCCTCTTCTTTATTATTATCAAATCTCTTTACAAGATCTAAGGCCCGTTCAAATATATCAAAAGCTTGGTAAAAATTTCCTTCTTTTTTGTATAATTCTCCTGACTTAACGATTAATTTATATATCTGATGAAAATCGGATTTGTTTTCTGGGCTACTATTATATATATAAGAGGAAAATAAAGAGAAATTAATTAAAAAAAAATTGTGAGTTCCAAGAAAGATTTTTTTTGAAAAAATATCATTTTTTTTTACCAGGAATATACAAAGGAACTCTATCTATGTCAACTGAAAATAAAAATGTCGTTCCAAGTCTAAATTGTCGCTTTTTATTTTCTAATTTCATTTGAAATTTAACTTTCTTATAATGATTAGTGTTTCGTCAACTGAGTCCATCACAAGAGAAAAGATATTATGCTCTATCACTAATTTAGTCATCATGAGTGGTAAAAATATTACCAATTTTAAGTTGCGTACTACAATACTTTATGTTAGGAATTTACTCGATAATCTAGATTTAGTGTAACGTAAAGCTTTCATTGATTTTTCTCCCTGAATTAACTAACATCGTAATCTCAATACATCCAAGGGGAAGGACGAATGAAGAGGACAGTTTTTCTCATTTCCATAATCTTAGTATTAAGTTTAATCCTTCTCTCTCTTGAAGAAAGACCGCGGATACGAGAATTCGGTATAAAGACCGGAATATTAAATCCCGGCAATTTGAATGCTATAACCGATGTCCCGGGAGTCAGAGTAGGGCATGTAACACTCATCAAAGGGAAGAAGATCCGAACAGGCGTAACAGCAATACTTCCCCATGAGGGGAATATCTTTCAAGAGAAAGTTCCTGCTGCAATTTACGTTGCTAACGGATACGGGAAACTGACGGGGTACACCCAGATAGAGGAACTGGGAAATATGGAAACACCTATTATCCTGACTAACACTTTGAGTGTCCCCACAGCAGCGGATGCTCTTATCGACTATACACTCTCTTTTCCCGGAAATGAAAGAGTGGGTTCTGTGAATGCGGTTGTGGGAGAGACAAACGACGGCTATCTTAATGATATCCGGGGAAGGCATGTCAAAAAAAAACATGTTTTAGAAGCCATAAAGAAGGCAAAGTCAGGCGCTGTGGAGGAAGGCTCGGTTGGTGCAGGGACAGGAACAACCTGCTTCGGGTTTAAGGGAGGAATCGGGGCCTCATCACGTAAGCTTCCTGAATCAAGAGGAGGGTACACAGTGGGAGTTCTTGTCCAGACAAATCACGGGGGGATTCTTCAGATAAACGGCTTTCCTGTGGGGATACGGCTTGGAAAATATTATATGAAGAGAGACGTTGAGGACTTACCTGAAGGCTCATGTATGGTTGTTCTTGCGACTGACGCTCCTCTAAACAGCCGGAACCTGAAGCGGCTTGCCAAGCGCGCACTTCTCGGGATTGTGCGGACAGGAGGGTTTTTCACAAATGGAAGCGGTGATTACTGCATCGCCTTCTCTACTGCAAAAGGATTAAGAATATCTAATAGAGGGGACTCGCCTACCCGGAAGATCGAAATCCTCAGGAACAGGGAGATGACTGCTCTTTTTCTGGCTGCGGTGGAAGCAGCTGAGGAAGCGATCCTTAATTCAATGTTTAAAGCGCAGGACATGGAGGGGAAAGACGGGCACAAGGCTGAAGCTCTTCCCCTTGATGAATTAAAAAAGATTATGGAAGAGGCTCCAAAAAGATGAAAAAAACAATAGGGATTCTTGGAGGCATGGGCCCTGAGGCAACCGCATATTTTTATGAGCTTATAGTTAAAAACACAAAGGCGGAGAAAGACCAGGAGCATATACATGTTGTTATAGAGAGTAACCCTGAAATCCCGCCAAGGACAGATGCAGTGCTTGAGCAGGGGGAGAATCCGCTGCCGTACCTTATTGAGGGAGTCAGGACCCTGCGCGGGGCAGGCGTTGATTTTATTGTTATGCCATGTGTTACAGCTCATTACTACTACAATGAGATCGTGGCGCGGGAGAAAATCTCTTTCCTCAATCTTTTGAACGAGACGCTGCTATATGCTGTGAGGAAAATACCGGAATTAAAAATAGCAGGGGTCATTTCAAGCACCGGGACATTAAAATCAAAGCTTTTTCATGAAACTTTTGAGAAGGAAGGAATTGAGGTTATAAACCCAAATGACGAGGAGCAGGAGAAGGTCATGGAGGCGATTTTCGGGGCACAGGGAATAAAAGCAGGATTTAGAACGGGGAGTTGCAAGGAAATAATTCATGGTGTGGCTGATGAGCTTATCCGGAGGGGGTCAGAGGCAGTTATTGCTGGGTGCACAGAAGTGCCGCTTGTTCTGCGAGAGGAAGATATCTCCGTTCCCTTGATCGAGCCCCTGCAGATCCTCGCGGAAGCCAGCATCCTGATGGCAGGGTATGAGGTAAAGAGTTAGTTATTTTTCCCGTCAATACAACATAAAATCCGCTTAACAAAATCGTCATAACTTGTTACTCTATAATAAGATAGAAAGTAATAATGGTAGTAAAAATGAATAGCTCCCAAATAGATTCAACTGTAGTTTTCAAAAAAAGATTTTTTAAATCAATAACTGTTATTAGGGGGGATATATGAAGCGGTTTTTAGCAGTTTCTGTCGCTTTGCTTTTTTTCATGTACTGCCAATCGGAATTCCCACAGTCGGAATATCCACAATCGGAATCCCCGCAACAGGAATCCCAATCCCTTCCATGCGAAGCAGGATTTATCACGGTCGAACCGGTCGACTTTTATTTTCACTATCAAAGTTACTTTTCCAGGCTGGCGCTAAGGTCATCAGCAGCCCGCATATGGTACAGCTTTCACCCGGCAGATCAAGACTGTGAAGAAAAGCCGCTTTTTATTTTTTTTAACGGCGGTCCATGTGGAGCCACAAGCAGTGGGCTGTGGAGTTTTAACACAAGCAAAATGACTCTCGATACAAGTTTAGAAAACGGCGGAGATGAATTCATTCCAAACCCAGTGAGCTGGACCCGGCTTGGGAACCTCTTACATGTTGATTCCAGGCAGGCAGGCTTTTCTTACAATTTGATGAACTCCCCTCAAGACTGGGAAGAAAGATTCAAGGAGTTTAATGCTCAGAATTTTAATATCTACATTGATGGTGCGGATTTTATTCGAGTGCTCTTAAAATTTCTTTCCGACCATCCCGAGATTCAAAAAAATCCTGTTATTATAACCGGAGAAAGTTACGGCGGTATCCGGTCAAATGTTATGCTTCATATCCTGCTCAACTATAAAGACTATGCCAACGGTAAAGAAATATATCAGGACTATGATCTTGTGGATAAGATACAGGCTCACTATGATACTGTGTTCCCTGAATATACAAACCAAACCGTACCTCCCGAGGTCATAACAACTCAATTCAGCCATCAAATTCTCATACAACCTGCTGTTTCTTATTCCAATCAACATCTTGTTACAGGGGAAATTCTTGAACAGGAAGGTTCAATAATATATCAGATCGCCGAAGAAGAAGGCGTGGAGTTCATTCCATCCTGGCAGAGACCTTCATCCGATCCTCTTAGTGATCCAATGAATAATATATCTGACTTTATGCATAATGTCGCTGAACGTGATATTTATAATTATGTAAAACCCGAAGATTGGTTCTGGGATTTTTTTTATAATGCAGCTACGTTACTTCGTACCACCGAAAACCTCTCTATTGTAACGGGCGTGGATGTTACCAGCATTGCTTCACTTTATGCGTCAGCCCGTGTAAACGCTTACAGAATCTACAACGAAAGCAGCTATGATGCGGAAAATACTGTTAATCAAGAAACAAATAAGGTCGTTTCCTTTGAAGAACTGCTTTTCAGGACCATGGCCCGCAAGGAGGCGAAATTAAGTGCCGTGGAACCCGGCGATATGAGTGAAGTCTTCGGGCTTCTCCAGCCATGGGATAGGTATTTTATATCATTAAATTATGATGCAAACTCTGCTTTTCACCGGAATATTGCCCTCCACCGGGGATACGATGTCAATTTCTATGCCCAGATCTGTGGCAGCATGTTTTTGAAAAATGTTGCCTATGTGAATACTTTTATTACAGATGCCTCATACGACATTGTCGTATATTCCAAGGCAATACCCGGGAGTCTGGCATTACACACCGATATATTAGAGTCATCTATCCATGATATTGAACCACAAGGAGGTGAAAAGCGCGGAGGAAGGATAATACTCAAATATTTGCCGGATGCTTTTCCGGATATAAGCGGACTTAATACCAGGACAATTAGATTTCCTTTGTATGCGACAAGCGGGCATGCTGTTTCTATCACACAGCCTGCGGAGCTGTTTTCTGATGTTTCAGACTGGCTGGCAGATACCGGCTTAGGAGATATCCAGTAATCTTTGGAGATATCTATGAGAAGTTCTAAAGAAAAAAGGATTTCAAAATCTTCCTTAATTCTTTTTGTATATCTGGGGATTGCCCTGGCAACCTCTCTTAATCCCCCGGAGCTTTTTCCAAAAGAGACAGCAGAAAAAAAATCAGCTCCTTCCCGGGAAACAGGAAAAAGTATAGAGAAAAAAAAGAATGGATTAAAACAGAAAAGGTTTCAAATTGAGCTTTGTGGAGGATTTTCCACTCTAAACCTCTCTGATTATAATCTGCTGGCGGACTATGACTTTCAAACTCAAAATTTTTTCTATGATGTTTATTACGATTACCTGAGAGATAACGGTCAAATATCTTCATGGTCCAAAGAGCAGGATGGAAAGTATAAAAAGATAAAAGATGTTATTCCCTTTGGTTTCAGGTTTAAGATTTATTTGAACAATTCAATTGCTTTCTCAGTTGGATTTAAGTATCTCTCAAGAAACCACACTAATGATTTAGATTACCAGTATGTAATAACCGAAAATAATGGTACCCAGTATATAGATAATAAAGAATTCTCTCCTTACGCTCTTTCAGTAAGAGGGCATGCAGAAATGGCAGGGATTCACTTTGAGAAGAAAATAAAGGATTCTATCGGAATTGAAGCATATTTTATGGGTGGACCACTGTTTGTGGAATGTGTTTATATGGCGGATTGGCTTTATGAACTGTGGTATATAGACGATATTTATACTCTTCTTATGTACGATAACGATAGTATGCTGGAAGAAAGCGGGACGGGAACAGGTTTTGTACTGGACTTTGGAGGGCGAATAAATATCGCTTTGAAACATAACCTGGGATTATTTTTTGAAGGAGGGTATGCCTACCAGGTAGCTAAAAAAATTTCAGGCTCCGGCAGAGAAACAAGAGATAACTCTACAACATCCTGGGAAGGAGAATGGGGAATAATAGAAGAAAATATCCAGACACCCTGGGGAAATCTGGAGCTGCAGTTCCCTACTAATTATTGGGAAGGATGGTCAAAAGACTTAAAAATCAGGGATTTTAAACTCGATCTGTCTGGATTCCAGATGAGGATTGGTGTTTCTTACAAATTTTAAACTCAATCCAATGTAATATATATATTAAACAGTTCACTCGTATCTTAAAGAATCCACTGGATTGGCCAGGGCGGCTCTTCGGGTTGATGGGAAAAAAGAGGAGGAAGTGCTCTTAAAAAAGTAAGTTAAAGCTTCTTATTCCTATCCTGCTCTTCTTTGCTTACCTTCTTGTCTTCAGCATCTCCGGCCATCCCCATGATCTTACTATCTGTTGGCTTCGTCACTTCAGTTCCGGCTTGGCTCTCGCCCAGGATGCGGTCAAAGGCAGTCAGTCCACCGAGGGCACCAAGTCCCATAGTCTCCACAGCCGTGCTGGGAACTATGATCATGGACCCCTTTTGTTTAAGGCCCTCAAAGACCATGTTCATTGCTCGGAGGTGAAGAGCGACTGGATTTTCCTTGTAGTGGACTGAGGCATCTGCGAACTTCTTGGCAATCTCAGTTTCAGCTTTGCTCAGGATTATGCGGGATTGGCGCTCGCGCTCGGCCTGGGCCTTTCGACTCATGGCATCCTCCAACCCCTTTGGGATGATGATATCCCTGATCTCCACTGACTGAACCGTAATTCCCCAGGCATTCGTCTTGGCGTCCAGTCCCTGCTGGATCTCCCCACCCAGTCTGTCTCTGTGAGAAAGCATATCACCGAGCTCATGCTTCCCGATGGCATCCCGCAGGCCTGTCTGAGCGGAGAGAGACACCGCATCCGTATAATTCTCAACCTCCAGCACACACTTCTCAGCGTCCCAGACCATCCAGAAGGCAATGGCATCGACATTTACAGGGACTGTGTCCTTGGTGAGGGTGGTTTCGGCCTTGAAGTCAGTAACACGGATTCTCTGGTCCACATAGTTAGCTACTTTGTCAATCACAGGTAGCAAGGCGAAGAGGCCAGAACCACGAAGGCCGCGGAACTTTCCAAGGCGTAGCATGACTGCCTTTTCCCACTGGTAGGCTATCTGAATACAAGGAGCAGTTAACCCTGCCGTCACCACCGAGATCACAAGAATCCAGCTCTCGGGTCGGTGATTCAAGTAGGTCCACAAAGCGGCCATGGTGGTTAACACAAGTACCGCTTCCCAAATCTGAGAGAGGCGGAATAGGACAGACAGGATAAGTGCTATTCCCACCATGGTGATCACCACCTGCAGGCGGAACTGAAACACGGATAAATGGATCATAAGTCCAAGGAGGCAGAGAACCACAAGGATCATGATGTTAAGCGGGCCGAAACGGAAGTCGGCATGAAAGCTGGTGGCAAAGCGTTCCAGAGCACCAAGTTTGAAGCTGCCTAATGATTTTTTCATTTTTTTCTCCTTTTTCAGCGGCTTTTCCGCTGTTTGAGGTTTTTCATAATGTCATCGAGGGTGAAGCCATAAGAGGAAGCCCTCGATAATAACTCCTGGCAGATTTGATCAAGCATGCGTTGTCGCTCTACGTCGTCCTGCTTCACTTCCCTGTGGCTGACAAACGTGCCTGATCCCATTTGGGTTTCTACTAATCCTGTGAGTTCCAGCTCAGTATAAGCCCGGCTCACTGTGTTCGGGTTGATGGAAAGCTCTACGGCAAGCTGACGCACCGTAGGGAGTTTATAACCTGGCTCCAGTGCGCCGGTAGCAATGGCGGTCTTCACCTGATCGATGATCTGCCGGTAAAAAGGAATACCACTTTTCATATCCAGCAGGAAACTGATAGTCATTTTCTTCCTCTCATCTAATCATGTCATAATACAATAATGTTATAATACACTAATACATTTTTGTCAAGTTTTTATTTCAAACAGAAAAAATAAAGATTGAAGATAAGAATATCCCCTTAGCTAACACACAGACACATTTACAAGATTTTATTTTCAAGAGGATGCCCGGCCTCTTCAACCTGGTATGTAGTAGTATGAGTTTGGAAAATGATACCAAATGTAATATTTAGCGACCTGCTTCTTATAGTACTTCCATAAAACAACGTAATCTTGGCTATTCTCTTTCACAAAGTTGATATGGGGAATATTTATTTCTGTTCATATACGGACATAAATTGTTCGAGAGCGGACATAAATTGTTTTATAAGCTTAAAAAATCCCGAGAGAAAATATTGGCATATTTTTTGCATATTAGAATAAGGAATATAGGATAAGTTCTATTTGGAGGTCTACCCATGTGGATTCATCACATTAAAGTCACCATACGCAACATCATCCGACACAAAGGTTATGCATTTCTGAATATATTCGGCCTCGCTGCCGGCATGGTCTGCTGTATCCTTATCGGACTCTGGGTCCTGGATGAACTTAACTATGACCGCTTTCACAAAAATGCAGCCTCGATCTGCCGGGTGGAATCCAACCAGAACTTCAGCGGCCGGACCCTTCACATCTACTGGACACCCCACCCGCTCGGACCGGCCCTCAAGGCTGAAATTCCAGAGATCGAAGACTCCACTCGAGCCGGGAACCTGGGTGCACAACTCATCCAGT